>Ga0247841_10014173_pt1 | contig 10024 bp, 8 predicted proteins | sample LaCruzMarch2015__2_FD_192410 | JGI IMG/M metagenome (GOLD analysis project Ga0247841, IMG submission 192410) | Freshwater microbial communities from meromictic Lake La Cruz, Castile-La Mancha, Spain - LaCruzMarch2015_18m | ecosystem: Environmental > Aquatic > Freshwater > Lake | place: Spain...
TGCGTTCGGGGAAAAGACCGTGTGCAGGGTCCAGGATCCTGACCTGCTCTTCATGGACCTGGAGGACCTGGGGTTCACGGCGTACGATCTGGCCACGTTCCAGGGCTTTATTGACCGCCCTTTCGGAATCATCCTCGTGACCGGCCCTACAGGTTCCGGAAAAACCACCACGCTCTATTCCGCACTTAAGGTGCTTGCCACCTCGGACAAGAACATCACTACAATCGAGGACCCGGTGGAGATGGTGTTCGAGAGATTTAATCAGATATCCGTTAACCCGGCTGTGAGTATGCTCCACAATCCGGAAGAGAAGATGACTTTCGGACCCATGCTCAGACATGTGATGCGTCAAGACCCCGATGTGATCATGATAGGAGAAATCAGGGATGAAGAGACAGCATCTCTGGCAGTTCAGTCCGCGCTCACCGGGCACCTCGTCTTCAGTACGCTGCACACCAACGACGCTCTGAGCGCCGTCAACCGGATGCTGGACCTCAAGGTGCCCAGTTTCCTCCTGTCGGGAACGGTGGTCGGACTGGTCGCCCAGCGGTTGATACGGAGAATCTGCCCGTACTGCATCACGGATCATGCGCTGACGATCAAGGAGCTTAACACGCGCGGCTTCAACTTCGAGGGACCGGAAAAGTTGCTTCTGAAACGTGGTCAAGGCTGCTTCCAGTGTCGGGACACAGGCTATTACAAAAGGGAAAGCATCTACGAAGTGATAGCGGTGGACGACGAAATGGCCAAGTTGATTACCGATCAGCCCAACCTTCGCGCGATGAAAGAACAGGGGAAGAAAAAGAAGTTCAGTTCTCTTTGGGAAAATGCCATCCGAAAGATGCTCAACGGAGTCACCACTCCCGAAGAGGTTTTGAGGGTCGCTCAGCCGGATCCACAGTTCAATGAGCCGATACACCTGCGCAAGACTATGGGTTTGGTTCAACAGGACTGACAACGCGACAGGCATGTGGCAACCCTATAGTGTTGGAGAATGAATATATGGGTCATGTTGTAATTACGGATTTGTGCAAGGAATTCGTGGAGCGCCGCGCATCTCGGCGGCACATGAACAGCGATCCTGACACGCACAAATCCGATCGAATGCTGGTTCTGGACCATATCAATCTGGAGTTTTCCGACGGCGAGTTGGTCTGCATCCTCGGCCCGTCGGGTTGCGGGAAGACCACTTTGGTCCGGATAATTGCCGGTTTTGAGACGCGAACATCCGGAAGTGTCGTCATTGACGGCAAGGAAGTGCAGGGCCCCAGTTCCAACAATATTTTCGTGTTCCAACACAGTGGACTGTTGCCCTGGATGACTGTCTGGGAAAACGTCAGTATGGGTCTGCGAAATATAAAAGGCGGTGACGGAGCTGCCAGGGTTCAAGAATATATTGACGTTGTCAATCTTACCGGGTTCGAGAACCTGTACCCTCATCAATTGTCCGGCGGAATGCAGCGTAGGGCAGAGCTGGCGAGGGCCCTGGTGGCAAACCCTGAAACGCTTTTCATGGACGAGCCCTTTGCCGGACTGGATTTTCTTACCAGGCTGAAGATGCGGGAAGAGATTATCAACATGCACGAATTCATTCGCAAAACGGTGATCTTCATCACCCATGACATCGAAGAGGCGCTGGTCATGGCCGACCGTGTAGTGGTCTTCTCGGACCTGCCTGCAACAGTCCGGCTGGATCTCAATCTGGACATTGGTCACCCCAGGTACTTCCACGAGGATTCGGAATTGGAAAAGATGCGCAGAGGCGTTTACGAAGAGCTGGGAGTACATTACGCGCTGTAATGGTAGCGCAATATATTGAGATTTTTTTGGTAATGGTTCGCCGGGAACTCCAAGTGGAAGAAAGCGTCTCAAGAGTTCCGCACACGGAAGAATCGTGGCACGATGCGCGGTAGGGACAGGTCTTGGCCTGTCCTCTTATTTGGTTATCGAGGAACAAGGGCGGGTCAAGACCCGCTCCTACACATAGCGCGCTCTGCCAAATCGACAATCTCTTTGTGCCTTGTCTTTCAAGGGCATCCTCGTCATATGTTTCCGTCACGGTAACGGTTGCGTTTTTTTCAAGGGCGTTGCCGGAGGTCAAGACTTTCCTTGTTTTGAAAGCAAGTCCTCATGAGCGCATTCTTTGACCAATGCCGGTTACTTGGCCTTACGGTAATTGAGACCGAATTTGAAGATTACCTCCAGGATGAATCCCGATTTCGGGGCCACGCGGATGCGCTGGTGCGGCCTGGAACTCAAGCCCAAGTCGCCGAGGTCGTGACACTTGCCAACGGCTTCAATACCCGCCTTACCGTGGTGTCAGGCAAGACCTCTCTGACGGGCGGACCAGTCCCCGCGGGTGGAGCAATACTGGATCTCAAGGGCCTGGAACGCATAGATCCGGAAGATCCGTCTATTGTTGAACCGGGTGTTATCCTGCGCCATTACAAGGACTGGGTCGCGGCCAGAGGGCTTTTCTTCCCTCCGGACCCTACTTCCGAAGAGTCATGCACGCTGGGCGGGGCCGTAGCCTGTAACGCTTCGGGCGCACTGAGCTATCTGTACGGTCCCACCCGGGACTACGTGCGGGGCCTGAAGGTGGTGCTCCCGACCGGATCTGTCCTGGAAGTCATGCGCGGGGATGTGACGAGCCGTGATGGAGTTTTCATGGTTCCGGGACACATGCTCTCCCCTAGGCAGCAGGCGGGGCTGGTGATTCCGGTCCCGAGGATTAAATCATTGCCCTGGCGGGTCTGCAAAAACGCGGCTGGGATCTTTTCGTCCCACCCAATGGACCTGGTGGATCTGTTCATCGGGAGCGAGGGCATATTGGGCGTAGTCGTGGAGATTAGGACCGTGCTGGTACCTTCCCGAAAACCGCGTTTCGGGCTGATGCTGTACCTTTCCACTTTGGAACGGACGGTGGAAGTGGTAACCCTTTTGGATGTGCTCCGGCGGCTGTTTCATGACAAAGACATTACGGCGAAAGGCTCGGTGGAGGGAGTCTTGCGTGAGCTTGGCATAGCGGACTTCGCGGCTTTGGACCGCTTCAGCCGAGTCTTTCCCTCTTGCATGGAGTGGTTCCATCGAAGCGTGGCGGATTTGCTCTCGCCTGACAGGGCCCGCAGGCTCAGAGACTATTACGGAACATTGTACATCGAACAGGAATATTCCGAAAACCAAGGGCTCATGGAATCCGCGGAGCATTGGGCTGAGTTGGTGGAGCTATTGAACGCCTCGGATGAAGGCCAAAGCCTGCCCATCAAGACCGAGGTTGGACTGGATGAAAAGCAGATCCGGTCCTTGAAGACCGAGCGCAAGGGTGTGCCTGAGAAGCTCAATGAACGTATTCAACCGGGCATGGTCAAGATGGCGATGGATTTCTCCGTGCCCGTGGAACATCTGAAACGATTGCTGGAATTGTACGACCGAAAGCTACCCTCTGGAAGAGCCTACATCTTCGGACACATCGGAAATGCTCACCTCCATGTGAACCTGCTCCCCCAAAACACAAAGGAACAAGAGGAAGATGGTTTATTGTACATGGACCTGGCCCGTGAAGTGTGCTCGATGGGCGGTAGCGTTTCAGGAGAGCACGGCATCGGCAAGCTGAAGCATGAGGCCCTTGAGATCATGCTGGGAGCGGAGGGCATCGAAGAGATCCGAAGGCTCAAGAAAATCATGGACCCCAACGGAATTCTCAACATCGGGAATATGGTGTCAATGAGTTAGAGTGTAATTCAGTTCCTGTAGGATGTGGTGATCACGCCTTCGCGTGAGAACCGCATCATCTTGGTATCTTCTGCCACCGATGCGGTTCGCTTCGTTCACCGCATCCTACGCAATTCAACGGGTTTTTCCCTTTGGTTTCGGTGCGGGGGTCTCCTGTTCTTCACCCGACTTTCCCCATTGGGCACTAGAACGCTGGGGCGGCTCCTGAGGAGCAGCGGTCTTCGCCTCCGGTTTTGACAGGGCCCGGATTCCCATCATCTCGATCAGTCTGTTGACATCTGTGGTCTTGAGGTTCATGCCCCCTTCCGACATGGGCAACAACATAATCTTTTTGTCCTGGAGAGCCTCGGCAATCCTTAGCTTCACCAGGGCCTCACCGCCCGACCCTGTAAGGGCCCTGTTCATCTGCCGGATGCCCTCGGCCTCTGCGACCCCTTCGGCCTTGATTGCCTGAGCCAGCAGCGACTGTTTTTCAAAGTACGCGTCGGCTTCGATCTTGGCCCTCCGATACTCACCGTCTACGTGGGCCACCATCTTGTTGACTTCGCCCTTTGCCTCTTCGAGCTTCCGCTTGTATTCTTCCAGGACAGCGTGCTGGGCCGACCTGTTCTTTTCGACCCGCTGGTCCGCAATTTTCTTGTCCTCAATGGCCTTCTGGTACTCTGCATTGAAGCGGTAGTCCTTGGTCAAGACCCGCTCCACGATGATGCCCAGAGGTCCCAGTATCTGCTGCAGCGCCTCCTTGGCCACCTGCGCCCTGGCTTCCCTTTTTTCAGCAACGTAAAACTCCTCCGTCTTCAATTCGCCGAAAATGTCTCTCGGCTTGCTCCGTGCCACGGTCCTCACTACTTTCTCTCGAAGCGTCCGGTCGTCCGGGGCAACGTACTGGAGGATATACGGCGCTTTACTGGGATCTATCCGGTATGCAATGATCACATCCAGTCCGATGTCGTTTCCGTCAATGGTCTTGAAAAGCAGGTCATCCCGTGCCTTCCGGTCGCCAGTGGACGGATGCGCGGTCATTTCCAGATTCTGAAGTTTGGTGTCAAAGGTGTGCCAGTCGTTGACAAAGGGCAAGAACAAATAGGTGGAACCTGGCGCATACACCTTATCTTCAACGCCTTTCGTGGTGAACACGCCCAGTTTGACCGTCCTTACGCCGACTTCGGTCTCCCCGGTGGTGCGGGGAACGCACCCTGCCAGCATCATGCAGCCGATGGAGAGCGCCAATACTGAGACAAGCCGCTTCATTGAGCGCCTCCTTTCCGTACATCAAAAAGATTGAGAGTCTTGCCAAGACTCAGGGGATTAACGCCGTTAGGACCGTCGCTCGGCAGAATGATCGTGTGGAGCCCCTTGTACACATCGGCCATTTTCAGGCCGACCATGCGCTCCGCTCCTACACCTTCCAAAGACTCATTTTTGAGTTTGACCCTTTCGGCCTCCGCGAGTTTGACCAGCAGGTCGGCTTCAGCGTTTTTCTTCCGCATATACAGGTCTTTCTCAGCCCGCTTCTTGGTGACATAGGCCTGTCCTTCCTCGAGCTTTACCGCAACTGTTGCTTCCCCTTCCTGGCTGATTTTCTTGACGATAGCTTCTTCCGTGGCGGCCCGTGCTTCGGCCTGGTTTTTGAAAACGAGCTGGTCCTTGAGTTTCTTTTCCTCGATGTTCTTTTGAATTTCGTTACTGTAAAGGAAATAGCGGACCAGGACCTGCTCGACCTTGATTCCTTTCGGAGTCAGCTCGCGGTTCAAGATCTCCTTGGCCGTATCGGTCCTCTGTGTGCGCAACGGGCTGTTGTAGAACTCTTCCGTGGTCAGCTCGCCCAGGGTTGCCTTTAATATGGGTTCGGTCTTAGGTATGACGCCATTGTCTTCGTACAGATTTCCCGGGCCGATCATGGTGAAAACGAGGTACGGATCGACAATTCGGTAAAGGATAGACACATCGACGTCAACGAAGAAGCCGTCCGACGTTTGGATGTGGGCGGCCTTTTCTTGTCTGGAACGAAGCGCTGCGGACCCCGGAGTGTTTGTCAGTTCCAGCACTTGTATTCCCCTGGGCAGGCGGTACATCTGTTGAAGCCCGGGGAAGACAAAATAAAACCCCGGTCCGTAAACCTCTTTTTGCACACCGCGATGCCCCCCCATGCGCACGACTTTGATGCCGAACTCATCCGGTTCGACATAGACGAGAAAAAGCGCATACATGACCATCACAATGGCCAGGATCCCGATCACGGTCCAGGCCTTGCCCTTCCACGGGAGCCTCGGGCCCTTGTACCGATTCTTCAGCTCTTCAAACCGAAGGGACATTAGCTTCTGTTGCTCCTCCAGCATTTTTGCCTCCACGACATGGTTGGACCGTGACTCTTTTACCTGGTGTGTTTAGCGATCCCGCTGCTGACACCCCCCGCCGCCGGTAATGGAAATCCGGATCGAGGCGAAGACACCGCCTCAGGATACGTATACTCCCAGGATCATTGTCCCGTCAAGAAATACCGCTGGTAAGTAGGGGGTCAAGTCGGCTCTTGGCTCAGGTCAACCTGCAACATGAGCCAAGAGCAGACTTGACCCCCTAGCCAATTTTGCCGAACGAGCAACCCGCGACTATACTGAGAAATGGAAACAAAGGAATTCGGGAGGCACTGTGGCAAAAGCAACCTCACGAGGATGACCTTGCTTGCGATACCGATTGCTCTGGTTCCCGTGAATAATTGAATGCCGGAAAAGGTGGGAGGAATTAATCATGAAAGGTCACATCTGTCATATAGAGATCCCAGCGGACAATCTTGAATCACTACAAAAATTCTACAGCGGTGTTTTTGACTGGAATTTCGAGAAGATACCCGGAGATATGGAATATTACGGGATCAAATACGCAGGCGAGAAACCAACGGCGGCTATGATGCCTCGGCAAGCTCCCGGACACACTCCGACGTTCTATGTTTGTGTGGACTCGTTTGGCGCAGCTCTGGACAAAGCCACCGGTGGTCATTGCCAAAGTTAATGACGGATTGTTCACCGTGTGTCTTGCGACGCGGGACGGGCTCGTCCAGCAGTCCCACGTTATTCGGATAGAGCGTTGGACACTGGTATAAGAAAGGAGACGAGGCCGATGCAGACATCTCAAGCCGTGCAATTGTCAGAACTGATCCGCCGGAAGGTTGCGGATTTCAAGAAGCTGTGCGAGGGACTCGACGAGGAGACAGCTTCCCGCGCTCCCTCCGGACGATGGTCTCCCAAAGAGATAGTATCACACCTAATCGGTGCTGAGGGGGTCGGACATATGCCGACAATTTACGCTATCGTGGAAAAGGACACGCCCAGACTCGACGTCCAAGTGGAGGACCCTTTCTTTTCCGAGGCCCGCGCCCGCAAGACGTTTGTTGAGCTTCTCGGGGAGTTCGATGGAGAATACAATCGCATAGCCGCCTTCGTAGGGGATTTGTCGGAGGAGCAGCTCGGCAGAACAACCCATATGCCGTTCCTAAAGGAAAGCCCGTTTGGCGAGTTTCCTACCCTTGCAGTATGGATACAAATAATCGGCGAACACCATCTTGGCTGGCACACCGATCACATGCGGGAAGTTCTGGAGACACTTGGGGTTGGGTCAGGAATTTCGATAAAGCAGGCGAGCCAAGAAATTCATGCCGAGAGTCGCTAAGTGACTTCTACGCAGAAGTCCAGGAGTGGTGCCATGTCGACCTTTGTCAGAAATGTCATTCGCATGTAAAAACAATAGATCTGTGAAAGAGGCAGCAGATTGACCCTTACTTGGAGGAATCTTGTTACCCCGCATCCGGATATGGTTGCTGCGCCGCGAATCCATGACCGGTCGAGATTCCTCGTCCGCGCCTCCCCACATCGGGCACAGCGCTTGTCAAAAGCAGTTGCACAGCTGCTTGACGGCCGAAGTCCAGGGCTTCCGTCAACGCAGTATTTCCGGCCTTGTCTTCACGGCTCGCAGAGGCGCCGCAGCTCAAAAGCACCTGAATCACTTCCGAGCGGCCGGATCGTGCCGCCAACATCAAAGCGGTCCTTCCCTCGTTGTCCGTGGCCTCGATGTCCGCTCCTCGGGCCAGAAGAAGCTCGACCGTCTCGCTGCGACCGGCCAGAGCAGCTTCCAATAGAGGTGTTTTTCCGTATCTGTTTCGGTCATTGATGTTGGCCCCGTTATCTAAAAGCAAAGTGACTATTTCAGACTCACCGGTCACGGCAGCCGCAATGAGGGGGGTTGTGCCATGAATGTTTCCCTGGTTCACATAGGCCCCCCTTTCCAGCAGCATCTTGACCATTTCCTGATGACCGGTGAAAGCCGCTTCGAGAAGCGCTGTCCGCCCGTCGTTATCCCGCGCGTTAACCTCTGAACCGTGCAGGATCAGTTCTTTGGCGATCCCCAAATGGCCTGCCAGGGAAGCGAAAATTAAAGCGGTCGCGCCAAGCAGGCCTTCTCTGGCTCTAACGTCAGCCCCTCTTTCCAAAAGCAGTGTCACGACCCGGGAATGGCCCCAGAGTGAAGCCTGGATCAGAGCAGTTGAGCCGTCTCTCGTGGTCTGATTAACGTCAACACCATTTTCCTCGAGCACTCGCATTACGTCTATCCGTCCTTCCATGCACGCCAACACGAACGCCGTGTTACCGTCGTCATCCCGAAATTCGACGGAAGCCCCGTGTCGTAAAAGTTTCTTGACGTCAGCCACGTTCCCGGACCGCGCGGCGTCTAAGAGTCGCAGGCCCGGACAACTCAGCCGTTGAAATTCCTTCGAACGGGATCCTTCCGGAGTTCTCATGGTCATGTGTCCGAGTTCACCCTTTCCGGTTTGTCCTTTTTCCGAAGAGAATGTTCGCTCAGCAAGATTAGATTTCGATTAATGTTGCGGCAGATGTTCGTTAGTACATTGAAATTAGTCAAAAAATGGCGCGAAACTAATCCTCTGCTAACATAATTAGCGCTTAAGATCGATTCAATGTTCAATCAAGCATGGGAGCCGCAGACGCGATGCTTCGCCCCGCATCCAAAAGGGAAACGTTGACACAAGAGGGCATTTCAATCGAAAAGGTACGCGAACTCCTGGGAATCCCGCGTCCAAGAGACCCGGAGTTCATAGCGTCCATTCCCTTTTCGTGGGACGACACGACCGCCGGCTCCGAAACGGAGCTTCAAGCCGCAGTCGCGGGACAAAAAGAGTGTGTAGATCTTCCCACGATCATAGAGAGCTCAAACTACTTCGCAAATATTGTGAAGCGAGCCGCGGCCGGAGACACTTCACCACGGGCCCTTCTCGATCTGGAGGCTTACCTCCACGGAAACGTAGATAAAATATGGGAAAACAGTTGGGTGAGGTTTCCGAAAGGGAAGCTGAGTGCTTTTGCACGACACGTCTTTGACTCCGACATGCTCGCGGACAGGAAAAATCCGCAAAGCCCTTTCAGGAGCGACGCTCGCAGTTTTACGGTTCTTCGAGCATCGGAAGATTTTCTTCGCGTGCCTATAAGTTATCTCATCAAGTTGTCTCTGGCCGATGTTCTAGGTTCGCAAAGCGGCTTGCCGAGTCTAATCAGCTATACCGGGACCCGGCTGATGGACCACTTTCTGAGCGATAATACATCGCCCGAGACATTTTCTTTCCACGTGGTGCCCTTAAGGGCCGAACGAGGATTTGGCCGCGGAATTGCGAGGGAAACCTCCAAGAGATATCTTCTGACCCAACTCCTGATAATGTATGCCAACGAAAAGTTCTCTCTTCAAGAAACCGGTCAAACAGCCCTGCTTTATTTTTCCCCGCACCCTCCCGTCCGACAGAAAAGACTGAATGGGTGCATTTCGGATTCCTTCTACAGGGGGCTCTTTATGAGCCCATGCTTATCCGGATGGGACAACGGTCAGGAGAAACACGACTATATGTGCCTATGTCATCAGGTGTTGAGCCGAAGTCACCTGAACGCAGTAGCCAAGTTAAAGGATGCAGGCATAATCTTGCGAAATCTGGTCGTATTGCCCAACACATCCAACATTAGCCTCGCGAACAACGGCACTCACATAAGCCTTGGCAGCACAAAGCTCACCGAATACCTGGCGGACGAGCGCTCGGGATTCACAGCGGCCCACGAGAAATTCATAGGTGACCTTGTAATCAAGATAGTGGAGCACTTCCTCCCCCTTTTTGTGGGAACATACAGCGCGGCGCCCTACTGTTGTTTCTCACATTAAATTGACTGATTTTTTCTGATTATTTGGGACTCCTATTTTTCAGATTGTATGGACCGAGCCGGATGGCTCGGTCCGGTGT
>Ga0247841_10014175_pt1 | contig 10024 bp, 6 predicted proteins | sample LaCruzMarch2015__2_FD_192410 | JGI IMG/M metagenome (GOLD analysis project Ga0247841, IMG submission 192410) | Freshwater microbial communities from meromictic Lake La Cruz, Castile-La Mancha, Spain - LaCruzMarch2015_18m | ecosystem: Environmental > Aquatic > Freshwater > Lake | place: Spain...
CCATAAGTCTTGACCCTCAAAATGACGGTATCTGGAACAACAAGGGAGGATTTTTTGTAAAACTTGAAAGATTTGATGAGGCTCTTGCATGCTTTGATGAGGCTACAAGAATTAATCCAGGAAACTACGATGTCTGGTATAGAAAAAGGGTAATACTTAATAAACTCAAGAGATATGATGATGTAATTAAATGCCTGGACGAAACAATAAATATTAAGCCAAATAATGCTAATATCTGGAATAATAAGGGCATATTCCTATGTAAACTTGAAAAATATGAAGAAGCAATAAAATGCTTTGACGAGGCTATCCGGATTGACCCGGAGAATGGCAGTGCTTTAGATTATAAAGGGCAATCTTTTTTTGACCTTGAAAAATATGAAGAAGCACTAATATGCTTTGGCGAGGCTATAGATCTAGACCCTTATAATGATGATATCTGGAACAAAAAGGGAGCAGCCCTTGGTAAACTTAAAAATTATGAAGAATCCATTCTTTGTCATGATATAGCAATAATGATTAACCCGGTAAATATTTATGCCATAAATAACAAAGGTTTTGCTCTTAACAAGCTTAGAAAACATGACGAAGCAATTAAATGCTATGACAAGGCTATAAAAATTAATTCTGATGATGATGATGCCTGGTGCTGTAAAGGTTTGACATTTCTTTATCTAAGCGATAGTAAAGAAGCAATCGAATGCTTTGACGAAGCTATAATGATTAATCCTGGCAACTGTTGTTTCTGGTTTTACAAAGGCATTTCTCTTCTTAGCCTTGAAAAATATGAAGAGGCAATTGAATGTTTTGACAGATCTTTAAAGATTAATCCGAATAATGTCGATGCATTAAATAAAAAAGGTTTTGCACTTAGCAGCCTTGGAAAACATGAAGAAGCAATTAAATGTTATGATGAGGCTATAAAGATTGACCCGAAAATGCATTAGGATTGGTATTCCATCTAGCTAAATGAGTTAAAATACCTTCAACAATAAAACATACTCCGCCACACATACCCCTTACAAATAGTACAGCCAAACCAAAGACATAGAAACCCATCCGCGGCATCATCGCCCACTCCGACATCAGCATCACCACAATCTGCAAGGCCCCTGCAAACACTGATGTTGAAAATGCCACGAAAGATACTGGGAGATTTTTATAATTTAGATACTTACATAATTAATATCTGAACATTATAGCGCTGATTGTAATTCAGATACTTGACTTGATAAATAGCTAAAACCGTGCTCAAAAGAGAGGCGTCCCCTATTTTTATTTTAATTGATCTGCTTAAAAGTTATTGCTTTAATTGTTGCGACTAATTTTTAAAATTGCAGACTGGCAACAAAAATAATTATTATAGCAGAATGCTCCCAACAATGTTTAGCCGATGGAAGCATTTTAAGTATTTATTTTTTGCTTTGTTGTATAATTAAATATAATATTTATTTCCTCCGGGAGAAATAAAGTGAAAATATATAATAGGTCCAGACATTTTCCCCTTCTGGTGTGTACCGTCTTTATGCTGATGCTAATTTTTATTCTTACTTTAACCTCATGCAAAGACAAGACCCAGGGTGATTCTACAGGCAAGATTGAGGCGGCATCGAGTTCATCTGCGTCCGAAACAGCAGAAGTTTCAACTACATCCAAAACAACAGCCAAAAGCAGCCTTACTGAGGATAATTCAGCGATCAGCCAGATTCCATTTGGCATAGCTGCCAGCTGGGGTCCGATAAAAATTTTTAAAGGATATGTCGAAGATCTTTATATTAAAAACAATACAGGCATTGGTTCTGTTTCATATGATATCGGAAGCTCAACGGAAGGCACATATATTTACGCTGTTAATGTTTTTAACGGTGAGCTCATAGGGGATGTAAAAATTTCAGGGCGGCTTTATGCAGTGGATATATGTGACAAATATGCTTTTATCTGGGTTAAAGACGGCATTAATATATATGATTTAAATAATAAATTCGAACTTGTAGAGACTATTGCAGATAAATCCGTTAAAAATGAGTGGATAAGCAATTTTGGAAATTATTTTTTTGTTGAAGACAGGCAGGCTTCTGATTATTTAATAGACAAGAGGACTTTAAAAAAAGTTAATCTCAAAGATATTGATCTCAATATCTCGCAGGATGACCAGATCTACGACCTTCTATACCCGGACTGCCTAATAGGCGACCCGGCTGCTTTTACAGGTGCCAAAAGTGGAAATCCTGTGGTTTATAGTTTAAAAAATGAAAAAATACTAGGATATATACCCTCCAAATACCTTTCAAAGATATTTGCATGGGACCCGGAAAATAACCTGATTTTTTGCAGGGACGCAGGCAGGATTATAATTTATGATCTTGCTAAAGAAAAAATTTCTGCTGAATTAAATTTTACAAAATCTGAAGCTGGCTCCATTTCTTCCAGTGCAAATAAAAATCCAAAGTACTATTTTGGGGGCGGAGACAGACTTCATGTTATGCGAGAGTTTCTTCCTTCTAAAAATGGTTTTTACTTTCTCAACGGATCAGAAAGTTCATATGCTATAGATTTTCTTGGTGAAATAAAATACCAGTTAAAAAAATCTGATATTATCGGGGAATTTGAAGGGTCTGCTTTTTACGAAAAGGATGATTCTTTAGGCATGATTGGTGATGATTTCAGTACTTTATGGCTAAACCAAAAACCTGAGGAGCCTTACCATGGAGTAGGCCCTAATTTTTCAAAAGATTCTATAGTCTGGCTGAGCGATTCAAGTGGAGCGAAAGATCATGGGGACGGCATTTATCAGTGGAGCTATGAAACAGGCTCGTATCTGAACTATACAGAGTTTACGGGTTATGAAGTAGTAATTCTTTCTTCCCAGCCTTTAATTCTTGCAATGCGAAGCCAGGAAGGAGGAGTAAATGCCGGCTGGCGTCTTATTTGCTATAATCCTTTAAAACTGCCTTTTAATTTTATCCCTGATATTAGTATTGGCTACAGTCCGGAGAAAATTTACTCTGGAAGCAGTACGGTAAAATTTGTTTGTACGATTAAGAATCTGCCTGAGCAGTTTGGATCACAAAGTATTTCATACGAGTGGGATTTTGGTGACGGAGAAAAAGGGAGCGGCAAAGAAGTAGGCCATATCTATAAAAAAAGCGGTAATTATCAGGCAAGTGTTACAGTAAACCTTGGGGGTTCTTCGGACTCTGCAACGAGATCTGAAGAGATTACAGTGCTTGAGGCTCCCGATATTAATCTTTTGGCCACCCCAGAATTTTATTCTGAAGTCGGTCTGCAGTACAGGCTTGAATGCAAATCAGGAAATTCCGGAATAATAGGATATGTTGAATGGGATTTTGGAGATGGCAGCAAGGGCAACGGCATGATGGTTTCCCATACATATAAAACAGGCAGCTATACTGCAACCGCTACTATATATAATTACGATAAAACCGTGTCATGGAAAAAAGAAATTTCTGTTAATTCCAAATTCCCAGAATTTGTGGCAAGCGCATCTTCTCTTGAAGGATTCAGCGCGCTAAAGGTAGACTTTGACTGCACAATGGTAGACAGCAATTTTACGGACTCGGGTCTTAAATACCAGTGGACAACAGACTCAGAGGTGTTAAGTGAAAAAAATTCCTTCGAAAAAGTTTTTGTTTATCCTGGAATGCATATAGTAAATCTTAAAATTACAGATCCTGCCTCAACGATTGTAAAGGAGCAGAGTTTTGTTATAAGCGTTCACAGTATTGATTTTGTATTTACAGACGAAGGCAGGAAAATTGAGAGCAATACTTCGATGTTTATAAATACAGAATATGATGTTGATAAAGACGGTATAAACCAGGGATGGGAAGATAAAGCAATGATCAGTGTCAACCCCTACTTTGAGTTTGATGAAGAAGAAGACCTGCTTGATAATCTGGACACGGACAAGGTTAAAAATTTTGTAAGAATTACAACTTATCCAAGCGTAGAAGATCCGAAGTATATCCTGTTCTATTACTGCGTTGCATTTACAAGAGATTACGGGAGATTTGCAAATATAGAACCTCTTTTTGAAGCTCATAATGGTGATGTTGAGTCGGTCATTATGGCGTGGGAAGTAATTGATGATAAAAACCTTGAATTAAAGTGGGTCTACACTTCCTCTCATGGCTCTGCAGATACCAGCCACTCTGCTGTCTGGGATGCAGTGGGTGAATCAAGCAATAAAGGCAAGGTAAAATTCGGATTTGATGAAACAATGCATGCAACTCTTGAATTTGTCGACAACAGACTTAAACTTCAGATATCAGAAGACAAGCATGCAATTTATCCTACTGAAAAATGCGGAGACGATGTTACTCTTGTATTTAATCTTATCGGAGAAGACTGCGGCGGCGGAGGTGTATACATGCTTCAATGTTATAATGCAGGTGAACCGGATGCTTACCTGATGGACGACATAGGTAATATTTTTGCAAATGAAAGAATATGGAGTGGAAACATAAAAAATGTAGGCAAGTTTTTTGGCGGCCGGAGCGAGAGCGATAATTCTCCAAATTCAATTGGCCGAAATCTTACCGGACTTCCTGCTGTATTGCAAAATAAAATAGATGAGGCTCTGAAAAAAGAATAATATGTCTTAATGTGGCAAATCTCACCACCTCCAACTCAATAATCCTGGAGATTATTAGTGTGCAGTCTGCTAAAAGAAGCGGGTGGGATTTTGAACCATTAAATAGAAGTTAAATTATATTGATGAAGCCATTGAAATAGAAAAAGCCGGTTTGAAAGTAAATTTTAGAGAGAAAGCAGAACTCTTATTCCCGGAATAATTTCAAAATAAATTAGATAAAATGCCTGCCCTGATGAAGTACGAGCCTGGACAATAAAAAAAGGCGATAAAGCACCTGTAACCGCTGATAAGATTCATTCCGATATTGAAAGAGGCTTTATAAGAGGTGAGGCTATTGTTTTTTCCGTTTTTATGAAAGCAGGGGGTTCTTTTGCAAAAGTAAAAGAACCCCCTACTTCGTTCTCTAGGAAAAGAATACGTTGTCAGTGACGGCGACATCATTAACTTCAGGTTTAATGTCTAAATAATAAAAAGAGAATCATCCTATAGTATTTTATTTATAAAGATATTTACTCAGCTAAAGACTTTAATGCTTTAATATCCAGAATTTTAAAAGACTTCAAGTGAAAGTCAATTATTTTCTCTTTTCTTAACTGGGATAATTCTCTTGACATGGATGGCCTTGAAACATTTAGGAAATCAGCAAGCTCATTGCGGTTAAAGTTCAATATTATGCTGCTGCTTCCTGTGATTTTAAATTGTTCATAAAGGTAAGTACCTAATTTACCCTTATTCCTTTAATGGTAAGATAATTTACTTTTTTATTTAACATCAATGCCTTCTGGGATAAAAGTTTTAAAAAATTTTCGATTAAAGATTTGTGCCATGGGCAAACTTTTGAGCACTCGCCATTAATTCTATCTTTGGGGATAAGAAGGACTTTGCATTTTTCGAAAGCCTGAATAGTGCTAGGCCAATTCGTTAACTCTGAAAATGCAATCATTTCACCGAAAACATCACCTTGTTTTAAAACATTAATTACTACTCTGTCACCGGTAGCTTTTTCATTTAATACTGCTGCTGTGCCTTCAAGTATTATTCCTATGCCAGTAAAATAATCTCCGGCAGTAAAAATATAGTCGTTCTTATTGTAGCTTTTTAATTTTGGATCCAGGCATTTAATCATTGTAGGAAGAGTAATATTATCAAGACTGCTAAATAACAGTGATTTTGAAATTGCCGGGTAGTGTTTTTCAAACATTTGCTATTAATTTAAATATATTTATTATTTGTATCCATAGATACAGATTTGGAAGTATTATTATAATATAATTACCCTGTAAAAAAAAGAATAATAAATTTTATATTAACAACAGGAGGAATTTATGAATGAAATGTTTTGTTTTCAGTGTGAACAAACTGCTGGAGGCAAGGGATGCCTTAAAACCGGTGCCTGCGGCAAAAAACCGGAAGTTGCAAACAAGCAGGATGAGTTAACATGTGCACTTGTAGGCCTTGCCAGAGCTGCTTTAAAAAAATCTTTTTCAAAAAATGCTGATGAGTTAATGATGCAAAGCCTTTTTGCAACAATTACAAATGTAAATTTTGATTCTGACAGTATTAATAATCTTATAGCGGAGGTAGAGAAGGAAAAGGAAAATCTGGGAGGAGCTGAAAACTTTAATACTGAAAATCTTTGGGCCGGGGATGAGGATATAATGTCTTTAAGGTCGACATTGCTTTTAGGCATAAGAGGCATGGCAGCTTATGCATGGCATGCATATGTTCTTGGGAAGACTGATAAAGAAGTAACATCTTGGTTTTACAAAGGAATGAGTGCTATTGGAGAAGAACATACTATTGAGCAATGGCTTGAACTTTTAATGGAATTTGGGAATATTAATTTAAAATGCATGGCTCTTCTTGATGATGCAAATACTTCTTCATATGGCCATCCAGTCCCTGTAAAAGTAACGATGATTATAAAAAAAGGGCCTTTTATAGTAATAAGCGGACATGACCTCCTTGATTTAAAGCAGCTTCTTGAACAAACAGAAGGCAAAGGAATTAATATATATACACACGGCGAGATGCTTCCTGCTCATGCCTATCCTGAGCTTAAAAAGTATGGACATCTTAAAGGAAACTTTGGTACTGCATGGCAGAATCAGCAAAATGAGTTTAATGAAATTCCTGCTCCTATACTTTTTACTACAAATTGCCTTATGCCTCCAAGAAAAAACTATGCTGACAGGGTTTTTACAACATCCGTTGTCTCATACCCTGAAATAAAACATGTATCTGATGTAAAAGAGGGTAGTAAGGATTTTTCAGCTGTAATTAAAAAAGCTCTTGAACTCGGGGGCTATAGCGAAAATAAAACTTTTACAGGCATAAATGGCGGGTCAGAACTTATGACTGGTTTTGCCAGGAATACTGTTTTAGGCGCGGCTGATAAAATAATAGATGCTGTAAAATCAGGAGCAATAAAACATTTCTTTTTAGTGGGTGGATGTGACGGTGCCAAACCGGGCAGAAACTATTACAGTGAATTTGTTAAGCAGACTCCAAAAGATACTATTGTTCTAACGCTTGCTTGCGGCAAATACAGGTTTAATGACTTAAATCTGGGCGAAATAGGGGGCTTCCCAAGAATTATGGATATGGGACAGTGTAATGATGCATATTCTGCAATTCAGGTGGCAATAGCTCTTGCAGGAGCGTTTAACTGCAGTGTAAACGAACTTCCATTAACACTTGTTATTTCCTGGTATGAGCAAAAGGCAGTTTGTATCCTGCTTACACTCCTTGCACTTGGAATTAAAAATATTTATTTAGGGCCTACTCTGCCAGCTTTCATATCTTCCAATGTTTTAAATGTTTTAGTTGAAAAATTTAATTTAAAACCTGTTTCAACTCCACAGGAAGATTTAAAAGAAATCTTGGGATAATATATTTTATTCTTCGGGATACATGTACCCCGCAGAATAAAAAGCTTAAAATTATTGGTACGAAAAATATTTATTATTAATAAGAATTAGCTTTTGGATCCCTCAGCTATAAATAAGATATTTGCCGGGGTATTTACTTAAAACTGATAATGGATTTGTCAAAAAGTATGATTTTAAAACAAAAAAGGGTATTTTAGATAAAAATTAAGCAGCATTATTTTCCGGTGTTACAATATATGTAAAATTTATAATTATGCCAGCCAGTTTTAGGCAAGGCTTTTATATTAGAATTTAATAGCTTCTCTAAAAGTCTCTGTAATCAAAATCTATATAATCATTTTGTCTGTAGTCATCAAATGCGTCTGCAACTGCCAATCTTTTAGGTGGAGGTCTGTCTCTTTTAAGCTTATCTATGCCAATCCAGTCAAGAATCTTCCTTACAATCTTATATTCCTCTATAAAGGCAATAATGCTCATTTTACTCCGCATTTTGGGCATATCAGAGGATCAACCTAAGAAATATTTTTAACCAGTAATTTTAGGCAGAATGTAGAGTTGTAGATAAATATCCATTTTTATCAGACTTATAGTATTGCGGGAAAAAATATTCTCTTATTAGCTACATAAAGAAAAATCTATATAAATATTGCAGAATAATACAGTACACACTAAATAATGAACACTCGTTTCTTTATAAAAATTCATAACTATTCAGCATATAAACAATATAATGAGGCTTACGCAACTTGCCAGTGGTAATGAGACACTTTCTATATGTATTTAGAGTTAAGGCTGACTTTTACAAAGATATTTTAGGCTGAAATTAAAGGTTACTAAACTGTTACAAAAATTCAATGATTCTCTGTAATATATGGACTCATTAAAAATTGTCTAAGATACTTGATACCTTATATGTAAATACTTCTTAAGCCTATCCCATATCTTGATTATCTCCCTACCTGCTTTGCTTGACTGATCATCTATTATGATTTTCTTATCAGACAGGTTTTCTGGAACCTTTTCATCATATGGAATATATCCAAGTATCTCTATTGCGTTTTCGGAGCAGAAACTTTCAATATAATTCGTATTTTTTATATTTATATCGAACTTATTAACAATAACAAAAGATTTTATATTGAAGAATTTAGTTACTTCAAAGATTTTCTTAAAGTCGCTTATTCCTGATAAAGTAGGTTCAGTGACAATAATTGTATAATCCACTCCATTTAAAGAAGCAATGACTGAACAGCCAATTCCTGGAGCACCATCAATTATTATAAGGTCCTTATTATTTGCATATGCAAGGTCTTCAGCAATATTTCTTACCCTGGTTACAAGAAGTCCTGAATTTTCAGCTCCAGGGTCAAGCTTTGCGTGTACAAAAGGGCATATATCTGTATCTGAAACAAAAAACTCACCCTGCTCTTCAGCTATTAATTCAATTGCCTGAGTCGGGCAGACATATTCACATACCCCGCAGCTTTCGCATCTTAATTGATCTATTTTGATGTTTTTAAGAGAGTTTGTAATTGCTTCAAACCTGCATAAATCTTCGCATTTGCCGCAATTTATACAGTTGCCCGTTACTTCTGCTTTTGCCCCTCCTATAAATTTTTCAATTTTAGTTTTTGAAGGATTTAACAATATATATAAATTTGCCGCATCCACGTCACAATCTACCGCTACCTGGCCACTGGCTAATTTTATAAAACTTGACGCAAGAGTGGTTTTGCCTGTACCACCCTTACCGCTTATTATGGTAATCTGCTTCATTTCACCGGTATTTCTTTCTCTATTTCGCTTATTATATTTATAAATTTATCCTTCCATGCAGGATCAAAATCTATTAAAGATAAGCCCCTGGAATAGTATTCTGCTATAACGATATCATTTGGAATTTTAATTAAAATTTTTATATTATTGGCGCTGCAATAATTAAAAACTTCGTCATTTCCTATGCCAAATCTGTTTACAATCACCCCAAAAGGTATTTGTAAATTCTTTAAGACATCTATAGAGATTGCAAGGTCATTTAACCCAAATGGTGTGGGCTCAGTAACAAGAATGCAAAAATCACTTGACTTTACAGCCATAACCATACTGCAGGAATTTCCTGGCGGACAGTCAATTATAACATGATTGTCTTTCTCAATATTTCTTTCCAGCTCATTTTGGATTGCCGTGGTTCTCATATTGCCGGGTTTAAGATCACCCATAAGAAAGTTTATTCCCGGAGGACAAAAACCTTTCCTCATTTCCCCTATTTCAATATCCTTTTCTCTTACAGAACCTTCAGGACCAACCAGTATGCATCCGCCGCAGCCGTGGCACAGCTCACTAAAGAACACTACATCGTTATTAATGGCTGCAAGTGCGTTATAATGACAGAAATCCGCACATGCTTTAAATGATTTGCTGCTGTCAGTTAAGAAATATGGCTGCTTTATTGTTACTTTTTTTACATGCCTGATGTCTGGTTTTAAAAACAAATCTCCATTTGGTGCTTCAACATCAT
>Ga0247841_10014176_pt1 | contig 10023 bp, 7 predicted proteins | sample LaCruzMarch2015__2_FD_192410 | JGI IMG/M metagenome (GOLD analysis project Ga0247841, IMG submission 192410) | Freshwater microbial communities from meromictic Lake La Cruz, Castile-La Mancha, Spain - LaCruzMarch2015_18m | ecosystem: Environmental > Aquatic > Freshwater > Lake | place: Spain...
GGGATCTCACCGATCTGGAGGCGTTTCGGCTGTCGGACATCGAGAACAGACACCGGGAGGATCTGAGCGACTACGAGCGGGCGGTGGATTATCTTCAGGCGTTGAACCTCTATTTTGACGGAAGTCAGAAGCAGATGGCGATGAATCTTGAGCGTTCCGAAGGATGGTTGAGTCGATACCTCGACCTGGCACGGCTGGACCCGATCATCGTGGATGCGGTGCGCGACGTGCGGGAAATGACGGTTAATCAGGCGCGCGTGATCAAGCCGCTGCTCAATGGCAAGACCCGAGGGCTTGTGATCGAGAGGGCGACAGAACTCGCCGCGTTGCCGGAGAAGCCGGCGGCAGCAGACCTCTTCCGCGTCCTGACGAGCGTCGCGGCGGAACCGAAGGCGGTAAGGTCCAATGCGCCCCTGGAGATGGCTGCAACCAAGGAGACGGGCAAGGTGTTTGCGGTCGCGCGCCGTCACGGACGGGGCGGATTGATTATCCAGGTCGATGGCAATAGTGGGGCGGGAAAAGAGGAAGCAGTGGCCGCGGTGACGGCCATGATGGAGCGTTACTACGCGCCGTCAAAGTAGCACAAGAGGCTTGATCGGGCGAATTGTCAACTGACAATTCGCATATAACACAATGTAAAACTTAGAGTTTCTAATGCAGTGGCAAGGTTGCGCGGGGCTGGCAGAGGCGCGGCAGCAGCGGCCTATTCCACCACGCGTGAAGCGCCCAAACGCCCGGGTATCGCATCGCCCCCGTCGACCCCTGCAAGTGTCCGGTTCCAAGCGTCTTCAGTCTCGGGACGGATCGCCCCAGGTCCCGTGTGATGGAGGTGTCCAGATCATTGACCGCGCCACCACCGTAGAATGCGCCGCGCGCACCATGGCGCCCCACCCGACCGGGCCGTAGCGCTCGAGCCCGGCCTCTCAGGGTGGGCGCGGCGCACCCTAGGCCCATGGATCGGAACAATTGCGGCTGACTGTATAGGATGAGCGTCGCAAGCCCGAAGACGGATCCTAAGGTGCGGATGCACCAAACGCTATCGCTCATTGTCAAGATAAGCCCGCGCGTTGTCACGTGACAATTGTCGTCGGGCGCTCCCCTTGCCGCGGTATCTCGATCGCCAATGTCCCTGGGGTTGACTCAAGCGCGCGTGCTGCCCTGGCCCGGCACCCAGACTCAGCGCAACGAGCGGCCTTACCGCGCAGTTGCCACATGGCAATGACCAGTCACTGGGTTGATCTCTGGTGGCCGATTTCTTTTCCCAAAGCCGGTTCGGGAGGGCATACAATCGTCCGGCAAAAGTGCCGGCCGGGCAAGCGGCGGGCGTGCCGCCGCGCCAGTCTTGCGCCAGTCGCGGGAGTCGGTCTTGGCGCAGCGGCTGATCGCTTAAGTGAGCAGCATCCGCCTACGGCGAAAGACCATCGAGTAACCCAAACGAGAGAACACCTATGTCGGAGAATACTCATGTCGGAGAACTCTAAGCGGGCGGGCGCGGGCGGCCACCTGGGCGCCGCCGCCATGGCGCGATTCGGGGCGGGGGTTTCCCGCGTCGATTTTTGGATCTTTGTGGTCCTCTTGGTGCTTGCGATCGGCGGCTCCGCCGTGTCTCAAGCAGAGGACACCGGCGGACGCTATTACTGGTCGGTCCTGGTGTTGGTCTATGCGGCCGCCAGTATCGGCCGGAGCTGGTTGCAGGCGCAAGGGCAGGGCGGCCCGGTGTGGGACATGATCCGGTCCCAGGTCCTGCACTGGCTGGGTGCGCTGGCGGCGATCCAGATCGTCCTCTTCTTTGAGTTCGGGGGCGTCACCGACCGGGGCGCGGCCGCGGATTACTCGCTGCTGATGCTTGCCTTAAGTACCTACCTGGCCGGGGTGCACTTCAATTGGACCTTCCTGCTCTTAGGCTGCATCCTGGCGGCGACGGCCGTCGGTCTCGGTTTTCTGGATCAATTCTCGATCTATCTCGTGACCATCCCGCTGGCCGTCCTGGCGCTGTGGATCGTCTATAAGCGCAAGTTTGGTTAGATCCGTCGGGCGATCCGGACGCGACGGGGAAGGGCGGCGGGAGCCCCGACGATGCCCGGCCGGCCGCTCGCCCCGTTCCCTGGGCGTAGGGTTCCATGAACGCGGTGGTGCTGGGGGAGGCGATTCCCGGGGTCTATGAGCCGCCGGGGGCGACGCCGGACCGGAATTGAAGGGGGAGAAATATGCGGTTCGTTGGTACCCTCAAAAAATGGAACGACGACCGGGGCTTTGGCTTTATCGCCCCAACGCGTGGCGGGGATGATCTTTTTGTCCACATCTCGTCCTTCCCGAGGGATGGGTCGCGGCCGCGGCCCGACGAACCCCTGACCTTTGAAGTCGAAGTAGACAACGAAGGAAAGAAGCGTGCCGTCAAGGTTCTTCGTCCCGCCGGCGTCCGGCCGCATCCGGTGCGCCGCGCGATCCCTCGAGGTCCGCGGCCCATTCAAAGTTATCTTTCTGGTCTTGCGACGGTGTTACTGGTCGGCGCAGTCGGCGTCTACGGCTACCTTGAGTACGGGCGGCAACCCAACCACCAAGACTCTACCGCTACACGCGATGTGGAGTCGGCACAGGGCTTGACGGCTCCCCCACCTCAACGCAGTGAACCTGAACGACGCTGTGATGGCCGAACCCGTTGCTCGCAGATGACATCATGTGCCGAGGCCAAGTTCTTTCTGGGAAACTGTCCGGGCGTTGAGATGGACGGTGACCACGACGGCGTCCCGTGCGAGCAACAGTGGTGTAGCGCCCCTTGGTGAGTTACAGAACATGGTCCCAAACCTTTTGAATCACGACGATCAGAAAGGCGGTCGAGCAGCCGAACATCAGTAGGCCGGTGATGGCCATCACGGGTCCAAGGAGGCGCCAGGGTGAGGCCAGCACGACATCCCCGTAACCCAGTCCGGTGATCGATGCGGCCGAAAAATAGATGGCCTCGGTCAGATTCGCCGACAGGCGTTGGTGCCAAAGAAAGAGGCCCCAGGCCACGGCCTCCATGAAGTGCAGGCTGAACAGCACGGCGAAGCAGGTGAAAATGATGACCTTGGCCGCCAGCGCTTGGCCGAGGTGCCGGCTAAGCCAGGGGTCCGCGCCCAGTATCCACCTGGCGGCCTCGAAGATCACCAGGATGTGGAGGCCGAACTGGGCCACGGCGAGCATAAAGGCGAGGCCGAAGTCGCGTCGCACCAGGCGCTCGGGCGGCGTGCCCGCGACGGGCCCGCCCATCATCAGCGCCGTCCGCCGAAGCGACCGCCAGAGCCCCCGCCGCCGAAGCGGTCGCCCACACCGCCGCTGAACGGGTCGCCGCCGCCCAGCCGGTCGCCGCCGAAGCCGTCCCCGTCCACGCTGTACTCACCGCGGGCGCGCGCCTGCTGTTCCCGATCCGCCCAACCCGTGTCCAGGGTGGGCTCTTGCCAGCCGTCGGTGCCGCGCTGTTGCCAGCCGTCGTCGGTGCGCCGGTAGACGGTGCCGTCCGACCCCGCGTAGAGGCTGTCGCCAACTCGAACGCTGTCCACACTGTCGACCGCGCCGGTGCGGGCGTTGTCGAAAGTGGTCTGGTGGACGGTGGCGGTCGCGCCTGAGGGTCCCTGGATCGTTGCCGTATCCCGGGAAATGGAATCGCCGCCCGGGCCGGTGGCGGTCGCCCGTGCGGCATCGGATTGGATGCCGGTCACAGGGTTGTAGCGCGCCCCCGCGGCGACCGCTCCGGTGGCCCCGCCAGCCGTGTCGAAGGTCCGCCCGTAGCCACCCTGGACGGTGCCGGTCACCGGATCGACGCTGCGTCCGGCCGCGTATCCGCCGGTGGTCCCGGTGCCCAGGTCGACATAGTCCCCGCGGACGCCGGTGCCCAAGGCCCCGTCCGCGCTGTCGTACCAGGTGCGGGTGCCGGCGGCCATTGTGTCGCCCCAATGGTCGTAGACATTGGTGCCGGTGCCGAGACAGCAGCCGAGGCCCGCGACTCCGGGGCGATAGTCGGCCCCCCCCCAGTAGGCGTCGGCCGCCGCCGCGGTCGCAAGCCCCTGACCGAACCCATAGCCGTAGCCGAGCCGCGGGTCATAGAACGGTTCGGCAGCCAGGCCGAAGGTCTCGGGCGCAGCATACCAATCGTCACCGACCCAGGGCTGGTAATCGTAGCCGGTGCCGTAGACCACCACGTCGTCGGTGGTCGCGACCGTCCCCAGGTAACCCGGGGTGTAGCCGTCGTAGACGACCTCCGGGGTGGACCCATACACCCGTGCATAGGTGATGTAGTGCAGGGGGGAGGAGGGCGGGATGCCGTAGACCGCGCTCGGGACCGAATCGGCGACCGCCCAGGGGCCATCGAGGGTGGTGGATTCAAACCAGACGCCGGCCTGCAGGGCATAGTAGGTCGCGCCGCCGACCCGTACGATGGGGGTCTCGGAGTTCACCACGTACTCCAGGTCCGTGCCCGGGAGCAGACCCACGGTGGCAGGGCCGTCGAACAGGGGTTTGAAGGTCGGCCCACCCCGGCGCCGCACGGCGGCGGTCTGGGGGATGCTGTTGGCGATCAGGGCCTCGCGCGCCTGGGGTGTTCCGGCCACCGTGGCGAGTACCACGCCGGCTGGCGAGTTGACGGGGATTTGTTTGAAATCCGTGGGCAGGGCGGTGCTCGCCACAAAGGACCAAGGCCCCTGCAAGTCGGTGGCGCGATACCAGCGCCCGGCCAGCAAGGCGTAATAGCTGTTGTCACTGGTGTCGACGATGACCTGCGCGCTGGCGTTGGCTGCCCACTTAAGCCCGGTGCCGGCGATCGGCACCAACGTGGGCTGGCCCTTGAAGACGATCAGTTCGGCCGGGGTTTCGGTGACATAGACATCCGGGATGCCCGCTGCCAGCAACTGCATGGTCGGGATGCTGGGGCGGCCGTTCAGCAGGTCGGCCTGACCGGCGGCGGCGAGCCGGCTGGCGATGTCGTCCATGCCGGCCGGGGTGATGGGCGCATGGGTCCAGGGTCCGGACAGGGACTGGGCGCTGACCCAGCCGTCGAGCAGGTGCAGATAGTAGGGACCGTCGGCGCCCTCGGTCAGGATGACCGCCCGGGTGTTGATGACCCGCTGGAACTTCGTGTCCGGGACGCCCTTCAACACCGGTTGGCCCTGGATCGGGATCAGGATGGCCGGCTCGAAGCTCAGGATGATCCGCGGCACGGGATTCTTGACCGTCACCCCTGCGGCTGGCTGGGTCGGGGTCGCGGCGAGTGCGGCCTCGAAACGGTTCAATGGAATCACGCGAACCTGGGCGCCGAACTGTCGCGCCACCGCGGGCGCCAGTGAGCCGGCCAGCGCGGGTACGGTAGGGAAGTCGGCCTTGGTGACCTTGAGCCCCTGCAAGACCAGCAGCCGCTGCACCCGGTCCACCTGGGTTTGGGCCTGCGCCTCGATCACGCCGAAGGCCTCGTCTCCTTGGCCTAACGGCGGTACCGCCACCGCGGCGCGCAGCACCAATTGGTTGCCGCTCCAACTCACTATCTGGGGTTGATAGACCAACAGGGTTCGATCATCTACCTGGATCTTTCGGGGCCAGGGATCGGCGGGGCGGGGTGGGGGTGTGAGGACCTGGGGCGGGGCGCTCGCGGTCAGGGTGGCCGTGGTGGTCAGGCTTGGAGCGGTGGCAGGGGCGGGGGCAGACGCAGGAGCGGCGCTGGGGGCGAGTGCGGGGGGCGGGCCGGTAACGACGATGGTGACGCCGGTCGGCGCGGCGTCCGCCGCTGGGGTACTTGGCGCGGGGCTTCCCACCACCAACTGTTGGCCCACCCGGACCTGCGTCGAGGTCAGACCGTTTTGCTGTTGGATCTGGGCCATCGGGGTGCCGAAGCGTGCCGCGATCGACCCCAGGGCATCGCCGCCGACCACCGTATAGACTCCGGAGGCGGCATCGAATGGACCCCGGGCGTGGGTCCCGGGTCCGCTATCCGCCGCCCAGGCGGTGCCGAGACAAAGGGTGGAAAACAGGAATAAGGGGAGGGCGCGGGGTTGCATGTTCGGCGACTCCAAGTCAGGTGGTTCAAGCGTGCAATTCGGTGTCATGATACTGGCAACAGCGCCTAGCTTAGCGCTGTGCCGGGCGCGGTGCACCGTTCTGGGTCCTTCGCCGTGAAAGGCGGGCCAGGATCCTGTGGGAGTGGCCTGCGGCCGCGACAGGACCTCGCTATACTCAGGCCCCAGGGCGTCCGCACGGACGGAGGCTGAGCCGTCCCGCCCTGTTGTCACCCTAAACGCCAATCGTACTGCGCTGGAGACCGCGCCGGAGCCTAACTCGATGGAGTCGTCGTTCAACCCTGCTGCGCCCCTACCGGATCTCGGTGTCTGCGACCGCGAGCCCATTCATATTCCGGGTTCGATCCAACCCCATGGCTGCCTGCTGGCGTTATCCGGCGAGCAATTGCGCATCGTGCAGGCGTCTTGTACCTGCGAGCCGCTCCTTGGGGTTGCGCCGTCGGGGTTGCTGGGTCGCGAACTCGCCAAGACCCTCGGAGCCGAGTTGCATCGCGCCGTCCAAGAGGGTCTGGCCCGCCATCGGGTCATGCCCGCCGTCGCGGGCGGGTTCGCCTGGCAGGTCCCGGGCACGGGCCTCACGCTGGCCGGCTATGTCCACCAGTCGGACGACCTCACGGTGTTGGAGCTGGAGCCGCTGGCGGGCGATGATCCCGCGGGGGCGGCGGACCCGGCGCCGGCCATGGCCGCGCTGCATTGGGTGCGTGCGGAGTCGGGGCTGGAGGCCAAGGCCCAGTCTGCCGCCGCCCTGTTACAGCAGCTCACCGGCTTCGACCGGGTAATGGTCTACCGCTCGTCAAGCTGATGTGGTTTCGCGGCGAGCAGGTGCGCCGGGTGGCCTGGGCCGGCAATCCGGACAAGGCGACGACCCTGGCCCCCGACGGTCGGCTCGGTCCGCGCAAGTCGTTCGCGGCCTGGATCGAGACCGTGCGCCAGCGCAGCCTGCCCTGGACCGCGGAGGAGGTGGAATCCGCCAGACACCTGACGGCCCTGGTGGACATTGAGCTGCACAAGACGGTCGAGGACGCCCTGCGTGCCAGTCTGGCCGATGTCCAGCGTCTCGAAGAGCCCCTGCGCGACCAGGCCCTGCGCGATCCGCTCACCGGACTCTTCAACCGCCGCTATCTGGACGCGACCCTGCCGCGTGAGATTGAACGCCGCGGGCGCTGTGATGAGCCCCTGGCGGTCGCCGTGCTTGATCTCGACGGGTTCGAGGCGTTCAACGACACCCATGGCCTCGCGGCCGGAGACCTGGCACTGCGCGCGATTGGGGTCTGTTGCTCCGCTCATTGGGTGGGGGCGAGATCGCCTGCCGTTCCGGGGGCGGGGAGTTCACGCTGCTGCTGCCGAATGCCACCCTGGAGCACGCCCGCGGCCGCCTCGAAGGGCTCCGCCAGGCGCTTGCGGTGTTGCCTCTGCGTGGCGGCGGCGAGGAATTTCCACCCCTCGCGGCGTCCATCGGGGTCGCCGTGGCGGGGGGCGAGGACCGGGCCGCCACGGCTGCGGCGCTCCCTGGCCCGGGCGGACGCGGCCCTGAACCAGGCCAAGGCGCAGGGGTTCAATCGGGTGATTGTTGCGCACTAGGGGGCACGGTGTCCCGGGTGGGGCAGCGCAATCGCGCGAATGCCGGACCGGACGGGCACCGGCCCGCACTACCGAGCAAGTAGGATTGTGGCACTACTAAGATGACGCTTGGCCTGCCAATACGACCAACTGTATTAGTAGGACTCGCCGTGGGGAAGCGCGTCGCGGCTGGCGGTCGGCACGCGCGGCCTTGGGCGCCAGATCCCGAGAGTGAAACAGATTCAGACCCCAGTCGTCAAACGGGGCTGCAACCGGATGGCGAGTCGTGCTAGCCTTATCGAGGGCCGATGTCAGGTCCGCGGTTCACCCTAATGTAGAGGTATTTTATGCAGACTAATCGTTACGGCTTTCTCCGGCGCATTTTGCATTGGGTCGGGGCCCTGTCGGTCCTCGGTCTTCTCGCTGTCGGCATGTTGTTCTTTTTCTTCGGTGTCGAAGGTACTCAAAAGCTGTTCGGGCCCGACGTTCTGAAGTACCACAAGAGTTTCGGCGTCGGGGTGCTGATCGTGGGGGTGCTGGTCCTCTTCATGCGTCGCAGTAGCGGCATCCCGCCCTACGATCCGCCGCTGACCTTCCTGCTGCGGTGGCCGAGCAAGTTGGTCCATTGGCTCATGATCCTGGCGCTGATCGCCATGCCGATCCTCGGTTGGCTCGGTACCGCCGCCGCCGGCCATGAGGTTCAGTTCTTCAACTGGACCCTGCCGGGCATCATCGGCAAGAACGACGTCTGGGCCAAGAACCTCTTCCAGTACCACCTCCTGGTAGGCTGGGTGCTTATGGGTCTGGTTGGCGTGCATCTCCTCGGGGCCTTCGTGCACGCGAAGGTCGCGCACGACAATATCAACTCGCGGATGAGTTTGCTCTAAGGGTTCCTGCCGGACCCACGCGAAGCGGGCGGGCCCTAGAGGTTCGTCCGACGGAGGCGCTGCTTGAGTCAGCGTCTCCCCGCGCCCCTGGGACTGCCGCGTTAAGAACAGGCCCAGACAGGGGTCGGCGCCGTTGGTGCGCCGCGTCGATTACAGATCGGCCCGGCTGTCGATCCGGTCCTGCGCGACGTCGCGCAGTATCGCCTTGATCAGCTCCCGGCAGTCGTCTTCACGATCAAATGACTTGCCGCGCCGCGCCGCGCCAAAGAAGCGTGCCAAGTCGCGCTGTTGTTGCGTGCTCAGGGACTCGGTGAAGCCCTTGGCCGGGAGCTCCTTGTCCGGTACCCGGTCGGGCGCCGCCTCATCGGCCGCCTGGCGGCCGTGTGCCCAGTTCATGGCCCGGGCGCTGTAGAGGATGATGCGATCGAGCAGTATGAACGGGAACTTGGGGTTGGTGACCGGACCCACGGTGAAGCGCTGGGTGCCGGCCGCCTGTTCGATATTGAGTTTGGCCAGGGCATTACCCCCCATGAATCCCAGCAGGCCCCCGGCGGCCGCCCCGAGAAAGGCCGCCGCACCCAGGGAACTCCCGGCGGTGGCCAGATCGATGGTGGCCCCGGAGGCGGCCCCCGCGGCGATCCCGGCCAGGGCGAGTTGGCCGCGGGAGATCCCCAGGGACCTGCTGACCTCCTCGGACAGCAGGTCCTGGTCCAGGATCGAGCCCGGGGCCAGGTTCCAGACGTTGTGCCGGAAGTTGGCGCGGATTTGTTCCTGGGCCCTGACCTCCAGCGCCCGCAGGCCATCCCCAAAGGCGGCCATCACGGCATCTTTGGCCCGGTCCTGGCTGCTCTTGAAGACCAGCTTGTTGTTTTTGAAGCTCTCGCTGTAGCGGAAGGAGAGGCTCTCACGCAAGAGGTCCAGGATGGTGGTGGCGGCCTGGTCGATGCGCCGCTCCCAGTCCCGCGCGAAGGCGTCGATGGTCTGCTCCAGGCGGGGCTCCCAGCGCTGGTCGATGCTTTTCAGTGCGCTCAAGAGCTTGATGCGCTCGGCATAGGTGGCGCGATGGGCATTGAACTCACGCACCGAGTTGAAGGCCTTACTCAGTGCGTCCTGCCACTGTTCCATGTAACGGGGTTGCTTGGTCAGGTTGTTCAGGATCGCCATGCGCGGGCGGGCGGTCAGGCGCAGGAGCTCGATCTCGATGCGGTCCTTCTCCTTGATGCGCTTGGAGCCGTCCACGACCAGGATGATGCCGGCCCCGGCCCCGACCGGCTCCAGCAGCGCGCAGTCGTGGGCAAAGAGCGGATCGGCGCGATGGGCGAGGACAAAGGCCCCGGCGAGGTCCGACTGGGCGCTATGGGCCTGGAACCACTCCAGGATTGCGCTGGGGTTCTGAAAGCCCGGCGTGTCGATGAACTCGATAACCGTTTGGCCGTCGATGATGACCGGATAGACATCGGATTCGGTGGTGGTACCGGCCCGTTGGTCGATGGCGATGCGGTCGTTTTCGGTGAGGGTCGCGACCACGGAGGACT
>Ga0247841_10014177_pt1 | contig 10023 bp, 10 predicted proteins | sample LaCruzMarch2015__2_FD_192410 | JGI IMG/M metagenome (GOLD analysis project Ga0247841, IMG submission 192410) | Freshwater microbial communities from meromictic Lake La Cruz, Castile-La Mancha, Spain - LaCruzMarch2015_18m | ecosystem: Environmental > Aquatic > Freshwater > Lake | place: Spain...
CCGTGGAAGGTGTTTCTAGATCTTGAATAGGAGGCTGTTCTAAGATTTGTCCAGATATTTGTGAAACTCACTGTGGTTTGATAATTTCCGAAACCTGTCATGAGACTATTCAGCTATTTTCCTCAGAAACTTTCTTATGAAATAACCCGGCTATTCGATCTGAGATGCTCATTGTCTTGTTCCCCGATAAAACGTCCGCATGCTCCTCTGTTATGATTTTGGCAGGAACCGTGTGTGGATCGAGTAGAATTGTAGTTGGAGCACTCAGTGGTTTTGTCTCCACCGGAATCACATCAGCTGAAGATGCCTTCAATACGATATCTTCTTGTTTTGGAACAGCTTCGGAAGCTTTTTTATGAAACAAATGCACTATCGTATCGAGCATTCCTGTGTGCTCTCACGCTGGCACAGAAGGCACTTGTCATACATTTGGAGGCGATGGCAATATCTCTTTGGAAGAAGAATCATTATTTTGTGCATTCATACCTTGTATAGCGGTCAAAAATAAATACAATACTTTTAATCCGCCTATAATACCAATTTATGATTCCAACGCAAGACCAAGTACGTCATGTCGCGAAACTCGCCCGACTTCACCTCTCGGATGATGAAGTTGCGCTCTACCAATCACAGCTTTCCGACATCTTTGGTTATATTGATAAGCTCTCAGAAGTTGATGTCACTCATATTTCAAATACAAAACATGCTTCTCGCGATCAGATGGAGCTCAGACCCGATGTCGTCAATATGATGGATGATCCTGAAAAATTGATTGCTGTCACAGAGCAAGAAGTTATCGGCAATCACGTCGCTATCACCAATATTATGAAACGGCGATAATTTTTCTCCTCCTCTCTTTTTATTTCTTTATCTTTTCTTGTATGAAAAAAACATTCCTCATCTTTTCTCTCGTCTCTCTTCTCTCTTCTTTTGGAATCGTCGTCTTTGCTTATACAGGAGCGGATGAAAACAGGGCGAATTTTTTGGCGACAGAACATATCATCATGGACCACTCAGATGCTCCAGTTCAGTATCGATTTGATGATAAAATTATTCGGCAAGAAATGGTAAGTATTGCACTGAAGATCAAGTGAATCTCGATACCGAGTGGTTATACCTGTAAAAAGTATTTCTCTGATGTTACTGGTAATGATTGGGTCTGCTGAGCAGTAGAGGCGGCAGCTGATAACGGTATCATCAGTCGATGAAATACAAAATTTCGCCCAAAAGATTTTGTCACCCGAGCCGAAGCTCTCGCGATGCTCAGCAGTGTCGTCTGTCTCCCAAAACTTACAGCAAAAGAATATTCCTTCCTAGAAGAAGCTTTCCCTGAACTCGTTGATCAACATGAGAATAAAAGCACCTGGCAAAAAGCTCTCTGGGAAACTCTCTCATGGGGAACTAAAGATATCGGACTCTCTGGGATGGATGCCACCAATACTATGACAGAAGCACAAAAGACACAGTCAAATGCACCAAATACAGATATTACACGAGCGGAAGTTTTTTCCTTTGGAGAATATTTTCTCTCCTATCAAAAAAAATACGGGGCCTGTGAAACGACCGTACGACAACCAATTATTTTCTCGACCGATGATGTCACCAGCGTCCCAAATAAAACCACTGGAAAATCAACTTCCACTGGCACCTACACGGTCCAGTACCCTGATGCACTCGTCTCTGGAGAAGTAAGGTACATCGGCGTCATGAATGTGGGAGTCCGTACGTCGAAGCCATTTAATTGGGATTTTATCACCTCGACGAAAGAAACACTCCTCACCCAGAAGAAACTCCAATTCTTCTCTATTGGTTCTACTCGATTTGCAGCGATATATTCCTATGAAAGTGCTAATTTTTACCGTGTAAAAGTTTTTGAGTATGGAAATTTCTGAGTGAAGGATGTTTTCTTCTATGATTCTGCCAAAAAGATTGACCTCTCCGAAGACGCGCTAGCCGCCGGCAGTGATAATCCGAGTCTTGGAGAGTATACCTCAAAAAGTATCCGTCTCGAGTGAAGTACGCTCTTTCTCGAATCTTATGATAGCACCCTCGGCAAGTCACGATTGAAGAAGTACCAGTATTCCGATGGCGTATTCGTACGAGTCGGTGATGTCGTCATCTAATATATTTTTTATTTTATAATTTCCCCCAATGAAAAAACCCCTTCTATTTTGTACTTTGTCTTTTGTACTTTGTATTTGAGTAGCCTTTGCGTATACCAGTGACGATACTGCTAATGCGAATTATCTCGCAGATCAAGGCGTCGTCACCAAGCAAACAACTGCTTCTCAGTATCGATTGGATGATAAGATACTACGGCAAGAAGTCATCGCTATGGCTCTCAAAATCAAATGAATTGCTATCCCCACAAATACTTCTTGCAAGAAATACTACGCTGATGCCACCAAAAATGACTGGGTTTGTCGAGCAGTGGAACTGGCTGCTGATAATGGGATTATTACGAGAGGTAACAAGTATGCGAATCCTGGGAAGTTTGTGACAAGAGCGGAGGCACTAGCAATGATGATGAAGGCAGGGGGTAAAAGTGTAGAGTTATTTAATGCTGGTTGAATAACAATAGATTCTTCAGTGGTGTGGCAACAGAATGTTTTTATAAGTGCCTATATATCATGAATAATTTCACCAGAAGATATATTCAACAAGTCAAATGAGGCAGGACCATATATGCACCATATATATCGTCCTAATTTTTTAGCTACTCGAGCTGAGGTGTTTGCATTTACAAAGAACACTATTAATACTTCTCAAGTAACTTATAAAACTAATTCCACTTATTGAATCAGCTATAATGCTGATATTTATTCAAAACTAGAAGAGGATGCTTATGGAAATAAACTACTTTATTTTGGTAATGAACGAAACGTATCAGTGGAAGGTGGTATAGATATTCGTCCCGCTATAAGAATAGAGGAACTAAATTGAGCCCCTGTTGATTTTCTGACTCGTGATTTTCATTTTAATAAAATCAAATGAATAAAAAATATAAATGGCGTAGACTATTTGAATACTATTACTCTCGATATGTTTGAAACGACAACATATTGGGCGTTTTGAGAGAATTATAGTTTTTCTTTAAATTCATTTTGAATTGATATAGACCAGGAAATAGATTTATTAAAGCTCAATATTCAGAACTCTTACAAATTCTCCAATAAAGATGTATTAAAAATATATTATAGATTTTTGGGGCGTGATGGAGTTTTAGAGAAAAAGTATATGACAAATCTATCAAGCTTCTTATATATTGCATACTATATGAGATCACCATCCGGAGTCTCTGAAGATACTTTCTTTTCATGGTACAAAAATACAGAATCTGTCACTTTCCGTGAGGATACTCTTAAAGACCTCTGAGATAATACATATGAATTCCTCGTTGATACAGTAGAGAATGGTAAAAAGAGTACTTTCAAAGTAAAAAGCAAGGTGTATCTTGAAAAATTCACCATTGATAATATCTCATCTGTAAAACAATAAAAATATCTCATTTCTTACCTTTAAACTTTTCTTTATGAAAAAACTATTCCTACTTTCTTCTTTCTTCTTTCTTCTTTCTTCCTTTGCTTACACCAGCGAAGATACTTCCAATGCGAATTATCTTGCGGATCAAGGAATTATCACCAAACAAACTATTACTTCGAAGTACGGTATGGATAATAAGATACTGCGACAAGAAGTGATTGCAATGGCATTGAAAATAAAATGAATCATTATCCCGACAAATACTCCTTGCAAGAAATACTTCGCTGATGCAACAAAAAATGATTGGGTATGTCGAGCAGTAGAATTGGCAGCTGATAATGGGATTATTACCAGAAGTAACAAGTATGCAAATCCTGGGAAGTATGTGACACGAGCAGAGGCTTTGGCGATGATGATGAAGGCGGGATGAATTGAGATACAAAATATACCAATGCAACATGACTTTACTTCACCATATTTGATAGACTTTATGTATACGTATGATGAGTACGGTGGGTGGCAAGCAAATGTATTCTACACCTATGCAGTGATGGGTGGTTGAAAATCTTCGGAAGATAGCTATAAAAGATGTAATTCTGCACCATGCAAAATAGATTTAAGATTTAATTCTTACGCTACCCGTGCTGAAGTGTTTGGATTTACACGATCAATTATAGAATCCAAAAAAAATACATGTGCTAGTGTGGGTGAATACATGATATCTGATGACTATGGTGATTTTCCACCATATCATTCTACGAAGTGCTGTTCAAATCTAACCGTATGGGACTCAGGTATGGATACTAGTATTTCCATTGGCAATACTTGCTACGAAACATGATTAATGGCTGGAGCACTAGTGAATACATGTCTCTCTTGCGGTGATAACATTTGTTCAAATATTGAAACCCCTTGTAATTGTCCTCAGGACTGCAAGAATGGAGAAAATGCAGACTATGCTTCAATAACAGATTTTTGTGAATCAAATGGTAGAAGTGAGTCATATTTTAATCGCCAGAATTTCCTTGATAACTGGGGTTGTTCAGGCCTGAGTGATGATATTCCGTTATGTCATCTGTGCCAATAATTTCTTCTTTCTTATTTACTTATGCAGTCTCCAGAATCCCTCCGCCCTGAAATCCATGCTGGTATCGCAGCACTTAAAAATCTCCGTGACCTTATCGAATATCGTAATAGTCTCGTAGGGAAAAAAGGATCACTCACTGAGATGCTCAAAAGTGTTGCCGATCTCTCTCCAGAAGAGAAGAAAACACTCGGAAAATCACTCAATGAACTCCGTACTGATGTCGATGCCCAGCTGGCGCTAAAGGAACGAGAAATCCGTGAAGCCGAACTCACGAATGCTGAAAGTCGTTTTATCGATATGACTATTCCTGGCAAGTCACTTGGCACAACACAGCATCCTATTAAAATAGTTCAATCAGATATTATCGATATCGTGACACGTATGGGTTTTTCGATTTGGAGATCGCCCAGTGTTACAACAGAATTTAATAATTTTGATGCACTGAATATTCCCAGTTGGCATCCAGCGCGTGATATGCAAGATACTTTTTGGCTCAAAGATGGGAACGTGATGGCGACACAGACCTCGTGTATGCAAAATCACCTCTTAAAAACACAAGAGAAGCCACTGCGCGCTATCGTGCTCGGCTCTGTGTACCGTAATGAAAAAATCGACGCAACGCATGATATCATGTTTGAACAGGTAGAATGACTGGTCGTCGACAAAAACATTACCATCTCTCATCTCAAAGGAACCATAGTCACAATCCTTAAGGAAATATTTGGCTACGAACCAAAGATTCGTATGCGTCCTGGTTATTTTCCCTTTGTCGAACCAGGTATGGAGGTCGATCTCTGGTGGGAGAAGGATGGCAAAGGTCGTTGGCTCGAATTTATGGGATGTGGTCTCGTCCACCCAAATGTCCTCTCACAATGAGGTGTGGATCCGGAAGAATATTCATGATTTGCCTTTGGATTTGGACTCACACGACTTGCTATGATAAAATATGGTGTCACTGATATCCGTCTCTTTCATGAGAATAAGATAGAATTTCTCGAGCAGTTTACTGCGGGGTAGACTCCAGTATTGTGGCTGCTTTCTTAAGAGCCTGATTGATAATATACTCAGAAAACCCTTCGTCGGATCATTGATGATAATGTCCAGGACTTGTTCATCGGTCAGATACGATAACATTTGGATTACTTTCATAATCTTGAGCACCACCTGTTTGTATAGTAATAGGCAAATACTGATCATGCGGATCAACAAATATAATACCATGAGCATTTGACTGCAATAATTCTCCAGTTTTAGTAATAAATGGGTCTCTCCCCGCAAATATATCTGATGGGGTTCGATAATATAATGCATGCAGAGCATCTGCTGCAAGTCCAATAGGCGATAATGTCCCTGAAACACTGACAGGTATTACCTTGGACCCAGGACTCGTTTCGTCAGCTATGAGCTGATGAGCTGCATGAACCACTTGAGCTCCACCATAACTATGTCAGATAAGAAGTAAATGGCATCATGGATACCTTACCCGGATACTCTTCGCATATTGAACGATGTGATTTACTAATTTATCTGGATGTTGTCTATAAAAAAACGCCTTCTGACCATATGGGAGATCCTCTGGAAAAAGAGCGGGAATACCTCGTGCATTAATAGCTCTCTTCATACCGAGCATAGACTTCCCGTCGAGTTGAAATCCGGGAACCAAAATAGCAATGGTTCATGGTTGTTGTAGCTCAGAAAGTAGCTCATTCTGATCTTGATTCATATGACTATGTGAAGTTCGATTGAGTACAGTACGAACTAATGCTCTCGTCATTCTCACGAAGGTAGTAAGATTCACAGTTCGATCGAAGGCAATAGTACCTTGAACAAACTGTCTTACGCTAGGACGATGTCTTACTCCCTGTTTCATGGTTATATTTTATATTATATTTTATTCTATGTCAATATTCTAATATCTTTTGTCTTCAAAAAGAACTTCGTATAATAATTCTCTCTAATTTTTTTACTATGTTTCCTTTCAATACTTTTTTTGCTTCCTTCTCTCCATTTTTCCTACGAAAAAATCGAGATCACCTCTCACTTGGAAGAGGTATGGGATATTATTTTTCTGTATGGGGTATCATAATTCTTCTTACTATCCTCATAAGTATTATCGCTGGATGGATATATGTGACACCAGAACGCGTCGCTCAGTGGTCTGAGGAAATTCCCTCATTTTCAGTAACAATAACAGATGGTATACTCACTGAAACTGGACTTTCCGAGGAACCATCCACACTAATAGATGACAAAGGTTTTATTATTTTTGTTTCCAAGACACTCACAGAAATCCCCGCAGACAAACAGTGACAACAAGGATTTTTTATTCTCAAAGATCGAGCCATCGTATCTCAAACAGAACAAGTTGGACAAAAAACACAGGTGATACAATATTCAGAAGTACCAGAACTCAAAAATGCTCATTTTGATAAAGCTCTTCTTTCACAAAAAATTGTATCAGAACTCACTGCTATAAAAAGAATCGCCAGCATGATAGTGGCATTTGTAATCTTTTTTATCGGCATTGCGATGGCAATTTGGTATTGTGCATGGAGCTTTTTCTGGTGACTTTTTGTCTGGCTCTTTTCCCATAAACAGAAAAGTCCTTTTACCTACGAACAAGCAGTTGCTTTTGTGCTATCAGTATCTTTCCCTGTCATTCTCTTCTCTATTCTATTAATGATGGCATGAATCTCGTTTCCTTTTTCTATGACAATTCTATTTTTATGTGCACTCGGATATAATCATCTCTCGTTTCATAATTCTGAAGAAGATAAGAGCATCCATATTCGTTAATTTCTCCTATGTTCCAATGTTCACAATGCTCGCATACTCAGCTCAAATGGTCATGACAATGTCCGAGCTGTAATGCGTGGAATACTCTTATTGAAAAAGAAGAAATGAGTAGTGGAAATATAGGAAAACAGAAAAAGATTCCAGGTAAAAGAAAAGAAGTCGTCGCTCTCAATCCCAGGTCAACATCACATATGAAATTGGCCGTAAAAAGTCCGGAACTTTCGAGTGTTCTCGGAGGATGACTCGTGCGATGAAGTCTTACCTTGCTCTCTGGGGAACCCGGTATTGGTAAATCAACGCTCACGCTCGAGCTCGCTCATTGGTGCGCCAGCAAAGAAACTCCCGTACTCTATATCTCTGGTGAAGAAGGTGAAGAACAAATCGCCGGTCGTGCTCATCGACTGGGAGTCAATAATCCGCATATACATTTTCTCCATGAAGAAGTCCTCGAGGACATAATGAGTACTCTTGAAGCGACTCCCTATCCTATCATTATCATCGACTCCGTCAGTGTCCTCTATTCGCAATCGCTCGGCGGTGCAACAGGTGGTGTCGCTCAGATACGGATGATCGCTGAGACCTGCATGCATTATTCGAAAAAGACCAATACCGCTATGATTCTCATCGGTCATGTCACAAAAGATGGTGATCTCGCGGGACCAAAAACACTGGAACATCTCGTCGATACGGTCCTCTTTCTCGAAGGAGATAAATATCAATCCTATAGAATACTTCGTGCCATGAAAAACCGCTTCTGACCGACCGATGCCATTGGTCTCTTTGAGATGAATGAAAATGGTTTGCAAGATCTCAAAAATCCCGCAGAATCTCTCCTAAAAACTTCTGCGCAAGTTGGATCGGCTCTCACCATAGCTATGGAATGAAATCGTCCTGTTATCATGGAAATAGAAGCCCTCACGCATAGTACCAAATTTCCCTATCCGAAACGATCCACGCGTTGAATTGCAACACAAAAAATCGATCTACTCCTCGCGACCATTGCAAAATTTGGCAGAATCAATATGGATAGTGATGACGTGTATATCAATGTCTCTCATGGTCTCTCCGTCGGTGAACCCGCGGTCGATCTCGCGATAGCTGCGGCTATGCTCTCGAGTGATAGCAAGAAATCCTTGAACCATGCTCTCTTTCTCGGAGAGATATCACTCACTGGGGCAATAAAACCCGTTGCACAACTCGAAAAACGTATTGAGGAGGCGAAGAAACTAGGATTCACGACGCTCCATATCCCCCAAGCAAAAATATCCCCAAAAACAACTGACTGAATTATAGTAATCCAACATGATTCTATTCTTTCTCTTGTTCAGTGGGTACGAAATATTTAAGACTTTTTACTCTCCTTTGGTTTCTGTCTTCCGGGCGGGGTCCTGTCTTCGGGATACATAATGTAGTAATAAGAGTCCAGCTCAAAGTGCAGTAACTATATTGGCTGAATCGTTACTAAGGGTGTGTTCAGAAGTTGCTGCGCGAACTCTTGTTTGAGTTTCACCAACCGCTGGCGATATAGTTGGATGCACTGATGCAAGCGTGGAAGCAGTTGTAAGTGCCAAGGCTAAAGGGAGTGTTTTCATATAATATTCATCATAAAAGAAAAACTTGAGAATACAAGAAAAGACTTATACTTCTCCCCATGCCCAGGTGGTGGAATTGGTATACACGCAGGTCTCAGAAGCCTGTTCCGCAAGGTATAGGGGTTCGAGTCCCCTCTTGGGCACCAAATTAGAACAAAATTGAGGGACGAGAATCCGAAGTTGAAAAGCGAATTTTTTTGCTTTGAAACAAGGAGAGTCCCGATGTATCGGGACGGAGAGCGAAAAAGTCCCCTCTTGGGCACCAAAAAACGGTGTTTTAAATTTTCTCAGAAGCTCTTTCTGAGATTTTTTAGAGAATTTTATTGCTTACTTCATGAATTAAAAATCCATAACACATCTCAACCATGCCCAAATGGAATATTGGTAACAAGAGCTGGATGCCCCTGATATGTATCACGCGAAAGATGAATTTGATCTTTTGGTGTTGAAGTTAACTCCATATCATGTCTATGAAGAAGCGAATATTCATATACCAAATCAACTAATCTAGCAAGCTGCACTCCATCAGGTCATCTAAGATTTTCAACAATAGTATCAAAATCTTTTTTATACTGAGCAGAATCAAATAAATCTTCTGCAGCCAAGGAGGGGTTATCTAATACTGGTGAGTGATATGGTTGTATTCCAGTATGTTCAGCTAATAGTCTACCAACACTCTCCCCAGAGATGGGGAAAATTGTTCGAGTCGAAATTCGTCAATTTGCTAATGTTAGATGCTTAGTACCTGCTGCCTTATTTCCTATATGGAGCATGGTTCTGAATACTCCATCAGGTCAGATACCGAGTTGATCTGCTGATGAAACTCAGATTTCATCTCTTTGTGCAGGTGTTAATGCACGAAAAATATCTGCTTTAACTTGAGTAACAAATTCCGGAGTCCAAACCCCTTCATCATCCCATGCATCTAGAATACGCTCGAGATCCGCTGACTCAAAAATATTAACCGTTCTTTGTGGGGCTGGGTTATTCGTGCCATTTGTAGGACCATTCATATGATAAAGTTAAAAACTATAATCATATTATATATTATAGTATAATAATGTC
>Ga0247841_10014178_pt1 | contig 10022 bp, 7 predicted proteins | sample LaCruzMarch2015__2_FD_192410 | JGI IMG/M metagenome (GOLD analysis project Ga0247841, IMG submission 192410) | Freshwater microbial communities from meromictic Lake La Cruz, Castile-La Mancha, Spain - LaCruzMarch2015_18m | ecosystem: Environmental > Aquatic > Freshwater > Lake | place: Spain...
AACGGGAGTTGGTCACCGACCTGTAAACCGGCCCCAGGAGCCGCGGATGAACACCCAAGACGGGTCCATGACCTCAACCAAGCCCTATCTGGTCCGCGCCATCTACGAGTGGATTCTGGACAACCAGATGACCCCCCACCTGCTGGTGGACGCGCGCCACCCGGGCACGCGCGTGCCGAACGAATTCGTCGAGAACGGCCAGATCGTCCTCAACATCGCCCCCAGCGCGGTGCATGGCCTGCTGATGGACAACGACTGGGTGCGCTTCAGCGCGCGCTTCGGCGGGGTCACCCGTCACCTCGAGATCCCGAGCGAGGCGGTGCTCGGCATCTTCAGCCGCGAAAACCACCAGGGAATGATCTTCCCCCCGGCTGAGCCGGTGGACGAGGCCCTGGGCAACGACGCCTCGCCCCAAGCAGACAGTGCCCCCCCCGGGCCGACGAATCAACCGAAGGGCGACGGGGGCGGCAAGGGCAAGGGCAAAGGACGGGGCGGCCCCAAACTGACCATCGTCAAGTAGCACCGGTCGACTCAGGTATCCTCGATCTGCTCGGGTAGGCCAAAGCTCAGGTCCTCCAGACCCAGCCCCCGCATCACCAGGTAGCCGCTACGCCGACCCACCCCCTCCTCGCTGAAGTCGAACCGGTAGACCCGGCGCAGACGCACCCCCTCGTGGCCCCAGGCCAGGCGCAAACGGCGCAGGGCCACGACCTGGTCGAGTAACTGCAGGTCCCGCTGCTCGCAGGCCGCGCGGCAGATGCCGAGCGCGATCTCGCGCGCGCGCAGGCTGTCGAGCCAGAACCAGCCGAGCAGCAAGAAGACGAAGATGGCGGACAGATCGCTCATAGGTCTGCCATAGTACCATCGCGCAGGCCTGCGGTTCGTGTCGACCGGGCCTCGCGGGTGCGATCAAAACTGATGACGAGGAGCCCATGCGATTTTTCAATAACGCCGGACCGGTCGACTGCACCCAGCACTATTGCCTGGACCCGCTGCATCGCATCGACCTGGAGGAGGTCGAAGCGCTGCTCGGACAGCAACGCTATTTCGTGCTGCACGCCCCGCGCCAGACCGGCAAGACCTCCTCGCTCCTGGCCTTGATGCACCATCTCAATGCGGGCACCCGCTACCGCTGCGTCTATACCAACGTGGAGCCGGCCCAGGCTGCCCGCGAGGACGTACCAGCGGCAATGCAGGCGATCCTGAGCGGACTCGGCAACTGGGCACGGCAACTGGCCGCAGACCCCTACCCGGGCCAGATCTGGCCCGAGGTATTGGCCGAAGCAGGCGCATTCGATGCCTTCGGCGAGGTCTTGAGCCGCTGGGCCGAACACAGCGACCGGCCCCTGGTCCTGCTGATCGACGAGATCGACGCACTGATCGGCGACACCCTGATCGCCCTGCTGCGGCAACTGCGCGCCGGTTACACCAAACGCCCGCGCGCCTTCCCGCAGAGCATCGTGCTCTGCGGGGTCCGCGACGTGCGCGACTACCGTATCCACTCCGCCCGCTCACAAGAGATCATCACCGGCGGCAGTGCCTTCAACATCAAGGCCGAATCCATCCGGATGGGCAATTTCAGCGCGGCGGATGTCGCCGCACTCTACCTCCAGCACAGCGCGGAAACGGGACAGGTCTTTACCGCCGACGCCATCGACCGCATCTGGGACCTGACCCGCGGCCAGCCCTGGCTGGTCAACGCACTGGGCTACCAACTGTGCTTTCGCGACCGGACCGCGCGCGACCGCCGGGTCATCATCACCGCGGAGCGGGTGGAGCAGGCGAAAGAGGTCCTGATCCAGCGCCGCGACACCCACCTGGACCAACTCGCCGACAAGCTGCGCGAGCCGCGCGTGCGCCGCGTCGTGGAGCCGATGCTGACCGGCGGCGAGGCCCAGGGCTCGGTACACGAAGACGACATCCAGTATGTCACGGACCTGGGCCTGGTCGCGCGGGACTCAGGCGTACTCGCCATCGCCAACCCGATCTATCGCGAGAGGCCCATCTGCTGATCTTCGACCGCAGCAAGCGGGCTTGGAGTGAGAAGGTCTTTCGGCGGACCGAGCGGTTTGCCGGGGTGGCGATCGAGGTATGGGGCATGTAGGGAGATCATCGGGGTCCTCGGGTCGCCCGCACCGACGGGCCTCCGCTTGGCCGCTGAGCACCCGGCCGCGCGGCGCCGCGCGGGCGATACCAGGCTTTGGTCATGGTTCCAGCCAGCCGCGGCGCCGGCCGACTGGAGTCCAAGGCTTCAGCCTTGGATTGCACGGAACCTTGCAGGTCGAGCAGCTTCACGCTCGGGAAACAGATCCCGAGTCGGCTGCCCCAGCAGCCGATCTCGAAGCGGTCCGTAGTCATCGGCCATCGGGTCGCCTCCGCGTCTTATCCGGATACTCGACTCTAGGCGAGACGCGGGACCCTGGCAAGCCTACCGACTGGCGAGCCGGAAGGTCCCCGGGGCCTCAGGCGGTGAGTCGCAGCCGGGCCAGTAGCCGGCCGAGCCAGCCGGGGCGGCGGCGGGGCTCGGCAGCGGCGCCGGGGCGACCCCCGGCTCCATGCAGATCCGGGCGATCCGTGCGGCGCTGTCGGCCGGGGCTAGCCCCAGCGCGGTGAGCAGGGCGGCGTAGTTCGCCTGGGCCGCATTGAGATGCGGGAGCCGGTGCCCGGTGGCGGCCGTGGATTGCAGCAGGATGGCGAGCGCCCGGCGCATGGGCGGCTCGGCCTCGGCGAGTCGGTTGGTGGCCTGAAGCAGTCGGGCCAGGTTGTTGAGATGGATGGCGACCCTGGGATGCTCCGGCCCACGGACCCGCTCGTCGATGGTAAGCGCCCGGCGCTTCAGCGGCTCGGCCTCGGCGTAACGGGCCTGGGCATCAAGCAGCACCCCCAGCGCGCTCAACAACCGCGACTCCACCCCGCCCGCCCCGTCGCGCTCATCTGCCAGCAAGGCACCCAGATGCGGCGCCAGCGGCACCCAAACCGGCCAGTTGCGTACATCCGCCGGGTGGTCGCCAACCGCGGCCGTATCGGCCAGCGCCAAGGCCGCGGCACGGGCGGCGGCGCGCTCCGGCGTCTGGGCGGCGCGGATCATCAGCGCCAGTACCCGATGCAACCGCCCCGGGCTGTCGAAGTCGGCCGGTGCCGCTTGCAGCAGGGGCAGCTCGGCGAGCCGGGCCAGGGACTCCTCCAGGTCCAGGGGCGCGTCCGGCGACTGAGCAGCGAGCAGGACGCTCAGTGCCTGCGCGCGCCGGGCGATCCGCCCCGCCGACCCTTCGTCCTCCCCGGTCTCACAGAACAGGAACCGCGGCAAGGGCTCGGACCCCAGCCAGGCGATGGTATCGAGCAGTGCGCGCGCGCTCTCGGGCAGGATCTCGGCGCTGGTCTGCCAGGTAGTCGCGAGCGGTCGCGGATAGTCCATGAGCCAGGCGTCGTGCCAGCCCTGTACCCGCCGGTCGTTGCGGCGCCAGCGCGCCAGATAGTCGGCGAGTGCGCTGCGCTCGCGCCCGACGAAGGCACCGGCCTGCTCCAGTGCCAGTGCGTAACCGCGCACCAGGGTCGGGATCGCGCTGTCCGGCTCGTCGTGCAGCAGCACCGCGACGATGCGCCGGTTGCCCTTGGACTCGTAGAGCTCGTCGTCGATCAGCGCGCCCTCCCAGAAGACGCCCTTGCCGGTGTGCGGATCGACCCGGTTCTCCAGCCGGTCGCGATAGACGGCCGAGCAGATCATGAGGACCCAGCGCGCCTGGTCGGCAGCCAACTGCTCCAGGCACCAGCGCGGCCAGTCGATCAGCTCGTGACCGTGGAAGCGGTCCAGTTCGACCGCGATGCCGTGCCCGCGCAACGCCTGGGCAAGCGCCAGCACCGCGTCCGAGTGCCGGTCCGAGTGCTGGGCATAGCTGACGAAGACGCGGATCTGTGTGTCATCGGTGCGCATCGGGCGGGTCCTGGTCAACCGGCGTGGCGGCAGTGTAGTCCATGGTTCGTTGGCGCGATACGGGTCGCACTGGGGCCAGAGGATTGCGTAGGAGCGGCCCCCAAGCCGCGACGGGTTGCCGCACGGGCCGGGCCGACACTACTCTGCATGCTTGTGTTCATTTGCTGGCAATCCGTGTTCTTCGTCAGCCGGTTCCCGCCGCGCGCGCACCTTGAATCCGCTGTCCAATTCCAAACGGGCGTCGAACCGGCTACCCTGCTCGTCAGTGAAGCCCTTGATCAACCGCGTGCGCCCATCCCGGATCAAGCCCGCGATCTGAAGGTCCGTCAGGACCTTACCGCCGACCTCCCGCAGCACCGCAAAGTCGCAGCCGTCACGATAGCGATTGCAGCCGAAACCGCGATGCCCCTGGATGATCCGCCCTTGACCACACTTGGGACAGGTCAGGCCCGCGGGTCCGCGATCGGCCGGGGCCGGGGCCGGCGCCGCCGGGACGGACGCGGGGTGGACCGCGGGGGCCGGGGGCAAGGGGGCGGGATCGCTCCCCGGGCGCGGCGCCGCCGCCGGGTCCGGCGTCGGGCCGAAGTCGAACGCCACCCGCCCGTCCGCGCCCAGTTTCAGCGCGGCCTTGAAGGGCTTGCCGGCCTTGGACTGGAAGCCTTCGATGGGACCGATCCGACCCTTGGCCAGCAGGTCCCGTACCTGGGCCTTGGTCAACTTGACCCCCGCCACCGTCTTCCAGACGGCGAAGGTGCAGCCCTCGCGATAGCGGCTGCACCCGAAGGCGCGGGTGGTCTCCAGCAGCTCGCCCTGGCCGCAGCCGGGACAGGTGCCGAGCCCGGCGGGACGCGCGATGGCACCCTTGCGCGCGCCGCGGGCCGCGCCCGGCCGGGCACCCTGCGCCGCCCGCGCCTGCTCGACCTGCTCCGCGGAGAAGGCGGGCCCCTGCCAGACCTGCGGGATCAGGTCGCGCACCAGGTCGACGATCGCCTGGTTGAACTCGGCCACCGGCCGGGCGCCCTCCTCCACCTCGCGCAGTTGCTGCTCCCAGGCGGCGGTCAGTTCCGGGCTTTTCAGCGGTGCGGCCACCCGCTCGATCAGCACCCGCCCCTTCTGCGTCGCCCGCAACTGCTTGCGTTGACGCTCGACGTAGCCGGTGCGGATCAGCTTTTCGATGGTCTCGGCGCGGGTCGCCGGGGTGCCAAGGCCGCTGGCCTGCATGGCCCGCGCCAGGTCCCGGTCCTCAATGGTGCGCCCGGCGTTCTTCATGGCACCGAGCAGGGTCGCGTCCGTGAAGGGGCGCGGCGGGCTGGTCTCGCGCTCGCGCACCTCCAGGCGTTCGACATGGACGTCCTGGCCGACCTTGAGCGGCGGCAGGACCTGCTCCTCGGCGGTCTCCGGCGGGTCGGCCGCGGCGGCCGGTTCGCCTCCCGGCCCCGCCGCCGCCCGGGGCGCCGCGTCGGTCGCCTTGGCGCGCGCGGCGGCACCGCCACCCTCGGCGATAGTCCACCCCGGGTCCATCACCCGCGCCCCCCGGGCGACGAAGTCCGCGCCGCCGATGGCGAGCAGCACGCGGGTCTCCTCCACCACCTGATCGGGCAGGAAGACACAGACGAAGCGGGTCTGCACCAGGTCATAGACCAGCCGCAGCGGCCCGCTCAGGCCCGCGGGGACCGACCGCCCGGTCGGCAGTATGGCGTGGTGGTCGGTGAGCTTGGTCTGGTCCACATAGGCGCGGCCCAGGCGGTGCCCGGCCGCGAGCCGGGCCAGGGCAACCGGGGCCTGGGGGTGGTCCAGGCCCTTCAGGATACCGGGGAGTTGCTCCACCAGGTCCTCGCCGATGTGACGGCTCTCGGTGCGGGGGTAGCTGATCAGCTTGTGGGTCTCGTAGAGTGCCTGCGCCAGTTCCAGGACCGCGGCGGCGGTCAGCCCGAAGCGGCGATTGGCGTCGCGCTGCAGGGTGGTCAGGTCATAGAGCGGCGGCGGGCGGTTGTGCGCAAGCGCAATCTCCAACTCCCGCACCGTGCCCGTGCGGTGGGGTTCGATGGCCGCCGCGATGTCACGGTGCAGGCGCTCCGCCTCCTCCTTGGTACCGATCCGCGTCTCCCCCTCCAGGCTGTAGCGGGCGAGAAAGCCCTCCGTCAGGTGGGCGATGAGTTCGTAGAAGAGGGTCTTGGTGAAACCGGTGATCGCCGCGTCCCGGGCACAGATCATCGCCAGCGTCGGGGTCTGGACCCGCCCGATGGTACACAGGACCCGGTTGTGGACCGTGTAGGCGCGGGTCAGGTTCATGCCGATCAGCCAGTCGGCCTGGGCGCGGGCACGCGCCGCGCGGGCCAGGTCGTCGTAGGCACTGCCGGGCTTGAGCGCGCGGAAGGCGGCGCGCAGCGCCTCGTCGGTGAGGCTCGACACCCAGAGCCGGTCGAAGGGCTTGCGGCAACGCGCCTGCTCATAGATGAGCCGGAAGATGTGCTCCCCCTCGCGCCCGGCGTCCGTGGCGCAGACCAGGCGCGCGTGGGCCGGGTCATTGATGAGGCCCTTGACGACCTGGAACTGGTCGGCGGTCTTGGGGTCGAGCGTGAGCCGCCAGTGCGCGGGCAGCATGGGCAGTTGGGCGGCGCTCCAGCGCCCCTTCCAGGGCGGGCCATAGTCGTCCGGCTCCGCCAGGTGGACCAGGTGTCCGAGCGCCCAGGTGACGCACCAGCCGTTGCCCTCCAGGTACCCCTGGCCCTTACGGTTGGCCCCCAGGACCCGGGCGATGTCCCGGGCCACACTCGGCTTCTCGGCGATGACGACGGTCGCCATGCGTCACGCTAGCCCGACCGGCCAACCCCGCTCGAACACCGCTACCGCCACCAGATAGACCCACACCACAGCGTACCCCCTGGAGCCATGCCGCCTTAATCGGTAATCCTCTCACAAAGACACAAAGGCACGGAGAAAATAGAATTCGCAACAGCACCGGAAACCCGGAAAAACAGCTCCCACGCCAAGCCGCGACGTTCGCAAACCAACTTCAACCCCCTCCTGTCATCTTTCTTTGTGTCTCCGTGTCTCCGTGAGAAAATCTTCTTGGCGGTATCTCCGTGAGAAAATCTTCTTGGCGGGATGGGCACGGTCAAGTGCGCCGCGGCGCGACGATTCGGTTTGCCCGCCGGCCGCGGATCGCGGATCATCGGGGCCTTACGCCGCCGCCCCAGACGACCCAGGCCCGCCGCTGGAGTAACCATGCGCAGATACATCCGGCACCCCACCGATTGCCCCGTCGATGTGCAATTGAGCGAGGTGGTCCCACCAGGGCGCGAATACCTGCGCAATATCAGCCGCGGCGGCCTGTGCTTCCGCTCCCTGGTGGCGATCGAGATCGGCGCGACCATCCATATCACGATTCCGGTGGCGCAGCCGGTGTTCGATACCTTCGGCGTCGTCGCCTGGTGCGAGCCAACCCCGGACGGCTTCGAGGTCGGGGTGCGCTTCGCCGGACAGGACCCGCGCAAGCACCGGATCGTGGAGCAGGTGTGCCAGATCGAGAACTTCAAGCGCGAGATCTGGATGGAGGACGGGCGGCGCCTCAACGGCGAAGAGGCGGCCCTGGAGTGGCTGCGGCGGCAGCAGGTCTGAGTACTTATCGGGGTTCGATCGTAGGGGCGGGTTTCAAACCCGCCCCTACGCGGGACTCAGCGCGCCCAGTCGCCCGTTTTATAGGGGTCCTGGCGGCTCGCGATCCACCGCGCGCTCAGGGTCGCGGCGTCCAGCCGTCGGGAGAAGAGGTAGCCTTGGGCGAGCGGGCAGCCCAGGCGCCGGAGTTCCGCGGCCTGGGACGGCAGTTCCACGCCGCGGCGCGGGTGCTGCCAGCGTACCAGGGCCTCCACACCCGCCAGGCCATTGGTGGCCAGGTGGATGAGCGGCTGGTAGTGGAGCAGGAACTCCCCGCGCGCCAGGCCCGCGCGCAGGTCCTGTTCCAGATCGATCCACTCTAGGGCCGCTGTATGCATCACCGGCTCGAACAGCGCGTGACCCTGCTTGCCGTGGTGCTTGATCGAGTACATGGCGAGGTCCGCGTTGCCCAGCAGGGCGTCGGCCCCGGCCGCCGCGCCGCCCTGACTGATCCCGATACTGGCCGTGACCCGCACCTCGCGGCCACACAGCGCGATGGGCTCCGCCAACCGGGCGGCGATGCGCTCGGCCAGCGCCGTCGCGGCCGCGGGCGACAGCGGGTCCTCGATCAGGACCGCCAACTCGTCGCCGCCCAAGCGCGCGACCGTGTCGGAGGCGCGCGCACACTGGAGCAGACGCTCGGCCGCCACCTGGAGCAGCGCATCGCCGGCGGCGTGGCCCAGGCTGTCGTTGATCGGTCGGACATCGTTCGGTCACTCAATCCAATGGCAACCAAGGGGGCGAACAGGATACTCTAACGCATGAATGCCAGGGACACCCGAGCGCCGGGGTCAGGCGCGGCCGAACGCGTCCGGACCCCGCCGCGGTCCGCCCCCGGGGGCAGCGCTTTTTTTTGCCCAATCGCAACCCAGGGCTTCACGCCGGGGCCGCTTGCGCGTTACCGTGCCCTACTCAGAGCGCAGCGGCCAGACTCCGGCAATCGCGACGCACAGACCTTGCAGGTGACAAGCAATGGCAAAAAGCCCGACCAAGTCCAAAAAGACCGCCACGCCGGCCCCGCCCCAGGTCAGCCCTCAAGGCGGCCCAACCACTGACGCGGCCGTCGCCACAGCCGCGCCGCCCCCGGCCACGAAGGCCGCGGCGCCACCCGGCGGCCCGCTGCCGGACAGTGCACCCGGGACGCCGCCCGCCGCGGACGCCTCAGCGGCCGGCGCGGTTGATCCGCCGCCGGCAGCGCCCACCGGCGCGGCGCCGGCCGCGCTTGACGCGCCCGTTGCCAAGCACTTCGGCGTCTTGCCGGCCGACCTGCCCCCCCCGCAAGACACGCCGGCCAAGCTCGCACCCGCGACGCCCACCGCGGCGCCGGACGCCGCCGTGGGCACGACCCTGGACCCCGAGCCCGCGTCGGCAACGCCACCCGAGCCAGCCACACCCCCACCCGCCGCGGCACCGGCACCGGCACCGACGCCCACCGCGGCGCCGGACGCCCCCGTGGACACGGCCGCAGACCCCGAGCCCGAGACGGCGGCGCAACCCGCGGCGGCACCCCCATCCCCCGAGGCGCACCCGGACTCCGGCTACCATCCGGCACCCGAGTCGACGCACTTGCCAGCGCCGGCCCCGCAACACCATCGCCAGAGCCTGTTCATCGTCCACATCACACCGGAAATGGCCCCAGTGGCGAAGGTCGGCGGCCTGGCGGACGTGGTATTCGGCATCAGCCGCGAGCAAGCCATCCGCGGCAACCATGTCGAGATCATCCTGCCCAAGTACGCCAACCTGCGCTACGACCACATCTTCGAGCTGCACGAGGTCTATCGCGACCTGTGGGTGCCCTGGTACGCGGGCGCCGTGCACTGCACCGTCTTCTTCGGTTTCGTGCATGGCCGCAAGTGCTTCTTCATCGAGCCGCACTCCCAGGACAACTTTTTCAACCGCGGCACCATCTACGGCTTCCGCGACGACGTGCTGCGCTTCGCCTTTTTCTCCCGCGCCGCGATCGAGTTTCTGTGGAAGGCCGGCAAGAACCCGGACATCATTCACTGCCACGACTGGCAGACCGCGCTGGTACCGGTGTTTCTCTACGAGTTCTACCAACAGCTCGGCATGACCCACCCGCGCGCCTGCCTGACCATCCACAATTTCATGCATCAGGGCCTCACCGGGCTGGAGTTGCTGCGCGCCACCGGGCTGACCCCGCCGGAGCGCTTCTTCGATTGGCTGCGCATGGGCGATAACCATCACAAGGGCGCGCTCAATCTGCTCAAGGCCGGCATCGTCTATTCCAACTTCATCACCACCGTCTCGCCCCGCTATGCCTTCGAGACCAAGGACCAGGGCCAGGGTTTCGGCCTGGAGCCGACCCTGCATGTGCATCACATGAAATATGGCGGCATCTTGAACGGCATCGACTACGATGTCTGGAACCCGGAGGTCGACGCTGACATCCCCGTGCGCTACAGCGTCGACCATC
>Ga0247841_10014179_pt1 | contig 10022 bp, 8 predicted proteins | sample LaCruzMarch2015__2_FD_192410 | JGI IMG/M metagenome (GOLD analysis project Ga0247841, IMG submission 192410) | Freshwater microbial communities from meromictic Lake La Cruz, Castile-La Mancha, Spain - LaCruzMarch2015_18m | ecosystem: Environmental > Aquatic > Freshwater > Lake | place: Spain...
AGTCAGGATACCGATCAAGTCTCCGGCCCGCTCAATTGCCGGTCCACTGGTTGCAGTAATTTTTGCCGACATCTCATGCGAAATAATATGCGATAAAGAAGTTTTACCTAAACCGGGAGGACCACTTAAAAGCACATGCTCCAGAGGTTCTTTTCTCTGCCTGGCTGCCTGGATAGCTATTTTTAAATTATCAACTATATCTTTATGTCCGACAAATTCACTAAATTTCTTCGGCCGCAAAGATATGTTTAAAACAACATCTTCCTCGGATTCTTTTACGTTGGCGACAATCGGATTACTTTTAAGCAGGGTGCGTCTAGTCTCTTCGCTCATAAGGAATAATGTTTTCCTTGTTTCTTAATATAATTATATCTTCAAACTCTGCATCCTGGCGGGCAACAATTTCTTTCATTTTCGCAAGCTCTAAAATAGCAAGAAAAATCACAATTATTTCTATCTTACTCTTTGACTTTGTAAATAGCTCAGAGAGCTTAATCTCTGATTGAACTAATAATAAATGCAAAATATCATGGACCTTCTGTTCAACCGTAAACTGATCCTTAATTACTTCGTAAAAAACTTCCCGCGGCACATCTTTTAACGCCCGAGAGAACGCACTGATTAAATCAAATATACTTGCCTCAAAATAAACATCTTCTTTGCCTTCTTTATCGTTAGCTTGAGGCAAGTCAGTTTTAGGCCGCTTGAAAACTTCCTGCTGGCTGGTTTCTCTTTCTTTTAAATTCTCCGCGATTTGCTTAAACTTTTCATATTCAAGAAGCTTTTTTACTAGCTCCGCGCGAGGGTCACTTTCTTCTTCTAAAACTGATAACTCTTCGGCCGGAAGAAGCATCTTGGATTTTATCTGCATAAGCGTAGAGGCCATTACTAGAAATTCCCCTACAACATTTAAATCCAATAACTGCATAAAATTAATATACTCTAAATATTGCTGCGTAACCTTGGCAATAGGAATATCATAAATATTAAGATGGTCTTTTTTCACTAGATACAATAACAGATCTAGCGGACCCTCAAACATATCTAATCTTATTTTATAGTTCATATTAAACTTTAAGCAGTCCCTTTACTTGCGCTATCGTTTTCTTGGCCGACTCAGATGCCTTGACATGTCCTAAAAATAATATTTCCTGGATATGTTTTTTATCTTTCTCCAGCTCCTTACGTCTTTCCTGGATAGGAGCCAATAAATCAACTAACCTTGTCGCTAATTCTTTTTTACACTGCGTACAGCCAATTTCTGATTTAACACAGCGGCCCTGGGCTTCTTTTTCCATCTGCGGAAAAAATACCGCATAATAGCTAAAAACATTACACTTATGCGGATGCCCATGATCAGTAAGCCGGATACGCTCGGGATCTGTAAACATGCTTTGAACTTTTTTACGGATAATCTCCGGCTCCTCAGATAAACCTATATAGTTATTATAGCTTTTGCTCATCTTGCGGCCATCTAAACCTAAAAGCCGGGTGGTTTTAGTAAGTAAGGCCTCCGGTTCAACTAAACAATCTGTTTTGTAAAGATGATTAAATTTACGCACAATCTGACGCGCTAATTCTAAATGCGGCAATTGATCCTGGCCTACGGGCACGCTATCTGCTTTATAAAGCAGGATGTCGGCGGCTTGTAAAACCGGATAGCCCAAAAAGGCATAAGTACTTAGATCGCGGTTAGAGACTTCGCGCAACTGCTCTTTATATGTAGGGCAACGCTCTAATAACCCTAAGGGGGTGATCAAAGAAAGAATAAAATAAAGTTCAAGATGCTCTGGTATTTGCGACTGAACAAAAATATTAGATTTTTTAGGATCTACCCCGCAGGCAAGCCAATCAATAACATTATCCAGCATATTGGCCTTAAGAGAATCCGGATTTTCATACTCTGACATGAGCGCATGCCAATCCGCAACCATAAAAAAACACTCATATTCATCCTGAAGCTTTATCCAGTTAGATAAAGCACCGACTAAATGACCCAAATGCAATTTACCCGTCGGCCGCATTCCGCTTAATATACGCTTTTTAGTCATATTACAATGTTCTGGCTATCTTTTCTATATCGTAAGCCTCAATAATATCGCCTTCCATCAACTGGTCAAAACCGCCGATAGCTATACCGCATTCAAACCCCTCGCCAACTTCACGCACATCATCCTTAAAACGTTTCAGGCTGGAAAGCTTGCCTTCAAAAGCGACCGCGCCATTACGCATCACTGTAACCATGCAATTACGGTTAATCTTACCCTTAGTTACCATGCAGCCTGCGATTAAGCCCGAACGAGAAAGCTTAAATATTTTTCTCACCTCAACTTTACCTAAAAACACCTTCTTTAATTTCGGGCTAAGCATACCCTCAACCGCAGCCCTTATATCATTAGCCAGCTCATAAATAATACTATATGTTTTTACCTCAACGCCTTCTTTAGAAATTAACTCTTTTGCCGGCTCATCGGCAGAAACATTAAACCCTAAAATCAGCGCATCGCTTGCCATAGCCAAAACTACATCTGAAGTATTAATATTTCCTGCGGCCATATGGATTATGTTTATCTTTATTTCAGAGACATTCAACTTCTCTAAAGTATCTTTGATTGCCTCAAGCGATCCCTGGACGTCAGCCTTAATAATTAATTTTAACTCTTTAATCTGCCCTTCGGCAATTTGTGCATGCAGATCTTCTAGGCTTACCCGCTTAACCTCTTTTACCTGCTCTTGTCTTTCATTTTCTACGCGTGCGCCGATCAAACTCTTTGCCTGTTTTTCATCTTCAATTACAAAAAACTGCTCTCCTACATTAGGGATACCGCTTATTCCCAGAACCTCAACCGGAGTTGCCGGACCGACGGCCGTAACCCCCTGCAGGCGGTCATTAAGCATCGCCCGGATCTTCCCATATAAATTACCTACAATTATATTTTGATTAAGATGTAATGTGCCATTTTGCACAAGAAGCGTAGATACCGGACCCCTGCCTTTAGCCATCCTTGCTTCTATAACCACTCCATTTGCCAGACGGTCAGGATTTGCTTTTAACTCCATAATTTCCGCCTGAAGCAGAATCATTTCAAGTAAATTATCTATCCCCTGGCCTGTCTTAGCAGAAACCGGCACAGTAATAGTTTTCCCACCCCAATCTTCAGAAGTCAAGCCTACTTCCGATAGTTGTTTTTTAACCATATCGATATTGGCCTGCGGTTTATCTATTTTATTTATCGCAACAATAATTGCCACCCCTGCATCACGCGCATGGTCAATTGCTTCCTTAGTCTGCGGCATAATACCATCATCAGCAGCTACTACTAAAACTACGATATCTGTTATACGCGCGCCTCTGGCACGCATCGCAGTAAATGCCTCATGGCCGGGGGTATCTAAAAAAGTAATCTCCCCTTGACGCAGGCTGACGCGATAAGCGCCAATATGTTGAGTAATCCCTCCATGCTCTGCTTCAGTAACTTTAGTTTTACGTATAGCATCAAGCAAAGAAGTCTTACCATGGTCAACATGCCCCATAAAAGTAACTATGGGTGAACGATTTCTTAAATTAGCAGGCAGATCTATTTTTTTATGCTCCTCTAAAGCTATTTCTTCAGCATCGGGAGCTCTTTTAATCCTAAAATTATATTTTAAACATAATTTATTTAAAGTAACTTCATCAAGAACCTGGTTAATGCCAATCATCACCCCCATACTCATAAGATGCTTGATGAGAACAGACGACTTTTCCTGCAATCTAATTGCTAGTTCTTTTACTGTAATAGGAAGCTGGAGCTCGATTTCTTTATCCGGGACAACAACTTTAATTACGGGCGCCGGGACGATTACTGGTTTTTTCTCAAGCGTAGCTGCGGCGAATGTCGGCTTATGAACAGGCTTAACTACAGGCTTAATTTCGGGTTTAACTACAGGTTTAATTTCAACTTTGAACTCGGGCTTAGTTTCTACCCTGATTTCAGCTTTTGGCTCATGTTTGGCTACAGGCTTAATCTCTTTCTTTACTTTTTTTATTACAGCTGCCTTTGGCAAAAGCCGCTTGGCCTGAGCCTTAGGTTTTAGAGCATGGGCTTTGGCAGAAGCCTTCGTTATCGCCGGACGCATCTTAGCAGCTATTTTAGGTTTAGCTATTTTTTTTACGGTTGTTTTCTCTTTTTTTGCCTTAAGCATAATTTCTCCGTCTTATATTAAAAAATTATATTAGTTTCTTTGCTTCAGCAATAATTTTCTGCGCTTTCTTTTCTCCGATACCCTTAATTTTGATAAGCCCTTCTACTTTTGCATTAATTATATCATCTATGCTCTTAATCTGCGCTTCTTTTAAACTTTCAATAAGTTTGGCACCTACCCCTGAGAGATCTTCTAAAGAAGCGCCCACTTTTTTTGTTTCTTTTTTGGCTACTTTTTTGGTTTCCTTTTTAGCTGACTTTTTGGCTTTCTTAGCCTTAGGCTCCTCTTGAGCCTGGCCCTCTGCATCTATCTCCTCGGCAGCTTTTTCTTCTTTTTTTCCACCAAGAGCCTCAGCAGCAATCATGCTCTTAGTGCGAATATCTAACTCCCAACCCACCAGCCTTGAAGCCAGACGCACATTCTGGCCGTGCTTGCCGATACTCAAAGATAACTGGTCATCATCAACAATAACCTCAGCCTTATTTTTCTCCCTGTCTAATTTTATTTCTGAAATCTTAGCCGGAGAAAGAGCGGCTTTAATATATTCGCGTAAATCCTCGTTAAAGCGCACGATATCGATTTTTTCTCCCTGCAGCTCATTAACAATATTTCTTACGCGATTTCCCCGCATACCAACGCAGGCACCAACTGCATCAACTTTCTCATTCTTCGAATAGACTGAAATTTTAGTGCGCTCGCCGGCCTGGCGGGTTATACCCCTAATCTCGACTATCCCCTCATAAATCTCAGGAACCTCTAATTCAAATAACTCTTTAACCAAATTAGGATGGGCGCGCGATAAAATAATCTGCGGGCCTTTAGTATCTTTTTTAACCTCGACAACGTATGCGCGAATACGCTGGCCCTGCTTAAACTCTTCTTTGGGAGACTGTTCACGCTTAAGCAAGATTCCTTCGGCTTTGCCTAAAAGATCAACTACGACATTGCCCTTTTCAAAACGGTAAACCGTGCCACTAACAATCTCACCTACGCGGCTTTGAAATTCGCCAAAGACTACATCTTTCTCAGCTTCGCGCATCTTTTGGATAATTACCTGACGGGCGGTAGATGCGGCAATGCGGCCAAAATCAATATTCGTAAACGGCTCATTATTGCGGAAGGCGCGAATTTCTCCGGTTTCCCTGTCGATCTGGACCTTAAATTCTTCATCCGGCTTTAAATCTATTACTCTTTTGGCAGCGCTAAGCATGGCGCTCTCTACTGCCTCAAGCATAATTTCTTTTTTAATCCCTTTTTCGCGTTCAATCTGTTCGATAATTGCTAATAATTCCTGACTCATTTTTTTTATTCTCCGGTTATTTTTTTATTACTAATTGCGCCTTGTTTATTTTTGATAATGGAATTTCTAAATCTTGCCCGCCGCTCTGAATAAATACGCTAGTTTCATCAACTTTATTAAGAATTCCCTGCCATTGGCACTTACCGCTTATTAAATCATTAAGAAAAAATACAGCTTCTTTGTTTAAACACCTTAAAAAGTCTTTTTGCTTCTTAAGGCAGCGATCCAAACCAGGAGAAGAAACCTCTAGAATATATTTACAATCAATTATATCTTTTTCTTCGAGTAAATCCCCAAGCTGACGATTAAGTAAAGCACACTCACCTAGAGTTATGCCTCCAGACGGGTAATCTGCCAAAATGCTCAAAATTAATTTGTTACCATCCTGCCTACACGTAAAATCAATAAGCTCTACATTCCTGACACTAAAACAAACAGAAATTAGTTTCTCTAATTCTTTAATTAAATCTTCTTTTACCAAAGCTTTCTCTTCTTTAGAAATCCTTACTTATGTAACCAACTGTTTTGGTGAGCTTATTATAAAAAGCTGGCTTTATCTTTGTCGGTTTAAGGCTTTTGGACTCCTCATCAAAAACAAAAATATCCTGTATGGAATATTCTTTCGATTTTATAACTTCACTAATCTGAGTAACTCTTCGTGAGCCATCCGCAAATCTGGTCAAATAAACGATTAAATCTACTGCGCCGGTAATCTGCCTCCTTGCAACTTCACTAGACATATTACTACTACCCATTAAAGCTAAGATTTCAAGGCGATCTAGAGCCTCTAAGGGAGAACTGGCATGTAAAGTAGTCATCGAGCCCTCATGCCCCGTGCTCATTGCCTGAATCATATCCAAAACTTCTGCCCCTCTTACCTCGCCGGCAATAATCCTGTCCGGCCGCATATGTAGCGCATTTTTGAACAAATCCCTAATACTAATTTCACCCTTGCCCTCGATATTAAAAGGCCGGGTCTCCATTGGCACAGTATGCAGCCTGGAGACAATTAATTCCCGGGTATCCTCGATAGTAATCAACCTTTCGTTTTCAGGAATAAAATCGATTAAAGCATTTAAAAATGTCGTTTTCCCTGTGCCTGCCCCTCCGGAAATTAATATATTTATACGGGAAATAACGCATGCCTTTAAAAATTCAGCAGCGCGCGTATTAAGACTACCCAGCTTGATAAGATCATCAAGACGTAAAACATTATAGGAAAATTTCCGGATAGTTAATAACGGACCAATCCTCGAAACCGGACTCCTGACTATATTTACACGCGAACCATCTTTTAAGCGAGCATCTACAAAAGGCTCAAATTCCGAAATTCTTCTGCCTACAGGTGAAATAATCTTTTCAATAAGGTATAATACCTGCGCCTCATCATTAAAAGTAATATCCGTAAGCTCTAAATTACCATTGCGCTCAACATAAACCTGATGCGGACCATTAACCATAATCTCACTAACGCTCTGGTCTTTAAGTAATTTCTCAATCGGCCCGAATCCGAGGAAATGCGTTATTATTTCGCTCAACAACTCCTCCTGTTCCAATCGATTAAGGTTAATCTTGTTTTCTTTTACAACGGTTTTAAAGGCAGCCTCTATCGTACGTTGAAATGCCGAACGGTCATCTTTGCCAAAATTAGCCCTAAGCTCTTCTTCTCTCGAATTTAATTTATTTAATATATTTTCTTTTGCTGCCTGCAGATGGTTATTCATAATTGTCTTCCTTGCTTGATCAAATTATGATAATAATTTCGTAATCTTTCCTAGCGCCTCTTCCTTTGAAATAAGTAACGTTTCTTTGGTTTTACGGATTTTTAATTCAATTTTTTTTTCTTCGATGCTCTTTTTACCGATTACAACGCTCAAAGGTATACCAATTAAATCCGCATCCTTAAATTTTACGCCGGCACGTTCATCCCGGTCATCCAGAAGCGCCAAAAATCCCGCTTGAGCTATCTGGTTATAAAAATCCAACGCCTCTTGCATAATTACCTTATTCGTTATATCTAAGGGTAAAATTATAATCTGAAAAGGAGCGATTTCTTTCGGCCAGATAATTCCATCGGCATCATTATTCTGTTCAATTACCGCGGAAACCAAACGCGAAACCCCTATGCCATAGCAGCCCATAACTAGCGGAGAAAGTGCGCCGGAGATATCAGAAAAATTTGCCTGCATTGCCTGGCTGTATTTTAAACCCAGTTTAAATATATGCCCGACTTCAATAGTATTAACCTTGCCCATCTCTACTTTACATTTAGGGCAATAATTTTCTTCTTTTATGGCCGAGGCGAGCGAACATTTCGGGCAAACCGCTACTACATCTTCACCAAGCAAAGCCTCTACCATAAATTCGTGCGAAACTTTACCGCCCATAACTCCAGAATCAGCTTCGGTAATCAGGGTTTTTAAGCCACACCTGGAGAATATCCGCTTATACGCTTCATAAACTAATTGATAGTTTTTATCAAGTCCTGCTTCATCCTGATCAAAGCTATAGGCATCTTTCATAATAAACTCACAGGCGCGGATTAAGCCAAAACGCGGGCGTATTTCATCGCGAAATTTTGTCTGAATCTGATATAATATTAGTGGCAGCTGCCTGTAACTAGAGATATTATTTTTAACCAAATCTGTAATTACCTCTTCATGCGTTGGCCCAAGCGTAATATTCTTTCCGCGGCGGTCTTTGAGCTTTAACATTACCTCGCCTAAATCTTTATCGCGACCTGTTTTCTGCCAAAGCTCAAGAGGGTGTAAAGCCGGCAGGAGTAATTCACTGGCCCCGCAGGCATTCATCTCCTGACGAATTATTCCCTGAATTTCTTCTAAAACACGTAAGCCCAAAGGAAGATAGGTATAAACCCCTGCCATAAGCATACGGATGAAACCGGCGCGCAATAATAACTGATGGCTTAATGACTCTGCCTCTTTAGGCGTCTCTTTTAGTGTTGGAATAAAAACCTTTGTCCAAAACATATTAATCCCCGAATTAATCCTTTTTAAAAATATCTTTGGATAAATTCACTCCTCTTTTAGCAAACAACGTATAGAAGGCCGGCTCTACTCCTGTAGTTTTAAAAGAACCGTAAACCTTGCCCTCTTCAACGACATTGCTAATCTCATAGTAAAAAATATCTTCTAGATTTACCCATCCGTTTTTTAACCCGTTGACCTGAGTAATGCGGGTAATCTTACGCGATCCATCGGCAAGCTGATCCTGCTGGATAATTAAATGCAGACTTGCAGCAATCTGACGGTGTATCGCTTCTAAGGTTATCGGTATTCCGGACATCAGAATCATTGTCTCCAAGCGATGCAAAACCTCCGAAGGCGTATTGGCATGAATAACTGAAAGGGCCCCATTATGGCCTGAGCACATCGCCTGAAGCATATCCAAAGCTTCAGCCCCTCTGATTTCACCTAAGATAATCCTTTGAGGACGCATACGCAGGGTATTGCGGAAAATATCCCTGATCGTGATCTCTCCTTTTCCTTCAATATTAGCCGGCTTTGTTTCCAGCCTAACAACATGATCTTGAGCCAAATGCAACTCAGCTGTATCTTCAATAGTGATTGTACGCTCATCATTTCCGATATAACTGGAAAGCACGCCTACGGTAGTAGTTTTTCCGCTTCCAGTAGCACCGGCGAATATCATATTAACTTTACCTTTAATACATGCGATCAAAAAATCCGCCATTCTCCTGTCAAAGGTGCCTAATTCAATAAGATCCTCGGCTTTGATGATTTTTTTAAGGAATTTACGAATGGTTATTGTTGGGCCGTCTAAAGCAAGGGGCGGAATAATAATATTTACGCGCGAACCGTCATGAAGGCAGACATCTGTATAAGGAGATAATTCATCAACCCTTCTCCTTGTAGGCGCTAAAATCTTCTGGACAATATACATCAGCTGTTGATCGCTATCGAATTTAATACTGGTCAACTGTTTTTTCCCATGTTTTTCTACATATACATTTTGCGTGCCATTAATCATAATTTCCGTAATATCAGGGTCCATCATTAGCTTCTCAATAGGCCCAAACCCTGAAAATTCATCGACTAATTCATTAATAATATTATCTCTATCTTCCGACTTGAGCGGACCTCGAGGCTGGCTTAGAATCCCTTCAAGGATATTCCTGACTACCGCTGCTACCTCAAGCTTATCTCCGGAACTCTTCTGTAAAATATAGCTGTATTTTGCGATAAAATCTTCGCGCACCCTGCTTTTTAATGTCTGATGTACCATATCATCTCCTATTAAGCGCTTAACTTACGAACACAACTCCTGAGTAAGTTAATGCGCGAGTTTGATCCTTGAGATCAAAGATGTCAAGGATATCTCCTTAATAATTTAAGTTCCTGTAATAAAACGCGCACGCAATCCTTGGCTAATATTTTTTTGACTATCTTACCGTGCGAAAATAGTATTCCTTCATTTTTACCGAAAGCAACCCCTAAATCCACCTCTTTTGCCTCACCCGGCCCATTAACTACACAGCCCATTACAGCTATTTTTA
>Ga0247841_10014180_pt1 | contig 10020 bp, 5 predicted proteins | sample LaCruzMarch2015__2_FD_192410 | JGI IMG/M metagenome (GOLD analysis project Ga0247841, IMG submission 192410) | Freshwater microbial communities from meromictic Lake La Cruz, Castile-La Mancha, Spain - LaCruzMarch2015_18m | ecosystem: Environmental > Aquatic > Freshwater > Lake | place: Spain...
CATTGCCCCGGATCAGTTGGGTAAGCTGTTCGCCGCCTTTGAGCAAGCCGACAGTTCGACCACGCGACGTTACGGCGGCACCGGACTGGGACTTGCCATCACCCGTCGGCTGGTCGAACTCATGGGCGGCCAGGCCGGCGTGACCAGCACGCCCGGCGCGGGCAGTACCTTCTGGTTCACCGTACACCTGGGCAAAGGGCTCGCCGGCGCCACGCCGTCCGTCCCGACAGTCGATGACCCAGCCGGCGCCCGGACGTCCCTGGCCAGTCGTTGCCGGGGGAACCGCCTGCTGCTCGTGGAGGATAACCCGACCAACCAGGAGGTCGCCTGCGAGTCGCTGCGCGAACTCGGGTTCGTGGTGGATGTGGCGGGGGATGGGCGCCAGGCCGTCGAATGCGCGCGTAGCATCCCTTATACCCTGATCTTCATGGATGTCCAGATGCCGGTCATGGACGGGCTGGATGCGACCCGGGCGATCCGCCGCCTGCCCGGATACGCGATGACGCCGATCCTGGCGATGACCGCCGGCGCATTCAGCGAGGACCGCAAGGCCTGCCTGGCAGCCGGCATGAACGACCATATCGCGAAGCCGGTGGACCTGGATGTCCTGTCCGGACTGCTGCTCAAATGGCTGCCGCCCGGGTCCGATCAGGCTGACCCCGGGGCCGGCGACGGGGCCATCGCGCCCGCAGTGCCGGACGCGGCGGCACGGGGCTCGACCGGGCGCGAGGGGTCGCGGTCCCCGGCAACGGCCCCAGTCTCGACCGACCGCGGCAAGGGGGATAACGAGCCCCTGGTCGAGAGCAGCGGTCCCGGCGGCAGTCAGACCGACACCGTGGGGACGCCCGTCCGCCTGGACCCCAAGACCGCCGGCGCCCTGCTCGACCAGATCGAGGCCCTGCTGATCCACGGCGACGTCGCGGTGCGGGAGACACTCCGGCGAGACCGCATCACGGTCGAGGCGCTCCTGGGGGATTCCGTCCGGACCCTGGCGCGTCAGATAGCCGACTTCGAGTACGAGGCCGCGCTACTGACCCTAGGGGAGGCGCGCGCCCAACTCGGCGCTCCGTTCCAGGTCCAGTCAACAGGAGTCCCCTGCATGCCCGCGCTCGCTGACCTGACCGTTACCGACGGATCGAGTCATGCTTCCCCCTCCCGTTAAGCCCCGCCGATCCTGGCCGGTCTGGGTCACACTGGCAGTCGGCTTGGTGCTGACGGTCCTGATCACGCGCTATACCCAGGTGCAAATCCAGGCGCAGACCCGACGGGAACTCGCCCTGATCGGTGAAGAGATCGCGACCAAGATCCAGGTCAGACTGCATGCCCATGCCCAGCTCCTGCGTAGCGGTGCCGCCTTCATCGCGGGGTCGCAGGACGTCACCCGCAAGGAGTGGCAGGCCTTTGTCGATGATAGCAAGGTCAGCCTCAACCTCCCCGGCATCCAGGGGCTCGGGTTTTCGGTGCTGATTCCGCGGGAGCGCCTGTCCCAACACGTCCAAGACGTCCGCGACCAAGGCGGCTGGGGCCGCAACGGCGGCAAAGGCATCCGACTTGCCGTCTACGACGGGGACCAAATCTCACCCGCGGCCCTCCTCTACGACAGCCCACCCGACGACCCGGCAGAAGCCGCCCCCGCGGCGCCCGAGGTGGTGCAAATCCCGATTGATTTCAGGGGTCACAACTGGACTCTGCGGTTCAGTATTGCCCGCCCCAGTGCATTGGCGCCGTCATTGGATGACATGAGAGTCCGGCTGATCGCGGGCGGCGGGACCGTCATCAGTGGACTCTTAGCCGCCCTGGTGCTCGCACTCATCAGGGCGCGCTCGCACACCATCCAGTTGGCCGCTGAACTCGCGGCGCGGGAGCGCGCTGAGCAGGCCCTGCGGGAAGCAGAGCGCAAGTATCGGGAGATCTTCGAGACCTCCCCGGTGGGGATCTACCAAGCCACCCCACAGGGCCGTTATCTCGATGTCAACCCCGCCTTCGCGCGGATACTCGGGTATGCTGCCCCGGCTGAAATCGTCGATGGGATCGCCGACATCGGCGCCCAGCTCTACACCGACCCCCGGGACCGGGAGTCCCTGGAGCGGATGCTCGCCGAGCGGGGCGAGGTCAGGGGCTTCGAAACCCAGGGATACCGACGGGACGGGCAGACCATCTGGGTCTCGATCAACGCCCTGGCGGTGCGCGATGCCGCGGACGCCCTCTGCATGTACCAGGGGGCCATGCTCGACATCACCGAGCGCAAGCACGCGGAGCAGACACGCGACGTTGCCTTGACCAAGTACAAGACCCTGTTCGACAACTTTCCCATGGCGATCACCGTTTCGGACGAGACGGGCAAGATCATCGAGGCGAACCCGACCGCCGAGACACTCCTTGGCGTCACCCAGTCGGAGCAGCGGCAGCGCGCGATCGACAGCCCCGCCTGGAGCATCTTCCGGCTCGACGGGACACCTATGCCGCCGGACGCGTTCCCCAGCGTCTTGGCCCTGAAGGGGCGGCCCGGTTTACACCGCGCCCTGATGGGCGTGGCCAAGCCTGACGGGGCCATCGCTTGGATCAGCGTGACGGCCACCCGGTTGCCGCTCCCGGGTTATGGTGTGGTCGTCACCTATGGCGACATCACCGACCAGGTGTACGACTCAATGGCCCGGGAGGCGGTCAGCGCCGTGGGCCGACTGGCGGTCTCGTCCGATTCCGCGCAGCGGTTCCGCGAGGTCCTGCCCGCGCTCTTGTCGACCCGTCTGCAGTTCCCCATCGCCGTCGTCGAGACCTATGACGCGACGCTTGGGGAAATGGTCTTTGCGGGCTCGGTGGGTCTCCCCGTCGCCGCGGAGGGTCCGCTGCGCGTCCCCGTCGGCCGGACCCTGTCCGGCCGGGTCGCCCAGAGTGGCGAGCCACTGGTCGAGACCAATGTCGGCGCCCGGCCGGAGTATGCCTCCGCCGCCTTGCGCGAACTGGGCGTCGTGGCCTTCCTGTGCGTACCACTGAAGCTCGGAACTCGGGTCCTGGGAACCCTGTCGCTCGCGGATACACGCAGACGCCCCGAGGTTGGGCGCCTGGTCGAGACACTCCTGACCATCGCCGATACCGCCGTCGACGCCATCGAGCGCCTCGAGGTCCAGGCGGCACTGCGGGAGAGCGAGCGCCGCTATCGCGGCCTGGTCGATAACCTGTCCGCCGGGGTGGTGGTGCACGGGTCCGATACCGGGATCCTGTTCGCCAATGCCATGGCCCCGCACCTGCTGGGACTGTCGGTAGACCAGATGCTGGGGGTTACGGCCATCGATCCGGCCTGGCATTTCATCCGGGAGGACGGCTCGCCTATGCCGGTCGATGAGTTCCCGGTCAATCGTGTGTTGACCTCCGGGGTGGCGCTGCAAAATCTGAACCTTGGCATCATCAGACCCGACCGCGAAAGCCCGACCTGGGTCCAATGCGAGGCTCACCCAATCCGTGATGACCAAGGCCAGATCGAGCAAATCGTCGTGACCTTCTTCGATATCACGGAGCGCAAACGGGCCGAGCTCGAGCTGGACCGCCATCGCCATCACCTGGAGACCATGGTGCAGGCACGAACACTGGATCTCATCGAGGCACGCGACGCCGCCGAGTCGGCCAACCGGGCCAAGAGCGCCTTCCTGGCCAACATGAGCCACGAGATCCGTACGCCTATGAATGCCATCATCGGGCTGAACTACCTGCTCCAGCGTGACATCACCGACCCCAAGGCGCAGGGTCGGCTGTTCAAGGTCGGGGAGGCCGCGCGGCACCTGCTCGGTATCCTCAACGACGTCTTGGACCTGTCCAAGATCGAGGCCGACCGGGTGGTCCTCGATCAATCCGATGTCGTACTGACGGAGCTTTTGGATCACACCGCCGACCTGCTGCGCGAACGCGCGGCGGAGCAGGGCCTGACCTTGATTTGCGAGGTGGACCCCGACTGCCCAACGCACTTGCACGGCGACCCACTGCGCTTGAGTCAGATGGTGACCAACTATCTGTCCAATGCGCTCAAGTTCTCGCATGCCGGCGAGATCCGGATGAGCGCCCGGGTCGCGGAGGAGACCCCGCAGACGGTCCTGGTGCGGATCGAGGTTCAGGACCAGGGCATCGGCCTGACCCCGGAGCAGCAAGCTCGGCTGTTCCAGCCCTTCATGCAGGCCGACAACTCGACCACCCGCGAGTACGGGGGTACCGGCCTGGGGCTGGTCATCGTCGCGCGACTGGCCTCACTCATGGGTGGCGCGGTTGGCGTGGAAAGTACGCCGGGCCTGGGCAGCACCTTCTGGTTCACCGCCCGCCTGGGTCGGAACACCGGCGCCGCGCGCACGGAGCGCCCACCGGACGGGACGGCGCACGAGACGGCGGAGCAGCGGCTCGCCCGCTGCCATGCAGGGGCACGCCTGCTGCTGGCGGAGGACGAGCCGATGAATCAGCTCGTCACGCTGGAGTTGCTTTCCGGCCTGGGTCTGACGGTCGATGTGGTGGATAACGGTCAACTGGCCGTCGAGCGCGTCCGCGACGGCGACTATGCCCTGGTCCTGATGGACGTGCAGATGCCGGTCATGGATGGGTTGGAGGCCACCCGGGCCATCCGTCGGCTGCCCGACAAGGAGTCGCTGCCCATCCTGGCCATGACCTCCAGCGCCTTTTCGGCCGACCGCCGGCAGTGTCTGGAGGCAGGTATGAACGACCACATCGCCAAACCGGTGGAACCGGACACACTCTTCACCAAGTTGCTGCGCTGGCTGCCGCCGACGCCACCACAACACCTTGGTGGGCGCTGAAGAATGATTCCCCAGGCGGCGTGTCGATATTCAACCACCGCACCGCGTACCGGTTCCCCACCCCGGTCTCACAGCGCAGGTGCGAAGTCATCGTCCGTTTCCAGTCCTTGCACGACGCCTCCGCCCGTGCACCCACTCCAGCGGCTCGGGAACAGGCTTTCGATGACGCCGGAGCGGTGCAGCACCGCTACTCCCAGCACCTGGCCGCGGTAAGTGACCAACACTTGGCCTGGCGGATTGGCGCTCAGTTGCTCGGGGGTCGGGTCGAACTGCTCCCGACGCAGGTAGTGGTCGCGCTGCCCCAGGGTCAGCGCGATCCGGCAGCGGGTGGCCAGCGGACCGAACACCATCGCCGCACCGGTGGTCGGTTTGGGCGGCCGGCAGTTGGTACGGTGAAAGAAGAGTCCGCTCCCCTCCGCCTTGGGCCAGGCCGGCGGGTGGTGGTCCGCGGCCATCAGATGCAGCCCGCGGCGGGTTTGGCGATGGGCGCGGAAGCCCGCCCAGTAGTCGTGCGGCAATCCGTAATGCGCGGCCAACTCGGGCAGCCAGGCGTCACCGTCCGCCGGATCGAGCCCGGCCGGCTCGGGTTCCGGCCCGGCGGCAGTCCCCGCGTCCTTCTCCAGCACGGCGATGAAGAAACCGCCGCTGTCGTTGTGGTGTGGCCAGATGCGCAGGCAATGGGCCAAGTCGGCGGGCAGGTCGCGCCCGGCCCAATGGGTCAGTCCGGGGGCGGTGATGACCCCCGGGAGCGTCGCCGGCACCACCCGGACCGCTCCGGGGTACTCGGCCAGGATGTCCGCCACCGTGAGTTCGTTTTCCTCCGGGGCGAAGGTGCAGGTGGAGTACACCAGGCGCCCGCCGGGCTTGAGCCGCTGCACCGCCTTGCGCAACAGGGCACGCTGACGCGGCGCGAGTCGCGCCGGCGCGCCGGGATCGAGCCGGCCGATCAGTGACGGGTTGCGACGCAGGGTGCCCTCGCTCGAGCAGGGCGCATCCACCAGAATGCGGTCGAACTGACCCCCGGCCGCGGGCCAGTTGGCTCCGTCGGTACAGGTCGTGGTGCAGTTGACGATGCCGAGCCGGTCCAGATTCCCCTGGAGCGCCTTGATCCGGGCCGTGGAGATATCGTTGGCGATCAAGGTCCCGCGATTGTCCAGCGCCAGGGCGATCTGCGCCGTCTTGCCGCCGGGCGCGGCGCACAGGTCCAGCACCCGTTGGCCGGGAACCAGATCCAGGAGCAGGGCCGGAAGTTGTGAGACCGCCTCCTGGGCATGGGCGAGGCCGGCGCAATACCACCAGTGCTGGCCGGCACGGGTCTCCTCCGGCAACCGCAACGCACCCGGCAGCCAGGGCACGGGGTGTGCCGCAATGCCTTCCTCGGCCAGGAGGCTGGCGAGGTCTCCGACGCTGATGCGTGCCGGATGCGCCCAGACACAGGTCGGCAGCGGTCGGCACAGCGCCGCCGCAAAGGCATCCCAATCGTCCAGCAGCGGCCGGTAGCGGGCCAGCGGTGAGGCCGCGACCTGGGCAGGCGTCGGCAGTGCGGCGGCACTGCCGCGGGGGGCACGTGGGTTCATAGATTTCAGGGAACGTAGCGCTGAGGCGTAGCGAATGGCGGATGAGTGGCGGCCCCGGCCCCAGGCCGAGCCGGTCGACCCTTGAGTGGGGAGACGCAACGGTATCCTGGATTCTAACTTGAACCGACGTCACTCTTAGGGCTAACTAGCGGCGGTGCCGACGCGTCGAACTGGTCGATCCCTTCATCTATGACTGCATCAGAACCCCTGTTGGTTGATCTGGACCTGCTGGAGCAGATCCATGACGTTGCCTTGGGCCGCGCGTCCTGGAAGGACATCCTCACCTGTCTGAAGTCAGAGTTCTCGGCCGAGGTTGGCCTGCTCGCGGTGTATGAAGTCTCGCCCGATCAGGCGCGCGGCTTGGCGACGACTGACCCGGACGGGAGCCGGTGGCAACGGTACGCGGAGCATTTCGCCGCGATCGACCCCTTCGCGGCACGCATCCGGTCGGGTCAGGTTCCCCCGGGCCTCATCTTGACGGGCGAAGACCTGGTACCGGCGCGGGTTTTCTGCGCCTCCGAGTACTTCAACGACTGGTTCAGACCGAACGGCCTGCGTTATACGGCGCGCGCTTATATCCGCATCCGCGACCAACTCAACCTGCAACTCGGGATGCCGCGGGCCGCGGCGGCCGGCCCCTACACCGCCGCTGAGGTCGCCCGATTGCAGCGCTATTTCAACCACATCAGCCGTTCCCTGCGGATCGCGGATGCGCTGGCAACCCGGACCCTGCAACCGGATTTCGACCGGGTCGCACGCACCTACGGCCTGACACCCGCCGAGACCAAGCTAATCGAAACGTTGACGGAATGCGGTTCGCTGCGACGTTCCGCGGAACGCACCCATCGATCCTACTACACCCTGCGGGCACAATTGCGCGCGGTCTTCCTCAAGATGGGGACGCGCAGTCAGACTGAACTCATGCGCATGATTCATAAAGTAACAAGTGATTCTCCAGAGGCTGAAGGGCGCCATTCAAACGATGCTTGAGCAGGTGACTGTCGACCCGGAACACACTGATTTAGTCCATTTGGACGATAGGCGAACGCGCGCCCAAGGAAGACACTACGTCCACTTGCACGGAAGCATCAGGCTGACAACACACCTCTGACATGGAGCCCCTGAGGAACCTTGGGGCAGGGAGTCGCGCGCATCCGACGCCGAACTCACCCAGACTTCGGACTGGACCAGGGACCGGAAACGCCCTGCTCCCCTGTACCGGACGGGATTCTGCCCGTCCGGTGTCTTTTCGGCCATTCCCCCCCCCCCCAAGAAAATAACGTCCGGCAATCGCCTTAGCAACGAGCCAGAAATCGGTCCAACAGCGCGTGCAATCGTTGTCGCTGTCGCAATCGAGCGCATCGCACGTAAGGTGATTTGCGCGAAAAATCCAACCCGTAGGGCGACGGGTGGGGGCACGATGACGCGATTCCGGCAGGTCACGTCGCCCGCAAGCGGGCTCCTACGGAGCTTGATTCTTGATAGCGTCTTATTCGGAAATCGCCTAAAGTCCCACAGGCTGCTATCCACCCACCGCCCCGCCGCTGTTCCGGGCAATCAGAATGGCACGGGTCGGTGCCGGCAAACCCTCGCGGGTGCGGTCGGGATCGTCCGGGTCGAGATGATCCGGCAGGGACTGAAAGCGCATCCAGGCCGTGCCGTGCTGCTCTTCGATCCGGGTGCGGCTGCAATCCACCAACCGGACGTCCGCGAACCCACAGCGCTGGAGCCAGACGGTCAGTAACTCCACCGTCGGGATGAACCACACGTTGCGCATGGCGGCGTAGCGCTCCGGCGGCACCAGCACTCGCTGACCCTCACCCTCCAGCACCAAAGTCTCCAGCACCAGTTCTCCGCCGGAGCGCAGGAGCCGACGCAGATCCAACAGATGATCGAGCGGCGAGCGGCGGTGGTAAAGCACCCCCATCGAGAAGACGGTATCGAACCCGTCCGGCGCGCGCCCGGCGGACAGATCCTCGATCCCGAGCGGCAGGACGCACAGGTCATCCCGGCCGAGGTAGCGGTTGACGGCCTGAAACTGGGTCACGAACACCCAGGTCGGGTCGATCCCGACCACCAGCCGGGCTCCATCCCCGATCATGCGCCAGGCGTGATACCCATTGCCGCAGCCCACGTCCAGCACCAGTCGGCCGGCGAGCGGAGTCAAGGCCCCGGCCAGCCGATCCCATTTCCAGTCGGAGCGCCACTCGGTGTCGATGCGCACACCATGGATGCAGAACGGACCCTTACGCCACGGATGCAGAGCCAGGAGCGCAGCACGCAGGCACTTGATCTCCGCGGCCGTCGGCGGCCGGGCCGCGGTGCAGCCGACGCAGGCCGCCGTCAGTTCGACCGCCCCGACCGGCAGCGCCGGCAAGTCCGCGAGGGCCGCCTCCCAGCGCGCCAGATCGCCATGGGCACCGGCCGCGAGTCGCGCGCGAACGGCCGCCTCCAACCCCGCCGCCCAGGGTCCGAGTCGGGTCGTCGCCAGCCGGTCGAGGAAGGGCCGAAAAGGGGTTAAGTCCATGCGACCCAGGCAACGAAGTTGAGTGACTGATACCAGCGGGTATGGCCCGCAAAGCCGGCCGCCAGCAGTCGCTGCTCGTGTGTCTCGATGGTATCGGGCACCAACACCTGCTCCAGGGCGGCGCGTTTACGGCTGATAGCCAGTTCGCTATAGCCCTGAGCGCGCTTGAAATCCTCGTGCAGGGCGGTCAGCAGGTGCCCCCCAGCCCCCGGCGCGACCTGGATTTTCTCAGCCAGAATCAGCACCCCGCCCGGCACCAATCCGGCCCGCAACCGGCGCAGGAGTTCAAGGCGCAACTCCGGTGCGATGAACTGCAACGTCAGATTGAGCACCAGCACGGACGCCTCAGCGACGGGCAGGTCGCAAAGATCGGCACACCGGGTCTCGACCCGCTCCGCCCCAGGAACGTCGGCCAGCCGGGCCTGCAGGCCGGCGATCATCGCCGGGGCCTTGTCCACCGCGACGATGCGCACCCGCGGGTCCACCTGGCGCAGGATCGAGCGGGTGACCGCCCCCAGCGAACAACCCAGGTCATAGCAGCAGGTTCCGGGCTGCGCCAGACGCCGGGCGAGCAGCCCGATCAGATCCACCAATTCGCGGTAGCCGGGCACCGAGCGCCGCACCATGTCGGGAAAGACCTGAGCCACGGCGTCATCGAACTCGAAGGGTCGAACCGGGGCCTCCGCCTGGTCGAAAAGCGTATCGGGAGCGCTGCCGGACTCGTTCAGGAACTCGGTCAGGAACTCGCTCATCGGGGCGCCGTACTCATCATCGCTCGCGTCACAAATACACCATCCTTTCCGGCCGTGTCGTTGTTAGAATCAGAGGCTGATCCGCCCCCTTGTCAGTCGCCACCGGGAAACCACCATGAACGACAGCCTGGCTCAGTCAATCCTCGACGACGATGATGATACAGACCTCGCCGACCATCCGGCGTCGATGCCGGTCGCGGATGATTTCAAGCCGGACGACCCGACACTCTACCTCAACCGGGAACTGACCTGGCTCGCCTTCAACCAGCGTGTCCTGCACGAGGCGGATGATCCGCGCACCCCGTTACTGGAACGGGTGAAGTTCCTGGCGATCGTCAGTAACAACCTCGACGAATTCTTCATGAAACGCA
>Ga0247841_10014181_pt1 | contig 10020 bp, 12 predicted proteins | sample LaCruzMarch2015__2_FD_192410 | JGI IMG/M metagenome (GOLD analysis project Ga0247841, IMG submission 192410) | Freshwater microbial communities from meromictic Lake La Cruz, Castile-La Mancha, Spain - LaCruzMarch2015_18m | ecosystem: Environmental > Aquatic > Freshwater > Lake | place: Spain...
CAGGAACGGTATCATCGAGCAATTTGAACATCCTTCCGTGCAGGAAAGCATTACCGCGGATATGGAAATAATCAAAAGTTATGACGTCATCCTATCACAACTCGAAAAATCAATCATTAACATGGCCATCCACCACGACCCGGTTTCCTATGCCTTACTCCAGACCATCCCCGGTGTAGGAAAAATCATCGCCCTGATCATATTGTACGAAGTCGAAAATATCCGCCGCTTTGCCAGTGTGCAGGACTTTGCATCATACAGCCGCCTCGTAAAATGCGCCAAAGAATCCAATGGGAAAAAATGCGGCTCCGGCGGCAGTAAAATAGGAAACGGTCACCTCAAGTGGGCATTCTCCGAGGCCGCATCCTTCTTTGCCAATAACAGTGACTCGGCAAAAAAATATTTAGATAGAAGTACCAAGAAACATGGCAAGTCAAAAGCCTTTTCTATACTTGCCCATAAATTGGGACGGGCCGTATATTTCATGCTCAAGAACAAGGAGGCTTTCAATCAAAACAAATTATTAAATCTATGATTATGGAGGGAACGGATCAGCCAGAGCAAATACTGGGGCATCTATGGGTACGAGCATATATTCGCATCGAGGAAGAACTTTGCGTCCATGAACGCATATTCGATGATGATATGACGAATAAACCCAGCACTCCGTCGCTTTGATTGGAGGTCCGTTCCGCTCCTACAATTTTCCATAACGCGTTCTTTGGCTTGTTGGAAAGGTTCTGCCCCTCAACCGAACCTGTGACTTACTGGGGATGATTCTCAGACCCCGTTCTTTGATTAGGACGGCATGAGGGTACGATATATTTTCTAGGTCGCAAGGAGATGATTTTCTCCCTGCAACTGCCTGATGCCCAGCGGATTATCTCTTTTCCCCTGGGCTGATTGAATAGGTAGTTGAACCTCTATAAGTGTATGGTGCGGGATCTTTCTCCCGACGCCCATGTTGAAACAAAGACAGAATTGCTGCCAATAGCCAGATGATTCGTTATTTGAAGGTGCGAAAAAATATTTCGTTGTTGGATAAATTTATCTATTGACAGCAGGAGGCCTTATAAGTGTATTTGAACATGATGCGGCCCGTGGAAAAAAAGACATGGACCAGTCTCTAATATCATCATCTTCAATTGTTCGTAGTCGTTATTTATCGAAACAGAGGATTAACGACTCAAAAGAAAGTAACGCCGAGCTCATCCCCGGTTATGGAGCTCAACGAAATTGTTGGTCCAAGCTGATACGGCTATTATATGGCTTTTTTCTTTGAAATTGTGTCCACCACCTGGCGGACATCAGCCATACATCAGCGGCCTTTAGGATTCTTCTGAGCGCAATCACATTTTCCAGCCTTCTTTGCGATTGTAATTCTTTCTAAGATTGTTGAGTGGCCATTGTTATCAGCAGAATCTTTTTCGATGTCTTTCCTTGTATATCCAAAGCAATAGCATACAAGATCGTAATCTTTGAATTCACTACTCCCCTGGGAATCTGAATGAATTTCAGTCACTGTTTTTCCATTTCATCTTTATGCTCATCTTTCATTTTTCACATCTGTCGCAATGACATGTTTCACCAGTGGCTTTTTCAAAGGATTACCGACCCTCACGAAATGAAAATATGGCAATCATAATGGCTCCGGCAGCATCAATACCTCCGATGCCTGTAAGTTCATATCCGGCGCTGGCAAGCAACAAGGCACAGGATAGCCAGAGACAGACGCGACTGCAATTTGCATCGGCAAGAATGGCCTCGGAATGAAGCTGCCTCCCCACCTTCACTTTGTAGCGGATCAGTATCCACATGACTGAAATTGATATAGTGGCGATGACAATCCCCCAAATGGTAGTCTCCGGTTTATGGCCATGATACAGATTAAACAGCGCCCCAACAGTCAAACCAATAGACAACAGGTAAAATGCTGTCAACAACGATCTTCTTTGTCCCTTTTTCATCGGAATAAAATGTCCTCTGAACACCGGTTGTTTTATGATTGTTCCTCATCCTGTTCGGGTTTAACGTCCCCTGCTTTCGGGGGAGGGCCGAACATGCCTGCTTTCCGTTTTTCCTTGAGCCTGTAGCTTTCCCCTTTAATATTCAGCGTTGTGCAATGATGAAGCAATCGATCAAGAATCGCCGTAGCCAATACCTGGTCGTTGAAGATCTCTCCCCAATCGACAAAGCTTTTATTAGACGTGATGATCGTGCTGGCTTTTTCGTACCGTCTGGTGAGCAGTCTGAAAAAGAGCCCTGCTTCGTCCCGGTTCATGGGGAGATATCCCATCTCATCTATAATCAGCACCTTGGGATAGACAAACTGCTGCAATTGCCTTTCAACACGATTCTCCATCCGTGCCCTCGTAAGACGGGTGATCAGCGATTCCAGGGTCAGGAAAAGCGCCGTGTGGCCCGCTTCAAGCGCCTTGATCCCCAGAGCAACGGCCAAATGGGTCTTACCCACACCGGGAGGTCCCAGGATGATGATGTTTTCACTTCTCTCCACAAAACTCAGTCCAGCCAGTTCCCGGATCACCTTCCGGTCAATACTCGGCTGGAAGGAGAAGTCAAACTGATCGAGAGTCTTCACCCAGGGAAACCGGGCAATCTTCAGACGGGTTTCCACTCCCTTCATGTGGCGGCCATTCCATTCCGTCTGCATGGCCTCGATCAGAAACTCCCGGTACCCCAGGTCTTTTTTGGAGGCCTGTTCACAGAGCGTATCCAGTTGAAAGACCAGGTGGTCCATCTTCATTTTTTCAAGAAGGCTGATCAGTTGCATCGTACCACCTCCTCATACACGGCAAGGTCACGATGCTCCACACGGAGCGTATTATGCCACAGGGCGCGATGATGGTCGGCAACAGTCACCCAGCCATCGGAGGGACTGCGGAGACGATGTTCTGCCACAATCACATCGCCGGCATAGACACGAAGGTGTCTTTCCAGATCGATCCGGATCGCCACGGTCGTTCCACACAACGAAGCGGGAACGCTGTAGCGGTTTCCCCGAACGTCGATATACCCGTCCCAGTAAACAAGCCGCTGTTCCCTGTAGGATGTGTCATACCGAACCGCAGGAAGACAACCAAGGGCAGGCGCTTCTCGCAGAAAACGCTCCTTTACCACTTCCCTGACAGTTCCGTGGATCCGCATATCCGCCTCTTCCCTGAGCCAACTTTCCGCCAAAAGGTTCATGTGATCGATACTGTCAAACTGGCGGTAGCGAACAAAAAAGTTGCCCTTGATATACCCCACCATCCGCTCATCCTTGCCTTTGGTTCGGGCTCGGTAAGGACGGCAGGCCCGCGGCGTAAAACCATAATGCCCGGCAAGATCAACAAACCGCTCATTGAACCGGACCGATTCCCCGATGCGGTGACGGACGACGACGCTCTTCTGGTTGTCCACCAGAACCTCACGGGTAACACCGCCAAAATGCTCGAAAGACCGAATAATCCCTTCATAGGTGTGCTCGGCGTCTTCACGATCCGTACACCAGAAGTAAAGCCGTCGGGAAAATCCCAGCGTGTTCACACTAAAATGTACCTTCTGGAGATAACCCCCAACCAGAGTAACCTGCTCCCCCCAGTCATTCTGCATCTGCCGGCCAGGCATTGTCTCAAACCGTACGGTCACCCGGCTTTCTCTCAGTGGCCGCTTCGGACGAATATAGTCTCTCACAAGGGTGACTTCACCCGTATACCCTCTGAGCTCACATTCCCGAAGAATCACCATGGCATTCCAAACACCCTCCCGCAGAAGATCGTCAATGAAGGGCTTAAACGCATCCAGCTTGCTCCTGCGGGCGCCAGGCCTCTCCCCCGAAGGTGGACCCCTTCGCTTGATGGCGCGACTGATCGTCTTCGGATGCACCCCCAACTCTCTCGCAATGTCCTTTTGATAGACACCTCTGTCAATCTGTGCTTTAATATCCATCCAGTCCTCCTTGTTGAGCATTGGCATCACCTCCGGAGCTTCTTTCGTTACTCCTTAGGTACACCAAAGCGCTTAACCGGGGGGACATTTTATTCCCCTGTTCGGGGTACTTTTAACACCGATGCTGATAATGCGGTTCCGGTAATTCGCAAGGATGTCATTTCGAATCGGTCCGGGTCTCTTTCCGGCTGACGCTGAATGCGTTTAATCATGTGCAATATCCCGACACCGGAAATGACCTCGACAAAAGAATCCAGACCGAATCCGAAGAGCGAGAGGGTATCGTCATCCAGACCGAAATAAACTGAAACCACGCCTTCCAGGACATTATATACGATCGTCACAATCGCAAGGATGGAGGCTATTCTATATAATGATGTATTATCATCTGCGGATTTATGCATTCAGGGATTATACCTGATAGAAAATATGCTGTCTATCATTCGCACCTTTCGAACCGTATTCGATACGCTTGCCCAAATGGGTGTGGCGTTGACTTGTGTTTGTTGTCAGCACGATCTATTATGGATAAACACGAATAAATCAAACCCCTTTTGCACCTGCATATCCAGATGTCAGCTATCGGAATCTTGCTCCTTTACCCGTTCGGTCTGACGGACCAGATTGTCGATGAGGACCTTGGGATGGACCTTCTCCTGAATGTAGAGGGGCGGGGCGTGAACCATCAGGTCCGACCAGTCCTGCTCGTCCTTGCCGCGCCAGATCAGTTGCGGGTCCAGGTCCCGATTGCGGACCGCCTTTTCTTCTTCCAACCCGGCGACGCCGCGCGGCATGGCCACCCGGATCGGATACTGTTCCTCCTTGCCCATGACGGACTGAAACTCGGCGGTGGGGATGTTCTTGCGCCGGTCCTCCTCGTGGGTGATGGTTTCAACGGTCTTTTTGCTGTCCTTGTTGGCCATGAATTAATCCTTCTGGTCTTATTGGTCCTGCTTGCAGAGGCGGTACCTGTAGCTATGCCGTTGCCCCTTTTGCCCTTTTACTGCCCGTTCCGCGTCGGGTTTGTCTGGTTTATGTTGGGTTTCCCGAAGAGCCGTTTGAGCACTTTATGAGCCCATTCACAGTGCGTTCATTCTTTGCGGCATTTTGGCATTCCTGGAAATGACGCATATCATGTTTGGACCTTTCCGGATTCAAGTACGGAGCGCCCCTTTTGAGTAAGGCGGTACCGCTGCTTGCTGCTGCGCGGCTTGTCGGAGAGGGTCATCTCCAGCCAACCGGCATCCAGCAAAGGCTTGAGATACTCCTTGATAAAATGCTGCCGGTGAGTCAGTCCTAAAAGCGCCTGAAGTTCATCCCTGGTCTTCGGCTCGCGGCCGGCTTCCAGCATGATCCGGACTTGTGCGGTACTTGTACAGCAAGTTATCATATGAATTTTTATGAAATTTTCTATAAGTAAGCAGGGAAATAAGAGATGTAAAATCAGGAAATCAGTCGAAGGATACATAAACAGAAAACAACCTGTTCAGTACGTGCATCTTTCAACCCGAAGTCAATGAAATCAAACGATCATTATCCAAAAGCATTTGTATTGGCTATACGTACTATCATCTGATTTTCTTGTTGATTCCAGGAAGCTTGTCACTGACCGTGGTTCGCCGCAGTTATTAGCAGGATGCAATTGATTCCCTCCCGTTAGAGGAAAAAAAATGATCGGGGGCGGTTGTCAATAATGCGAGATTTATCGTGGTACAGATATGTATTTTATCAAAATATAAGTAATGCGTCAAAGAGTAGCAAATTGGCTTTACAATGTTGATAAATTATTTCACAAATGATATGTTATTGGCATAAAAATAATCTTAAGAGGTAAATATGTGTGACTTAATAATATCGGCCCATGAAATGTCTGATCTACTGAAATATGATAAAAGAAATGTCGTAGATGAATTCATTTCCAATGCCCGTAAAACTATTTTAGCAGGTCATAAAGTTATTATTCGGGAAACCTATATGAACGCACCCCCTCAGGACTTAAAGACATTTACAACCGCAGGAGAAATCGATGCGTGGGTAGAGGATATTGATTTACTTGATGATATAAATTCAATAAAAAAATAATATTTTCTCTTGCGGAGGTCAAAGATTCTCCACATGGAAGAGAAAGAATGGCATAAGTCTCGCGCCGCTGATCATCAATACCTTGGCCGGACATGTTTCATTGATTGAGCATATCCAGCCTTTTTTTATCATCATTTCTGTTGATCATATTTCCGGAAGCCTTGATGTTTTTATAGAATGTCTTCGTTTGTTTCTATGACTAACAGGTGCTTCACGGTGTCATCTTTCAGAAAAACACTCTCTGACATTCTTCTCTTTATTTCTATCATGACACCCCTTATAATACTGCGGAAACCGTCATCAAAGCATGAAAATTCAAAGTACATCGCATGAGGTTAAATTCTTGAAGAAACGCAGCGTTATCTTTCTTTCCCTTGCCCTTTGCTTATCTTTTTTCCTCGCCTTCATTACAGAAACGGATAGTGGAGCTGCGCAACAGCGTCCGAACCAACTCCGATCCTATCTAAGGCACGGAATTGAAAAATCTTTTAACCTGGAGGCCGAGAGTGCGAACGCCTCTCTGAAGAAAGCGGTAGAACTGGACCGGGAAAACCCGACAGGATATGCCTTTCTGGCTCTGGCTCACTTATTGTCCTATGAGACAAGCTTTGAACAGAAGGACAGGGAGAGAAGTCAAGAGATCATGCTGCGCTATGTCAGCGAAACCATTGCCCGGGGAGAGAAAAGAATTGAAAAAATCCCCAAAGACGGTCAGGCATACTTTGCTATGGCCCTGGCGAAAATCGTCAAAGTTCGCTGGGCGATCACACAAAAACGTTATTTCATGATCGGGCAGGAAACCTCTAATATCTGGCAGTATCTGGAAAAAGCAAAGGAAGAAGATCCTCAGAATTATGACATTTATTTCCCCATGGGCCTCCTCCATTACCATCTTGATCATCTCCCGGGTTTGAGCCGCTTTTTTTCCTCCCTGTTGATTACATCGGGGGACCGCCAAAAAGGTCTTCGGGAACTGGAACTGGCGGCGCAAAAAGGAGATCTTCTCAAGGAACTTGCCAGAGCTGAAATTGCCTCCGTTTATACAAATTTCGAGAAACAGCCCGCCCGGGCGCTAACCATCGCCAGGGGATTAAAGGACAAGTTCCCCCGTAATTACAATTGTTCGTTTGGGTTGGCCAATACGCTTTCCGACCTCCATCGATTCGATGAAGCCCTTGCCATAGCCCGGGAGATTGAAAAAGGTATTCAGGCGGGCATCCCGCCTTTCGTCCCCCAGCTTCAGCCCCGCTATGATCAGTTAATGGGAAGAATCCTTTTCAATCAGAAGCAATATGCCAAAGCCGCAGAATGTTTTCAAAGGGTTCTAAAGGATAGTTCCTCTTATAACGCCCGGGTTCGGGCGTGGGCCTGGGTGAATCTGGGAATGATTCACGATGCTCAAAGAGAAAGAAAACAGGCGGAAGAATGTTATTTCAGAGCCCTCAACGTAGAAGGTGGTGAAGGCATCGCTCAGGTAGAAGCAGAAAAATATCTGAAAACGCCCTATGTGCCGCCATCTAAACCCTGACGGGGAATCCCATGTCCCGCGCTGAATAAGCAGGCTTCCCTGACGTCCGGCCTTGTCCTCAGATATCGCCAAACAGAGCTGCCAACGGAAGATAACAGCTCTCATGGGGACGGGAAAAATCATGGATTCTTCCAACGACCCCTGCCACTTTTACACCGGACCCCTCTTCGACGGCCGATTTGTTTTCATCCACCATCTCAGGCGGCGTTGCCTCCTGTCCGGCGTCGATAAACACCACCCCCAAAGGCTCAAGGTCTCTTATTCTCAGCGCTTCAATGGTAAGAAGTGTGTGGTTGATGGTGCCTAATCCAGCCCGGGCAGCGATGATCGGCCTCCCGGCTGTCGCCCTGATCAAGTCAATGACCCGCGTGTTTCCCCTTAACGGAACAAGAACGCCGCCCGCCCCTTCGAGAATGAGGGGGTGATGCAGCAGGTTTTTTTGTGCCACGGCACCTTCTATCACGGAAAGATCAATGGTTTTTCCTTCATCGCGGGCGGCAAAAAGGGGCGCCTTCGGTTTACTGAAACAATAGATGACGGAAGCAGCCGGGTCTTTGTCCCGCAAGGGCTCCGCATGCTGATAAATGAATCGGGCATCACTGTCTGTATCATATGGATCTTTGCATCCGGTCTGCACCGGCTTAAGATAAAAAGGACGGTACCCCCCGGCAAAAAAGAATTGCATCAAAAGAAGGGACAATACGGTCTTTCCTACTCCCGTATCCGTCCCCACAACAAACAGATTTCCTATCTTTCTTTTATGTGATCTTTCCATATACTTCCTTGACACCATCAACAAACAGAATCGCGTCTTCCTCTTCATGCATCGCCGTGATCCCGATTCTTAATATGGCGCGGTGCAGGGGAACCGTTGGATACCTCGCCGGGAGAACAAAGATATTTCTTTCGAGAAGCCCGCGGGACAGACGGACGGCTTTGTCCTCATCCCCGATCTCGAGAGCCAGGATATGGGCGTTACCGGAAACGCGGAATCCTTCGTGAAGCAATCCTTCTTTCAGAGTCCGGCTGACCTCTCTTAACCGGGCCCGTCTATCGTCGCTTCCCTCAATAAACTCAAGTATGTCTATGGCCGTGGCGGCATGAGCCTCGGGGAGCGTCGTGGTATAAATGAGGGGCGAAGAAAAGTTAAAAAGATACTCCTTGAATCCCTGGGGGAGGAGAACGAAAGCGCCGAATAATCCTAGGGCCTTTCCGAAAGTCCCAACGGCAACATCCGCCACATTGCCTGCAATGCCCCGGCCGCCCCGGCCGATGGCGCCAAAGGCATGGGCCTCATCGACAATCGTCAAAAAACCATAGCGGTCTTTCAGGTTTTGTATGCCGGAAATATCGAGACAGTCGCCATCCATGCTGAAGAGCGATTCCGTGAGGAGGGCAACCTGCCTGCCCTGGTGCGCCTTCAGTCTTTTTTCAAGGTGGGTCAACGAATTGTGATTGTACCCATAAAAAGTCGCTCCGCTCATGCTCATTCCCTTGACACTGCTCGCGTGGACGTGCTTGTCAAAAATAACCGTATCGCCCGGTTCAAAAAACCCGGAGAGTATCCCCATGTTTGCCTGATATCCGCTCGGGAAGAAGACGGCGTCTTCGTAGCCGAAATAGGAGGCGTATAATTTTTCCGCCCGGTTTATGACCGAATAATTTCCGGACATCAGGCGAGACGACGAAGACGACGTCCCATACTTTTGAAAATATCTTGCGGCCCGGAGCCGGAGTTCATCGGAAACGCCGAGCCCCAGATAGTCGTTTGAAGCAAAATTTAATGCCTTCCGACCGTCCACAAGAAGGTATTTCCCGCTCCTTCCGGTTACTTCGGGTGGATGGCGATAGAGGCCGGACTGCCTCCGGTCCGTTAACCTCGTTTTAAATCGCTGTGCAAACATGCAAACATCTCCCGGTAATATCGTTGCAGGATATCTTTTTTGAAATTCCCGTCATAATCAATGGAGGCATAAAGAAAGTCCCCTTCCATCAGGTCCGTGTTTCCCTTCTCGGCCTTTAGACGGCAGGAAAATGCCGAGGCGCTCCGGCTCAAAAGTCTCCCGGAAAGGGCATATTCCCCCTCCAGGACGTGCGCGGAAGGCAGCCTGCAGGTGGCGATTTTCAGGAGAAACACATGTCTGTTGAAACCGACGAGGTGGCGGACATAAAAAGCTCCAAGCTGGGCGAGCGCTTCCAGGCCCAAATAGACCGGGGCATCGGAAAAAGAACGGCGCCCCGTGATATGCAAGGCGGTGATCTCCTCAATCCCGTCAAGCATCGCAAAGGTGTTGAGCCCTGTATGAACGACTATCTTGGCATCGAAAATTTTTTGTCCGCTGTCCTTCATTTATACGCTCCTTACAATCAGGGCGCTGTTCTGGCCGCCAAATCCGAAATTCTCTATAAGCACCGTGTCGAAAGACAGATGTTTTGCGTCCGAAACAAAATTCACCCCTTTG
>Ga0247841_10014182_pt1 | contig 10019 bp, 10 predicted proteins | sample LaCruzMarch2015__2_FD_192410 | JGI IMG/M metagenome (GOLD analysis project Ga0247841, IMG submission 192410) | Freshwater microbial communities from meromictic Lake La Cruz, Castile-La Mancha, Spain - LaCruzMarch2015_18m | ecosystem: Environmental > Aquatic > Freshwater > Lake | place: Spain...
CTGTCAGATGAAGATATTAAAGCGGTTATCGGACTTGGAATTGCTAAAATAAATATTGATACACAAATTAGAAAAGCTTTTATTGCGGGGCTGTCAAATATCAATGCTGAGACTCGGGATTATAGAGAAATATTGAAGATTAGTATGGAGAATATAGAAGAAGTGGTAAAGGAAAAGATTGGACTATTCTCTGCTAATAAGTAAATAACAAATGACAAATAAAGATTACATAAAAGCTGTCATGCTGAATTTATTTCAGCATCCTACTGCAAATGGTGAGATCCTGAAACGAGTTCAGGATGACGCAGGGCTTTTGAAATTAGTCCGCCAGCCGGCGGATTAGGATTTAGGATTTTAGCGTATGCGTTATGACATTGTAACAATTGGAGATGCCTTTGAGGATGTCTTTGTTTTTCCTTCTGATCTTCACGTGAAAAGAGATAAAAACTTTTCCGGTGGATATGGAGTTAGTTTTGAATTGGGTGAAAAAATTCCCTTAAAAGAGGTGAGCTATGATGTGGGAGGCTCCGCTTGTAATGCCTCGATAGGCTTTTGCCGGATTGGGCTTGATGCTTCTTTGATCACAATAATTGGACAAGACACTCCGGCTGAAAAAATTTCAGCGCGACTTTCTTCTGAATCGGTGGATCTGTCGAACATCAAAGTCGACAAGAAGATGAAAACAAATTTCTCTACAATATTTTCTCTACCGGAAGGCAGAACTATTTTTACGTACCATGGTTTAAAGGATTATAATCAACTCCGAATCAAGAAAAATATTCATTCAAAATGGTTTTTTCTGGCGCCTATTGGCGACGGTACGGAAGAATTGGAAAAAGACTTAATCGCCAAAGTTTCGGAAGAAAATTCTTTTCTAGCATGGAATCCTGGTTCCTTGCAGATAAAAAAAGGAGCTAGTAGATTTAGAAATTTACTAAAAAATACCTCAGTCTTGTTTCTGAACAGAGAAGAGGCGTTAAAATTCATTGACTATCCGGTTAGACCGTCTGAAGAAGAAATGCTTAAAAAATTATTTTCCTTGGGTCCAAAGTTGGTTGTAATTACTAACGGGGATAAAGGGGCAAAAGCTTATGACGGAAAATCGATTTATCATGCGAATTCACTTGAAAATTTGAAAATGGTTGATGCGACCGGTGCTGGAGATAGTTTTGCGGTTGGTGTCATTTCTAACTTATTTTTATGCGACTGGTCGAAGGAACCTGATCCAGAATGTATTTCAGGAGCGCTTAAGTGGGGGATTGTTAATTCTTCATCGGTAATTGGCCATGTTGGAGCTCAAAAAGGATTGTTGAATAAATCCCAGATTGAAAAGGAATTAGCCGGCAATCCGAGACTAAAAGTAGAGATTGATTAGACTCTATTTTATGTCATTGCGAGGAGTGAAGCTAGCGACGAAGCAATCTATTATATGGATTGCCACGCCCTTCAAGAACATCAGGCTCGCAATGACAACATGTTGACCGAAGAATTGTCACTTGAACTAAAAGCTTGCCATGCATTGTGGATTATTTTGCTATTGCTAAATAAAAGTGATTTATCGTATAATGTTGTATATTACATTAATTTAAAATTTACAACATTAAAACTGTCATGCTGAATTCATTTCAGCATCCCATGAGATCCTGAAACAAGTTCAGGATGACATCTGAGCTATATCAAAGGAGTCTTATGCACAGAGAAAAACTTACGGTGACAGTGAAAAAAGATCTTATTAAAAAAATTGACTCAATTGTTGATGGGGCGAAAATTAGGAATCGCTCTCATGCCACAGAGTATTTGATTGAGCAAGGACTCGGTATTAATAAAGTCCATAAAGCAGTCATCTTAGCTGGCGGTAAAGGTACACGACTTCGACCTTTTACATACGAACTACCCAAACCGTTGATCCCATTGCAAGGGAAACCTCTTTTGCAGCATAGTCTTGATCTATTAAAATCTCACGGCATTACCGAGATTTATCTTTCAATTGGGTATAAAGGTAAACAAATTAAAGACTATTTTGGTAATGGCGAGAAATTTGGCTTGAATATTAAATATTTGGAAGAAAAGGAGCCTCTTGGTACCGCCGGGCCTCTTAAATTAGCTGAAAAATATTTAGACGATACTTTCTTGTTGATTTGGTGCGATGTGTTGGCTGATATTGATCTTGAAGATTTCATTGCTTTTCATAAGAGTTCAGGCGGTTTGGCTACGATGGCTCTTGCCTCGGTTGACGATGTAACAGGGCTTGGCGTGGCATCCCTGAAAGGATCGAAAATAAACGGGTTTGTAGAGAAACCGACGAAGGAAAACGCACCGAGCAATTTGATCAATGCCGGAATGATTATTCTCGAACCAAAAGTTTTTAAATATTTTCCCGACCAAAAAGCGATCTCAATTGAGAAGGAAGTTTATCCGAAGATCGTAGACGCCGGTAAAATGTACGGCTATCCGTTCTTCGGCCAATGGTATGATACTGGAACTCATGATGCTTATGAGAAAGCAATTAAAGGCTGGAAAGGCCATCGGGCAGGGAAATTGGTAGAGGGTAGAAAGTAGAAGGTGGAGAGTGGAGGGAGGGAAAAAATATCAGTCTTCAGGGGCTGATATTTTTGTTGTGCAACCGTTTGTTGTCATCCTGAGTGGAGCTTGCGAAGGATCTAGTGAAACGATCTAATAGTTACGCTTCGCTAGATTCTTCAGCCTTCCGCCAACTGACGGATCGGCTTCAGAATGACGATATAGAGAAGACTTACTTTTTTGTGTCTTTAAACATTGATTAAAAAGTGGTATAAAATAATTGCTCTGATAGCTTATGGATGATGGAGGAAGCTATGAACAAAGAAAGAAATGCTCTCGAAGAGATTGCGGGTAACCTTTTGATCTGTACTGGTGGTGGTACTCTATCGCTATATTTCACAATACTTGATGGTAGAAATAGCGATGACGTCGTTGGCATGACAGTGAATTCTACGCAGCTATTCAACTGGGCCAATCTTCCCGGAAGAAAGCCCTCGTTGGTAGTAGAAGATCTTTCTTCAAGAAGAGATGAAAGCCCTAAGGCATTTGGGCTTTCATGTTACAGCAAAGAAACCTTAGCGGGAATTCTTTACGACATTACTTTGCAGCAAACGTCAACGATAGCTGCATAATTGCTGCTTACGCGGTGCGAATTTTCGGGCCGCTCTCTGATTTTTCTGGAGAGCGGCCTAGCTTCTTTTAAAATCAATATTTTTTTGCTAAGCTAATTAGGTCAGAATCAAGAATTATGAATCTGGAATCATGAATTTTAATAATAAATTGTTTGGCATCTAATAGGATCCTGAAACAAGTTCAGGATGACACTATTAGTTTGTCATGACATTGGAGATGACCATGGAAGTTAAATCAGAAGATCTAAAAAAAGGTAAATTTAAATTAATCATAACTGTGTCGGCAGGGGAAATGGTTGCTTATTTCAATAAATCCTATGAAAAAATTGCCCCAACTATAAAAATGGACGGATTTCGTCCAGGAAAAGCACCAAGAAAATTAGTCGAAGCAGCTGCTGGCACTGCCAGAATTCTTTCGGAAGCGCTGGATATGGCAATATCGGAAAATTATTATAAGGCAATAATCGAAAAGAAATTTAATCCAATCGTACAGCCAAAGATTGTTGTAAATAAATATCCAAATTATGGCGACACAGCAGAAAATGTTAAGGAAGACTTTGTATTTGAAGCGGAAATTGAAGTTTTGCCCCCAGTTGAATTAGGTGATTATAAAAAATTAAAAGTTACTAAAAAATCTCCCGACAATGCCAAGCAGGAAGATGTTGAAAAAGTGCTGAAACATTTTCAAAAACAATCATCCACTTTTGGCGATCTCGATCGCGCAGCCAAAAAAGGAGACAGAGCCGAAATAAATTTTGAAGGATTCTTAAAAAAAGTTAGAATTGATCAAATGTGCTCTAAGAATCATCCAGTAATTTTGGGTGAGGGAAATATGATTCCGGGATTTGAAGACGAAATTGTTGGAATGAAAAAAGGCGAAAAGAAAGAATTTAAAATAAAATTTCCAAAGGATTATCATTCCAAAGAATATGCGAGCAAGGAAGCCGAATTTAAAATCGAATTACTTGATCTAAAAGAAATCAAATTGCCGGAACTTGATGACGAATTTGCAAAGAAATTTGGTCATAAAAATATGGCTGATCTAAAAAGCGCAATTGAGAAAAATTTAAATCAGGAACTAGAAGAGGATTATAAGCGGAAACTTGAATCTGATGTGATCGAGAAAGCCTTGACTGTATTAAAGGTTGAAGTGCCGGAATCTTTGGTTGAGCAGGAAACACAAAGGATTTTTGGCGAATTTAGCAACCAACTAACTTCTCAAGGTATAAATATCGACCGATATTTGGAAGGCATTAAAAAATCGCGGGAAGATTTACTGAAAGACATGAAACCTCAGGCCGAGAAAAATGTTAAGACCGGGCTTTTGTTGGGCAAGATTATTGAAGAAAAAAAGTGGGATCCAAAAGATCCAAAGAATGGTGAAAAAGCGATACAATATTTGGTTAGTGAACTAACCAAATAAATTACAAAATCCTAATTACAAATGCCAAATAAAAAACCAAAATCTAAATATCAAATTGTTTGGGATTTTGGTCATTTGGATTTTTATTAGAAATTAGGAATTCGGATTTAGAAATTATCGTTTTTTATCGCCTGCTAAGATTACTTTTAAAAAAAGATTAAGTTATGAAGAATTCATTTCTCAACGTACTCCATTTTCCTGATTTTAAAAAGATTTGGTTGTCTCAAGTTTTTTCTCAAATTGCCCTAAACATGGTCACTTTTGCTTTGGTTTTGGACATTTTTGAGAAAACAAAATCAAATACCTCAATCTCTTTGGTTATGATTGCTTCGGCAATTCCAGTCGCAATATTTGGACCGTTCTCAGGAGCGATTGCTGACAGAATTTGTTATCGAAAAATTCTCATATACACTAACATTTTTCGATTCGTTGCTGCCATTTTGTTGATAGCTGCTCATAGCAACATTTTGGCTATGCTGGAAATCATTTTTCTTATTTCGGCATTATCTCAGTTCTTTACACCTGCCGAATCTTCGTCTATCCCTTTAATTGTTCCCAAAGAAAAGCTTGTTCATGCAAATTCTTTGGTTATGACCACGACTTACATAACACTTCTGATCGGCTACGCTTCTGCTGGTCCAATCATGAATTATATTGGTTCAAAATGGCTTTTTGTAATATGCGCTGCACTTTTTCTCCTTGCAACTGAAGCTACCCGAATGTTGAGCGATTTTGACAAAAAGGAGAATAAGTTATTGTCGATACAGACGCTTGCTTCTGATATTGCGGAGATTTGGAAAGAAGTTAAAGACGGTCTTAAGTATTTAAAACACAAAAGCAGTGTACTAAGTCCAATGATAAAGCTTACAATTGGATGGACAATGCTCGGAGCGTTTATTACTCTATTGCCTGCTTTCGGTGAAAGCGTCTTAAAAATTGACCCTAAATTTATTGGTCCGGCTATTATTGCGCCTGCGGGTTTGGGTATGTTGATTGCGGCTGTTGTAATCAGTAAAAAAGTAAAACTTAATCAGCTGAAAGTTTTGGACGGCGGGTTTCTAATTGCCGGTATTGGTTTTATCTTTTTTTCACTATATAAGTTTTATGATGCTTTTGAATTTTCCAGATTGGCCTTGATTTTATTGGTCATTGTGCTTGGTTTTGGTTCGGCTATGATCCAGATTTCTGCTCAGACATTGTTGCATTTAAACTCGGATGAAGGCCAAAGAGGTAGAGTATTTGGCATTTCTTCGATGCAACTGCGTTTAGCTACTTCTTTGCCTGCACTTGTAATTGGTGGTATGGCTGACTTAACTTCGCCGCTTGTGACAATGATGATTCTGGCAACTCTATTTTTCATTTACTCTTTTTCATTAATATTTGAGGAACGAGTATGATAAATCAAAAATCCTAATGTTTAATTTCAAATGAAATGTCAAATGTTTAAATAAATGATTGTCATGCTGAACTTGTTTCAGCATCCTATCGAAATTGAGATCCTGAAACAAGTTCAGGATGACACAGGGTGTATTTGGAATTTGTAATTAGGATTTAGAAATTATCATTTTTCTATTGTCAGAATAGTTTTCTGGTGGTAGAATACTGTGTTATTGGATTTATTAGAAATAAGGAAATTTATGAGTTATTTGATTCCAACAGTTATAGAAAAAACTTTTCAGGGCGAACGAGCTTATGATATTTATTCTCGTCTTTTGAAAGATAGAATTATATTTTTAGGCGGTTCTATAAATGATGCAGTTGCGAATACAGTAATTGCTCAACTTCTTTTTTTAGACTCGGAAGACTCTAAAAAAGATATTCAAATTTATATAAATTCTCCTGGCGGGGAAGTTTATTCAGGTATGGCGATATACGATACAATGAACTATGTGAAATCACCAGTTTCCACTATTTGTGTCGGATTGGCTGCCAGTATGGCAGCGTTTCTTCTTGCCGGAGGCGAAAAGGGAAAACGTTTGTCATTACCGAATTCTAGAATTTTGATTCATCAGCCGATGGGCGGGACACAAGGTCAAGCATCTGATATTAAAATTCAGGCAGAAGAAATTCTAAAAATTCGCGAAGAGATGAATAAAACTTTGGCAAAAAATACCGGACAGCTTTTAAGTGTAATAGAGAAAGATACGGATAGGGATTTTTATATGAAGGCAATAGAAGCAAAAAAATATGGAATAATCGATAAAATTATTTCATAAAGTTGTGATACAATATTATTGTGTAGCAATGTTGTCCATAGATATCTAATTAGTCATGAACATTCAAGAAATCTACAATTTAGCAATCCAAATTGGCATCGACAATGATCCGAGAGGTCGCGCCAAAGTTGAAAAAATTCTTTCCAAGAGAAAAGAAGAGTATTCTGATTTACTCGAAAAAAAGAAAAAAGATTTTGATAAAGAAAAATTAACAAATCCTTATTCTGATTCAGGAATTCATTTCGGCGATCCAAAAAAAGAAATCAAAACTATTCTGGTTGGTATCGACATTGGAGTCGAAGAAATTTTGTTGGCAAAAGAACTTGAGCGACAAGGTAAGAAGATTGATTTGGTCTTCGCTCATCATCCAGAGGGAAAGGCTTTAACCAACTTGCATGAGGTTATGGATATCCAAACTGATGTCTTGGCAAGGGCTGGAATGCCGGAAAATATTGCCGAAGGCGTATTAGCCGATAGAATTAGAGAAGTTTCACGAACAATCGCTCCAATCAATCACTATAAACCAGTTGATGCCGCGAAATTATTAAACATTCCTTTTTTAAATATTCATACACCGGCTGACAACTGTGTTTGGAATTTTGTTGACAAATATATGGAAGAAAAGAAGCCTGAAACAGTTGGCGAAATCGTCGAGACACTAAAAGAAATTCCCGAATACGCGGAGGCAGCCGAACTAAATGCCGGTCCAACTATTTTTGCCGGCAATGAAAAGGGAAGAGCGGGAAAAATTGTGGTTTCAGGGATGACCGGAGGTACTGGTGGCAGTGAAAAGATTTTTGAACGCATGAGCCACTATGGAATCGGCACTGAAATCGGCATGCATTTGGGTGAAAAACACAGGGAAGAAGCAGCCAAACATTATATTAATATTGTAATCGCCGGCCATATCGCTTCTGATTCGTTGGGATTAAATGTTATAATGGATGAAATTGAGAAAAAAGGAATCGAAATTATCGCTTGTTCGGGTTTTTTGCGACATTCAAGGATAAAATAATAATTGTTCTAGGAGGTGGAATGAAAAAAATAAGAGGGTTCACTCTGGTGGAGCTGCTGGTGGTGATGGCTATCATTGGAGTTTTAGCCGCGATTGTCATGGTTAATTTAACTGAATCACAAAAAAAATCACGTGATGCAAAGAGGAAAGCGGATCTAAATACAATCCTAACAGCAATGATGTTGTACTATGATGACCATAATACCTTTTCATTGGCTGGGTGCGAATGTGGATCTAGCGGTACAGGAAGAGGTTGGTTCAACTTAGATAATGATGATTCCTATCCAAAATCTATAGCGCAATATCTCTTGGATGAAAAATACTTGAGCAGTATTGTCATCGACTCGTCAGGCAAGACTCTTTGTACGCAAGGCGCTGGTGGTAGCTGTGATACTGAGCCTGGCGGGCCATATATGTTTTATTTTGATTCCACAAAGAAGGTCACGGTTTATGCTAAAATGGAGTCGACTAAATCTACTGTCGATGTTAACAATAGTTGCAATGCCACCCCTGCAATTTCGCCGGCGCAACTCTCGTATTGCACCAGCTATTATAGGAATTATTCTTTAACTACTACAAAGTGAACATGAAAATATATTGCTAAGGAGGGCAAATGTATAATAAGAAGGGCTTTACTTTAATTGAGCTATTGGTTGTGGTCGCCATTATCGGTATATTGGCAACTATCGTAACGATGAGTGTGATTAAAGCAATGGCAAAATCAAATTACACTAAAACATTGGCTGATATGACAGCGATTGCTGATGCGGTGAAATTGTATCATGCTGAGGAGAATGTTTGGCCTACGAGTGATTACGTGTTTCCTGATGTTGTTACAGATGGGACAATGAAAGATTTTCTTACTACCAAGCTTGGAACGACTGTTAGCAGCACAGGAGTTCTCAGCGATTACCCAACTCCTCCTTGCGACGGCGCTAGATATGGAATAATAACAGAAAGTTATGTGGCTGTAGTGTATTTTCCTTCAGTTAATGGTCCTGATCACGCAAACACTCACGAAGGTAAAAATTGGGCGGTAGCACAAGTGGGTATTGAAGGCGGTGGTTTTCCTGAAATTAGCCAAAAGACTAACAAATCTATAACTTGCAGTGAATACAATCAAGCATCTTTTGAGTAATTTACAGAATACCCTTAACGGAGTTAGTAATTACCCATTTTGTGCTGTTGACAAAATCTATTTTTTTAAGTAGTATTGACTTACTGAATAAAAATTAATCGTTCGAATACATTGGGGGATTGTTTTTATTCTGTTAAAATTTGTTCTTTGACAACTAAATAGTGATAAGTACGCTTGTTTCAACTCTTTCCACATGAGGGAGTTGAACAATTCTTTTGAGAGAAAAAAAATTTGATTAGTATAAGAGCTAATCAAACTCATAAATATTTGTATCGCAAGATACATTACATGGAGAGTTTGATCCTGGCTCAGGATTAACGTTGGCAGTGTGCCTAACACATGCAAGTCGAGCGGTCCGCAAGGACAAGCGGCAGACGAGAGAGTAATAACAAGGAACTTACCCCCGAGTGAAGGATAGCCCACCGAAAGGTGGGGTAATCCTGCATAATATCGAAAGATCAAAGCCGTAAGGCGCTTGGGGAGAGGCCTTGTTCCTATCAGCTAGTTGGTGAGGTAATTGCTCACCAAGGCGATGACGGGTAGCTGGACTGAGAGGTTGACCAGCCTCGATGGGACTGAGACACGGCCCATACTCCTACGGGAGGCAGCAGTTGGGAATTTTGCACAATGGACGAAAGTCTGATGCAGCAACACTGCGTGAAGGATGAAGGTTTTCGGATCGTAAACTTCTTTTATCTGGGAATAATCATGAAGGTACCAGATGAATAAGCACCGGCTAACTACGTGCCAGCAGCCGCGGTAATACGTAGGGTGCAAACGTTATCCGGATTTATTGGGCGTAAAGAGCTCGTAGGTGGTTTTGTAAGTTAGATATTAAATACTTCGGCTCAACCGAAGACCTGTATCTAAAACTGCATAACTTGAGGTATGTAGGGGAGGATGGAACTTACAGTGTAGCAGTGAAATGCGTAGATATTGTAAGGAACGCCAATGGTGAAGACAGTCCTCTGGACATTACCTGACACTGAGGAGCGAAAGCGTGGGGAGCGAACGGGATTAGATACCCCGGTAGTCCACGCCGTAAACGATGCATACTAGGAATTTGGAGAATCGA
>Ga0247841_10014183_pt1 | contig 10019 bp, 7 predicted proteins | sample LaCruzMarch2015__2_FD_192410 | JGI IMG/M metagenome (GOLD analysis project Ga0247841, IMG submission 192410) | Freshwater microbial communities from meromictic Lake La Cruz, Castile-La Mancha, Spain - LaCruzMarch2015_18m | ecosystem: Environmental > Aquatic > Freshwater > Lake | place: Spain...
TGAGAGATGTAACAGAGAGGCAGAAAGCTGAAGAAGAACTGCTTAAGACAAAAGAGAGGCTGGCGCTTGCTCAAAAATCAGCAGGGGCAGGCATTTGGGACTGGGACATGATTTCAGGACAGTTAAACTGGTCACCTGAGTTCTACAGTCTTTTTGGTCTTGACCCGGAAAAAGACACTGCGGACTTTGACACCTGGCGCAATTTGCTTCATCCTGATGACAGGCAGATAGCCGAAGAAGAAATAAATAAATCTATAGAAAAACACAAACCCCTTCAAAATGAATATAGGATAATCCTTGCCTCGGGGGAAATTCGCTGGATCAATGCCATAGGGAATGCCGCATACAACAAGCAGGGAAAAGCCATAAGAATGTCCGGAATTTGCATAAATATTACGGAGCTTAAAAAAACCGATAAGGTCTTGAAGGAAAGCGAAGAAATCTTCAGATGTTTCATGGAACACAGCCCCATTTATGTATTTTTTAAAGATGAAAACATGAGGTCGCTTCGCCTGAGTAAAAATTATGAGACAATGCTTGGAAAACCTGTGCCAGAATTACTTAATAAGAATATGAGCGAACTCTTCCCGTCTGAATTGGCTAAGAATATGGTCGCAGCAGATAAAAGGATTATGAGAGAAGGTAAAGCTGTCATTGTTGAAGAAGAGCTTAATGGCCGGTTCTATTCGACAATTAAGTTCCCAATCTTTATAGATGGGAAGCCACGTTATCTTGCAGGATATACTATTGATATTACAGACCGCAAAAAAAGCGGAGAAGAAATAAAAAATGCCCAGCTTCTCTTGAAATCCGGCATCGAAAGTCCAAGGGATATGATTATACTTGGCATAGACAAAGATTATAACTATTTGTTTTTTAATCAGGCGCATAAAGATGCAATGCTAAATGCATATGGGGGAAAAGTAGAGATGGGAATGAATTTGCTTGAATGCATTACTTCTGAAACTGATAAAACAAATTCTATGATTAATTATAACCGGGCATTAAATGGAGAGCCGCATTCTACAATCCAGGAATATGGAGATAAGGAACGCAGTTTCTATGAGACATTTTACAATCCGATAATTAATGAAAATAATGAAATTATTGGCGCTGCTGCTTTTGCAAGAGATATAACAGAACGTAAAAATAAAGAGAAAGAGATACTCCATCTAAGCTATCATGACAAACTGACAGAAATTTATAACCGAAGATTTTTAGAAGAAGAAATGAAACGACTCGATACCAAAAGGCAGTTACCCTTATCTATTATTATGGGGGATTTGAATAGTTTAAAACTTACAAACGATACTTTTGGACATAATACCGGTGATACGATACTAAAAGAGGCTGCAGGGTTGCTAAAGAGAATATGCAGATCAGATGATATCCTGGCACGCTGGGGTGGAGATGAATTTGTAATACTTCTTCCAAAAACTACAGAAACAGATGCCGAAGAGATCGCAGCGAGAATAAAAAAAGAATGCTCTAAATTAATTATTAAAAATATACCGCTTGGACTTTCAATAGGGATTGCAACTAAAACAGAAGAAAACCAGGATATAGACAGATTCATTTTGGAAGCTGAAAGCAACATGTATAAAAACAAGCTTGTGGAAAAGGAAAGCAGTGCAAGCTCAATTATTTTTGCACTGCAGCAGGCACTTTTTGAAAAGAGCAATGAGACATTGGAACATGCTCTTAGAATTAAAGATAATGCCATAAAACTCGGAAGATCAGTTAAGCTCTATTCAAGCCAGATAGACGAACTATCTCTTCTTGCATCACTTCATGACATAGGTAAAGTTGCAATACCTGAAGCAATACTTTTAAAAAAAGATAAACTGACAGAGAAAGAATGGGAAATTATAAAAAGACATCCCGAGATCGGGTTTAACATCGCACAGTCATCTCCTCAGATTATTCATATTGCCAAACTCATTCTTGCCTGCCATGAAAACTGGGATGGCTCCGGTTACCCGAAGGGTCTAAAAAAAGATGAAATTCCTATTGTATCCCGTATTATATTTATTTGTGACGCCTACGATGTCATGATAGGTGAAAGAGCATATAAAAAGCCCATGGATAAGAAAGAAGCAATTAAAGAACTTAAGAGATGTGCAGGTACCCAGTTTGATCCGGTACTGGTTAAGAAATTTATAGAAATATTGTCAAAGTGATATCTTTTCCAATAAATCATTATGGCAGATTTAACTTTATGGATTTATATTTTTAAATTACTCAATGCTGTCTGCAATTTTTCTAAGGTTTGCAAGACCTTTTACTGCAAGCTCTTCTCCTGAGTCTGCAAATTTTCTCCAGATCGCACACAGCCTGTTTAGTTCTTCAAAGCTTGGATCGAATGACTCGATTACCAAAGGTCCCTCATATCCGGACTTTTTAATCGCGCTAAAAAATTCCTTCCATGGCACAAGCCCTGTACCCGGAATACCCCTGTTGTTTTCACAAACATGAACATATCCAAGAAAGTTTTTACCGCATGCTTCTACTGCTTTTGTAAAGCTTAGCTCTTCACGGATCATATGAAATGCATCAAGATGAACTTTCACATTGCCGACACCGGTGCCTCCATTTACATCTTTGCAATATTTTACCGCATCTTCGGCTATATTTAAGAAGTGAGTCTCAAAGCGGTTTACCGGCTCTACTGCTATAACAAGGTCTCCGTAACCTTTTGCATATGCGGAAGCTTCCTTCATTGATTCAACTGACCAGTTCCACTCATCAGATGTTCTTGGCTTTCCCGAAAGACATCCCCATCCTGCATAATTGACTCCGCCAAGTATTTTTGCATCAAGGGCGTAATCGATATCTATGACTTTTTTTAAAAATTCTATTCCTTTTTTCCTTATTTTTTCATCGGGATCGATCAGGTTGGTTTCTTTTCCCAAAACAGTTGTTGTCACGACTTCGATATCTGCATATTTAACTCTTTCCCTGACTTTTTTAAATGGAAAATCTTCAGGATGTGATATGCATATATCCAGTGCGTCAAAACCAAGTTCTTTGGCCTTATCTATTATATATAAGTCTTTTTCATTAAAGTTTTCTGTCCAGATAAAAGTAGCTACTCCTATTTTAAACATATTGCTTCCTCCTTTACTTTTTGTTTGTTTAAAATTTACAAAGATTATATTATATTTTTCTGGTAAATATAAAAAATACTTATTTTATTTTGTTTTTAATATATTTTTGTAATTTTTTAAATTAAAGGTTTTAACCGAGAAAATCAGGAGGTAATTTAAATAATGTCCAAAGAAATAAAAATGCCCCAGCTTTCACAAACAACTGACGAAGTTAAAATCATGAAATGGCTTGTCGAAGAGGGACAGGAAGTAAAAAGAGGACAAGCACTTTGCGAGGTTGAAACCGACAAGTCAGATATGGAGCTTGAAAGCTTTGAAAATGGGACAATTTTAAAAATTCTTGCAGAACCGGGGCAGGTAATACCGTCAGGCCAGGCCATAGCAATAATAGGTGAAAAAAACGAAAAAATATCCGAAAGCAGATATATTGGAAAAGATTTAAATACAGGTGATCAAAAGTTAAAAGGCAACATTGAAGAAGAATCACTGAAAAATACCCCCGAAAGCTTAGAGGTTTGTAATAAATCCGGTTCCCAAAATCAAATATTATTTGCAAACGAAGGGTTTAAAGCAACAGCAATAGTAAAAAACATTGCAAAAATAAGAAATATCGACCTGCGATCAGTCAAAGGAACAGGGCCGCAGGGAATAATAACAAAAGATGACCTGAAAAGATTTTTAAAAGAAGGATCAGAAACAGAAATTTTAAATGAATATATTTTATCAAAAAGCCAGTCTGCTGTTGCCAGGAATTTGTCGGCAAGCAAATCACAGATACCTCATTATTATATTAAAACCGGTATTTGTGCTGATAAGGTTTTGAGGTGGAGGGAAAACAACAGGATTTCAAAAAATCCTGAATTTGGCAGCACTTCAGATAACGGCATAAAGGTCTCGATATATACAATCCTTGTTTTTGCCGCCGCCGCCGCTTTAAAAGCATATCCGAAACTAAACGGGTATTTCAAAGACAATAAAATAATACTCAGAGATAAAATCAACATCGGATTTGCAGTGGCACAGGAGGAAGAACTTTTTGTTCCCGTAATTAAAGATGCTGATATTAAAAGTATTTTTGAAATAGATAAAGAAATAAAAAATCTTGTCGCCAAAGCAGCATTGCAGAAATTTGATGAGGGAGACTTGTCTGAAGGGACATTTACGGTAAGTAATCTGGGCATGTACGGCGCAGATGAGTTTTGTTCAATCATAAATCCTCCCCAGGCCGGCATCCTTGCTGTCGGGAGAATAAAAAAGGTGCTCTATGTAGACGAACAGGAAAAAGTATGCATTAGAAATGAATTCACGGTAACGGGTAGTTTTGATCACAGGATAGTAAATGGAAAATCCGGCGCGCAGTTTCTGCAGGAATTTAAAAAGACAATAGAAGAAAAATTCAAATAGATCAATACAGACAGAGGGAATTGAGGTTATATGCAAAAAATTATATATAAAGAAAACAATTATGACTTTGAAAGCATAGAAATACTTAAAGATATTGGGGCAGAGAAAGCATTGTTTATATATAAAAGGATGCTTGAAATAAGGGAATTTGAGGAAAGGATAAAGCTGCTTTTTCTGGAGGGCAAAATGCCCGGAACAATACATCAGTATATAGGCGAGGAAGCATGTGCAGTCGGGGTCTGTTCTGCCCTTTCAGAAAAAGATATGATTGCTTCAACTCACAGGCCAAATGGACATGCTGTTGCCAGAGGTCTTTCAATGAAAGAAATAATGGCGGAGCTTTATGGGAAAACAACAGGCTGCTGTAAAGGAAAGGGAGGATCCATGCATCTGGGGGATATCGATAAAGGCATGCTTCCGGCAATAGCTATTGTTGGCGGCAATATTCCTATTGTGATGGGGATGGGTCTGGCTTTTAAGTTAAGAGATGAAAAAAGGGTTGCAGTAAGCTTCTTTGGTGATGGTGCATCGAACGAGGGTGCTTTTCATGAGGGGCTGAATATGGCAGCAGTTTATAAAGTGCCGGCCGTTTTTGTATGCGAAAACAACCAGTACGGAGCTTCTACCAGCCGGAAACTTGTCATGAATATTGAAAATATTGCCGACAGAGCATGCGCTTATGGAATGAGGGGCGATATTGGTGACGGCATGAATGTCCTTGATGTTTATCAAAGGGCAAAAACTGCATTGGAAATTGCGCGAAACGGAGAAGGCCCGACATTGCTTGAGCTTAAAACATTCAGGTTATGCGGTCATTCACGCAGGGATCCAAACAATTATATGCCGGCAGAAGAAAAAGATTTCTGGAACAAAAGAGATCCAATAACTTTATATGAAAAGTTTCTTTCCCAGCAGGGGTTACTGGATAGTGACAAGATTCAGCAGATAAGGAAGAATGTTGAAAATGAAATTGAAGAAGCAGTCAAATTCGGGCAGGAAAGTCCTGAGCCGGAACCGGAGGATACTTATAATGATTTATATATAAATATGGAGGTACCCAGATGAGACTTGGCATAGCGGAAGCACTTCGAAGCGCAATTCACGGTGAAATGGCAAGAGATACAAATGTGTTCTGCATTGGCGAAGACATAGGAATTACCGGAGGGTATGGCGGAGCATTTACGGTTACATTAGGACTTGAAAAAGATTTCAGGGAGAGAATGATCAATACGCCGATATCTGAAATAGGAATATTCGGTGCTGCATGCGGTGCTGCAGTAATGGGAATGAGACCTATTGCAGATGTGCAGTATGGGGATTTTTTATTATGTGCAATGGACCAGGTAGTAAGCCAGATTGCAAAATTAAGATACATGTCCGGAGGAAAACTAAAAATGCCTGTTGTCATGAGAGCACCTGTCGGAGTTACCGGCAGAGGTTCACAGCATGCACAAAGCCTTGAGCCATATTTTCTAAGCTGCCCCGGCCTTAAGATAGTAGCGCCTTCAACGGCTTATGATGCTGTCGGACTTCTCAGGGCGGCGGTAAGGGATGATGATCCGGTTCTGATTTTTGAACACAAGCTTTTATATGGTTCAAAAGGACCCAGGCAGGAATCGGTAAACTTTGATGCCTCTTCTGAAATACCCGAAGAAGATTATATTGTCCCGATAGGTAAGGGGATAATACGTCGTGAAGGCAAAGACGTTACTATTATTGCCAGCCTTCTTATGATGCACTTCAGCCTGCAAGCAGCACAAGTGCTTGCAGAGGAAGGAATTGATTGTGAAGTGCTTGATCCAAGAACCATTTGGCCTCTTGATCTTGATTTAATATTTTCTTCCGTTAAAAAAACAGGAAGAGTCGTAATAGTTGAAGAATCGTCAAAACAGGGCGGCATTGGGGCGGAAATCGGAACCCAGATTGCTGAAAACATTGCAGATTATCTGTTAGCTCCGGTAACCAGGGTTGCAGCACCCAATACTCCTGCTCCGTTTTCTCCGGTCATGGAAAAATTTTATATACCCCAGCCGGAAAGGATAGCCAAAGCTGTCCGGATAATGGTCAACATGGAGCTTTTTTGATCCCAGACTATTTTAATTTCTGGATATCTGAAGCCATCTTTATCATGCTTATAAAGTAATCAACATTTAAAGCGGACCTGCCGACAAAAATGCCATCATTTGCCGGAAGGGCAAGGATGTCTTTTGCGCTCTCGGGAGTGACGCTTCCTCCATAAATTATATCCTGCAGATCCCCGCACCTGCCTCCGAACTTTTTATTTAAGAGATCCCTTAAAAAAGTCATGGCTTTGCTTAAATAATCAAGTGGAGCCGAAGCTGATACTCCGATAGCCCAGACAGGCTCATATGCGATGACTACATTTTTTATATCTGCCCTGTCGATCCTGCTTAATCCCTCAAGAAGCTGATACTCAAGAAACTTCAATGCAACATTAATATTTTCGGGTTTTTCTTCCTCACCTATACATAATATAGGCCTCATATTATTTCTGATGATTGCAGCTGTTTTTTTGGAAACCATTTCGTCTGTCTCCATAAAAATTTCCCTTCTTTCGGCGTGTCCTATTTCAACAAGGGATGCTCCAATATCGCTTAGATGCATAGGACTTACTTCGCCTGTAAATGCCCCGCTGTCTTCCCAGCAGCAGTCCTGGGCACCTATCTTTAATCTTGAATTTGTTTCTTTTACGATTTGGGTCGAGGAAGCGATTGCCAAAAATGTGGGAAGTACAAAAACTTCTATTTCCTTTATGAGCTTGGGATTTTTATTCATGAAATCAGATAAATCCTTAATATAGGTACGGCTTTCACTGACTGTTTTATTCATTTTCCATGATGTGCCAACAATTAATCTTCTCATTTTTTTCTCCAAATAGATTACTTACCGATCTTATAGTATTTAAATATCCAAAAATTATTTTAAATTATTGCCGGAATTTAAAAAAGAAGTTATTTTAAAAAAAGGCCATAAGTTTTATAAAATCACAAAGTACTTTTTTAATTGAATGAATACAAGAATATTGCTCTAAATATAAAAAGGGGATCTTGAAATGGAAAAAATAAATAATCTTACAAAAGAAAAAGCGATTGACCTGGCTTTTAAAATCGGCTTTGAAGGTGAAGCGAAAAGATATAATTGTGCTCAGGAGGTATTTCATGCAATTACATCAGTTTTAGGAATCAGAAACCAGCTTATTTTTAAGTGCCTTTCTGCATTTGAAGGCGGAGGGGCAGACACCACATATGGTTCCTGCGGAGCTTTTAATGGAGCACTGGTAGTGTTCGGTTATTATTTCGGAAGATCTTATGAGCTGTGGGAAGAAGGGAAAAACAGCATAAAATCTTCTATCCTGGGACAAAAGTTGTATAAAAAATTCGATGAAAAATATGGAACAATAACCTGCAGGGAGATTCATAAAAAAATTTTCGGCAGGACCTTTGAACTTATGGATAAAGAGAATCTCGGTTTAAATAAAAGCGAACTTGCAGAATTTAATAATATGGGAGCTCACGAAAGCAAGTGCCCGACAGTCGTAGGTTTAAGCGCCGCATGGGCAGTGGATATATTATGGGATGAAATTCCAAAAGATAAAGATATCTCCGGGATATGCGACATGAAATCAGCCCTAAAAAATCTTTAGGTTAAATATCGTGCTACCTATCATAGTCTTTTATTGTTTTTTTAAATTTAAACATCCTGCAGATTATAAATATATAGAAAGTTATTTATTTAAAAGACAATTAAACTACAAGATTGAAATAAACATTAATAATAGCAAAAAAAGCTGAACAACTTCTAAGCTCTTCAAGGCATTTATCAGTTAATTATTTAATTGACAAAGGATATTTTTTCTCATAATATACCATTGGTATAAATTAATACAATTGGTATGTTGATATTTCAAATTAAATTTCATGGTAACAGAAAATAAAAAAAGCGTAGAAAGAAATATGCCCGTATATTATTACTATCAGCTGGAGCTCCTGTTTAAAGAAAAGATCGAAAGCGGCCAATGGACAACTGACAGCTTCATTCCGTCTGAGAGAGATTTATGTAATGAATTTAATGTAAGCAGGATAACAGTGAGAAAAGCTGTAGAAAACCTTGAAAACTACGGGCTCTTAAAAAGAATTAAAAATAAAGGGACAATAGTTGGTAAAATACAGAAAAATAATAGCCTTTTAAGTCAGGCATTCAGCTTTTATGAATATCTTACTCAAAAAGGATTCTCTGTAAAAAACGAGGTGATAAAATTTTCCAGGAAAATCCCCTCGGCACATATCCAGAATTTCCTGCAACTCAAAAATAAAGATGAAATTTTTGAAATACAGAGACTGAGAATTATAAATAATGAACCGTGGTATTTTACAATGATTTATCTGCCTGTCGAACTTTTTGGGGGAATTAAAAAAGAAGACCTGGTTACAGGATCGATACACGAAGTTTTTAAAAGCAAGTTTCATCTTAGAGCAGAAAAAAACAAAAGATACCTTTATGCAGGTGTTTCTGATGAAGAGTGTTCAGGACTTTTAAAAATCGACAAAGGCTTACCGGTTCAAATAATTGAAAACATAAATTATTCAGATAGCAATATGCCCTTTGAATATTCAATTAATTATTTCAGGCAGGATAAAATTATAATAGAGGCAGTTCTTTACAGAAATACCAATTTATTAAGCATAAAGGAAAAAGAAACATAAGACATGGAAACAAAAAATTATCTGATATTTGATATGGGTTCAAGTCATGGAAGAGCTTTGGTTGCTGCTTATAATGGGAATACATTTAATATAAGCAAAATATATGATTTCGAAAATATTTCGGTGTCTGCAGGAAACACTTTGTATTGGGATGTACTAAAGCTTTTTCTTGAGATAAAGAACAGTTTAAGGCTGGTATTATCAAAATACTCTAAGATAGAATCATTTGCAATTAACAGTTGGGGAGTCGATTTTGGCTTTATTGATAAAAACGGAAAACTTGTTTCAAATCCTATTCACTATAGAGACACAGGCCGGTTCAGTATTGAAAACGACTTATACAAGATAATCTCAAAAAAAGATCTGTATAACAGGCTTGGAGGTTTGTTAAGCCCCGTTGCCAGCATATTCAATTTGTTTTACCTGAAAAGCATAAACTCGCTTGAATTAAATAAAAATAATACTTTTTTAATGATCCCGTCAATTTTTAATTATTTCTTAACCGGCATCAGGGTAAATGAATATACTCATGCTTCCACCACCTTTTTATATGATATTGACAAGAAAAAATGGGACCATGAGTTGATTGAAATGATCGGGCTGCATAAAAACTTATTTGGGGAAATAGCCTCGGCAGGCACAAACCTTGGCAGTATAAAGACTGACATTGCGCTGGAGCTTGGCATTCCCAAAATTAAATCTGTCCTTACTGTGACTCATGACACTGCTTCTGCTGTTGCAGGTGTCCCGGTAATCAATAACAACAGGAAATGGGCTTTTGCAA
>Ga0247841_10014184_pt1 | contig 10019 bp, 9 predicted proteins | sample LaCruzMarch2015__2_FD_192410 | JGI IMG/M metagenome (GOLD analysis project Ga0247841, IMG submission 192410) | Freshwater microbial communities from meromictic Lake La Cruz, Castile-La Mancha, Spain - LaCruzMarch2015_18m | ecosystem: Environmental > Aquatic > Freshwater > Lake | place: Spain...
TACTATTCACGATCTTGGTTATCTTCAATTTCAATCCCAATTTACTAAAAAAGATCTTTATCAATTAATAAATTGGACAAAACAATCAATCAAAAAAGCTGCTCATATTATTACTGTTTCCAATTTCTCTAAAACCGAAATAGAAAAAAATTATAAAATTGATTCAAAAAAAATAACTATCGCCTATAATGGCGTTGAAAATCCTCCCCAAATTGATCAAAAAACTCAACAAAAAATATTATCCAACTATAATCTACAATCCAAAAATTATTATCTATATCTGGGAACTCTAAAACCAAACAAAAATATACCATTTTTAATAAGTGCATTCGCCAAATATCTACGATCGAACATCGATGATCTAAAACCTAATCTCGTTATTGCTGGCAAAAAAGGCTGGCTTTTTGATGAAATATTTTCCACTGTAAAAAAAGAGGGGATAGAATCAAAGGTAATTTTCACTGATTTTGTAAACGAATCTCAAAAATGGACTCTTTATAAACATGCCAAAGCCCTAATTATGCCTAGTTTTTATGAAGGTTTTGGTATCCCAGTTATAGAAGCAATGAAATTGAACATTCCTGTAATCACAAGCAATATTTCTCCATTAAAAGAAGTTATTAAAGATAATGGCTTTTATTTTAATCCAACTAATCAACAAGAATTAGTTTCACAAATAATTAAATTTGAAAAACTTAATGTTAAAGAATTAAAAAAAATAACCGACAAGGCCAAAATTAGAGCCGATTTTTTTACTTGGACTAATACTGCTAAATCAGTTATCAAAGTTTTTAATAATATTAATAATATATAATTGAACTATGAAAGATCGAACCGGTAAAAATCTAAATTCACAAGAAATTTCTCAAAAAATAATCACCCGTGTTAAAACCATTTGTCTTGAATTTTGGCTTATGGTTTTAAGATTTGTTGGCTATATTCCTATTCACACCATTAGAAAAATTTTCTACATAGCTTCTGGTATTAATATGCCCTTTTCTTCCACTATTCATATTGGTGCTAATTTTTTTAATCCTCAAAACATAACTATTGGCCACGACACCATTATTGGCAATCATTGTTTTCTCGATGGTCGAGCAAAATTAACTATTGGCAATCATGTTGGAATTGCCAGCCAAGTTCTAATCTACAACGACGAACACAATATTCATTCCGATAATTATGATAATTCATTCGGCCCAGTTGAAATTGCTGATTATGTTTTTATTGGCCCAAGAGTAATAATTTTACCAGGCATTAAAATTGGTAAAGGTGCAGTTGTCGCCGCTGGTGCTATAGTTACTAAAAATATTCCAGATTTTGAAATTTGGGGAGGAATTCCAGCTCAAAAAATAAGTGATAGAAAAAATAAAAATCCAAATTACAAACTTGGTCGAGCTATGTTATTTCAATAATATGATTAAAAAAACAGTTATTGTCCTTTTTTGTTTTTTTAATATTTTTGCCATCATTTATTTAATTAGTCCCACTCCAACCCTTCCAGACTTAGTAAATAGCACAAAATCAGATTTACCAGGAGATACTGTTCAACTAAAAAATGTCTCTGGTTATTTTACAAATATGACTAGAACTGAAGTTGTGAATTTTTACAAAGCTTATTATAGTGGCCCTTTTAGAATCATTATTAATCATCCACCAGAAAAATCCAAAGAAATTATCCGGGATACCACTCAAAGTTATTATTTTGAAGAATTTGTTTTACCATTCAAAGAATCTTTATATATCAACGGTTTTGAATGGGAAAACGATGTTTTTACTAAAGTAGATAGTAGAGCTCAAAATAGAATTATTTATAAAGATAAAGAATACAAATCCAAAATTACTCTTCGTACTTTCCCAACTTCACCAACAAAAAGACTTTTGGCATTTTTATTTACAGAATCAGTAATTATTTTCGCTATATATACATATAAATCATTTTTATTAAAAAAACATGATTAATCCTGTTCTTTCTATAATTATTATTTCCTACAATACCAGTAAAATAACAATAGACTGTTTGAAATCTATTTTTCAAGATAAAGGCCTTAAAGAAATTCCTTTCGAAATTATTGTAGTTGATAACGATTCAAAAGATGATAGTTTAAAAAAAATTAAAGAATTTAAAAATTCATTGGAAATTGGAAATTGGAAATTGGAAATTATCGCCAATAAGTTCAATGGTGGTTTTGGTAAAGCCAATAATCAAGGTTTTAAAATAGCTAAAGGGAATTATGTTTTATTATTAAACTCCGATACTTTGATTCTTCATTCTGCCATCAGTCAAAGTCTAAATTGGCTCTCTTCACACCCCGAAGCTTCTGTTTGCACTGCGCAATTATTAAACAAAGATAAAACCATTCAAGCATCTGGTGGCTTTTTTCCAAATTTATTAAATATAATAACCTGGTGCTTAAATTTAGATGATCTTCCCTTAGTTAATACAATAATAAAACCTATTCATCCTCACACTCCCAATTTTTATACCCACGATAAATTTTATCTAAAAGATCATCAACAAGACTGGGTCACCGGCGCTTTTATGATGATTCGAAATTCCCACTTAAAACCAACCGGAGGTTTTGATGAAAATTATTTTATGTACGGAGAAGAAGTTGAACTTTCTTATCGAATCAAAAAAAATAACCCAAAATTCCAAACATGGTATTTAATTGGCCCCCAAATTATTCATCTCGGTGGCGCTTCAGCTCAAAACAGAATTGATCCTATTCTTAACGAATATCTCGGCATTCTTACTTTCTTTAAAAAACATAAAAGCAAATGGCAATATAAAATTGTTAAGCATTTAATTAAATTAAATGCTCTCAGTCGCAGTGTTATATACTTTATCAGAGGTAACAAAATTACCACTTCTCTCTATCTTCAAATATGTTCAAAAATATAAACATTTTTCGACCAATTATTGCCATTCTTATTTTTTTTATTCCTCTTTATCCTAAATTTCCCTTAACCAGTGTTACTGGCACCTACGTTGCCATTCGTCTCGACGACATTATCATTGCTATTTCTATTTTAATTTGGCTTATTTACCAAATAATATATAAATTTCCTGTCTTAAAACTAAAAATTACAAAATTATTTTTAGTCTATTTTTTGGCAATTATTGCAAGTTTTATCACTGCTTTATTAATTTACCAAACAGAACCAACCAATATTCTAATTCTTCATTTAATACGTCGTTTTGAATATATTTCTCTATTTTTTATTGCTATCGAAAGTATTAAATCAATCAAAGATTTTAAATTCAATTATATATTTCTTTTAATTGCCACTACCTTAGTAAGTATTTATGGATATGGTCAAAAATATTTTCAATTTCCAGTAATTTCTACTATGAATTCAGAATTTTCCAAAGGTCAATTACTCCAAATGAATGTTTGGACAAGAATTAATTCGACTTTTGCTGGCCATTATGACTTAGCTGCTTTTTTAAGTGTCGCACTTGTCATTATAGGTATCGTTTTTATTCTCAACAAAAATATTTGGGTTAAATTAACGAGTTTATTTGTTTGGATTATTGCTTATCCAATTTTTACTTTTACTGCCTCTAGGGTTTCCACTTTTGCTTTTCTTGGTGGTGTCTGTTTTACCCTTTTTATATTAAAGAAATATCTTTGGGTTATTCCTTTTATTATATTAGTAGGCCTTAGTATCTTTAATTCAAAAGATCTAAACCAAAGGTTATTAGCCACCATTCCTGCTTTTAAAAATCAAGTAAATAACACCAATATCACACCAATACCAACCCCAATCCCAGTTGTTATTGTTGTTACTCCAAAACCAATTTCTAAACCAATCACTCCTATTCCTACTATTATTCGTAATAAACCAATTGAAGTTTATCCAACTGCTGATGTTGATGCTGGTGTTGCAAGATCGGGAGAGATTCGTTTTAATGTCGAATGGCCTCGAGCTATCAATGCTTATAAAAAAAATATTATTACTGGCAGTGGTCTTGGATCTATTACCTTAGCCACCGATAATGATTTTCTTAGATTACTTGGAGAAAGTGGCATTTTAGGTTTTATTTCTTTTATGGCCATTAACTTATTTTTCATTATTAAAACCATTCCTTTAATTTTCAAAAAAACATCGACAATTAACAATCGGATATCAATTATCTTTCTCGGTTGTCTTTTCACTGTTATGGCCAATGCTATTTTTATTGATGTTTTTGAAGCTTCAAAAACTGCCTATCTTTTTTGGATAATGATGGGTCTTTATTACCAAAGCCTAGTTTTAAAAGAAGAAAAAATTATAATTTTTAAAGAAAAATGAATCAAAAAAGAAATATTTTAATGATTATTCCCTACATTCCAAGGCTATCTCAATCCGGTGGTCAAAATAGTTCTTTTTATTCTATAAAATATTTATCTCCAGACAACAACATTACTTTAATTTGTTTAAGTCCTGATGAAGAAGGACTTAAAGATGTTAAAAAATATTGTTCTAAAGTTGTCGTTGTTAAAAGAGGTAAAACTTGGGATCCAAAAAAAGTTTTATTAACTGGTTTTAGTCCATATCCTTTTTTAGTAATGAAACATATCAATAAAAATTTTCGTGATGCCATTCAAAATGAATTAGATAATAATTCTTTTGATCTAATCCATTGCGATTGTTTTTATCCAATGCCAAATATTCCAAAAACTAAAATTCCTATAGTTTTAGTTGACCTAACGGTTGAATATAACGTTTATAAACATTATGTTGAAACTGTTACTGGTTGGAAAAAAATATTAAAACCTTTTCTCTGGATAGATGTCTTGAAGCTTAAATATTGGGAAACTTATTATTGGAAAAATACTCACACTGTTGTGGCCTTTGCCGAAGAGGATAGAGTTTTAATTTCTAAAATCACAAAACGTAATGATATAAAACTTTTTCAAAACGGAGTCGATAATAAATTTTTTGAATCCGCACCAAAAACTAAAAAAAGTTCTTTCCCTTCAATCTTATTTGGTGTTTCCAACATGAAATGGATGCAAAATCGTGAATCGGTGGAAATGATTATAAAAGACTCTTGGCCAGAAATAAAAAAAACGATCCCTAATTGCAAATTCTATATAATTGGTCGTCATGCTCCAGACTGTTATGCTCATTATCGATCTGAAGATATTATTGTTGAAGAAGCCGATTTTGATGGTCAACCAAAGGATCCTATGTATTATTATCAATATTGCTGGGCTCTAGTCGCACCAATGGGTAGTGGTGGTGGTACTCGTAATAAATTCCTAGAAGCCATGGCTTGTCGTCTTCCTATTATTACTACTCCAGAAGGTATGGGTGGTATTAAAATCGAAAATTTTAAACAATCAATTGTTTGCAATTACAATAAAATTGCATCTAATACTATTGATCTTTTGAAAGATGATAAAAAAAGAACCATTATGGGAGAAGAAGCCAATAAACTTATTAGCAGTAAATACTCATATCAAAACAGTGTTAACGGTCTAAATCAAATTTATCAAGAAATTATTAATAAAAAATAAAATGGATTTATCTATCATCATCCTAAATTACAACACCAGTTATTATCTAAGCAAATGTATTCAAAGCATTTATAAATCAAAACTCGAAAAATATAAAATCGAAATTATTGTTGTCGACAACATGTCCAAAGACAACAGTATTAACCTAGCCAAAAAAAATGTTCCCATATTTAATACCAAATACCAAATATTAAATACCAATCTCGGTTTTGCCCACGGCAACAATCAGGGAGTTAAAATTATTGACCCATCATCAAAATATGTTCTCTTCCTAAATCCCGACACTACCGTCGAAAAAGACACTATTCATAAAATGATCAATTTTTTTGAGACCGATTCAAAAGTCGATGCTGCCACTTGTCAAATTAATCTCGCTCTCACTGGCAAAATGCAACCAGAATGTCACCGAGGTTTTCCTACTCCTTGGAATTCTCTTTGCCATTTTAGTGGTTTATCTAAATTATTTCCTCATTCAAAAACTTTTTCTGGATATTTTTTAGGACATTTAGACAAAACTATTCCCCATAAAATAGATGCCTGTGTTGGTGCCTTTTTAATGGTCAAGAAAAAAGTAGGGGATAAAGTTAAATGGTGGAATGAAAAATATTTTTTCTATGGCGAAGATTTAGATTTTTGTTATCAAATAAAAAAACAAAATTTTAATTTATTTTTTAACCCCAATTGTAAAATTACCCATTTTCAAGGAGTTTCTTCTGGACTAATTAATAAAAGTAAACACCTTTCAAAAGCTTCTCGAGAAACAAAAGTTAAAGTCGCCAAAGCCAGCACTCAAGCTATGAAAATTTTTTATCAAGAAAATTTATTTTCTTATTACTCATCACCCATTAGATTTTTAGTTATGACCGGAATAAAATTACTCGAACTACAAAGAGTTTTTAAAGCTAAATATCTCTAGTATCTTCCAATATGTTCTAATATGTTCTAATGAACGATTACAGCGATATTATTATTCAAATAGAAGCCTTAAGGCTTTATTTTAAAAAACTTGATATTCATCTCAAAATCAAAAAAAATATCCTCCGCAATTCTTTATTAAAAAGTGCCAGATTTTCAAGCAAAATTGAAGGTGCTGATTCAAAACTAGAAATCAATAATCTCTACAAAGCCTATTTATACGTCACTTCAAAAAAATCACCCAAACTTCTATCTCTAAATTTATTTAAACAACTCCATAAAATTGTTTTAAATAATATTTCTTCCGATGCTGGTAACTTCCGTACTGATCCTTGCGCCGTTTACAACACCGCTGGTGTTGCTGTTTATCTTGCTCCTCCTGCTCAAAAAATTCATGAATTACTCAACAATTTAGTTGAAGAAATTAATAATAGTAAAGAACATTGCTTAATTAAAGCTGCTATTTTCCAATTTAAATTTGAAAAAATTCACCCATTTTTAGATGGCAATGGTCGTCTTGGTCGTCTTATTTCCTATTTAATTTTATATAAAAATGGTTTTTCTTTTAATGGTTATTTGTCACCTGAAGAATATATTAATAAATATCGTGAAATTTATTATGATTGTTTTGATTCAGATAAAAATTACCAACCATTTATCAAATTCTTTTTAGAATCCATTTTAAACCAAATAAAAACAGTTTTTACTAATTTTAAAAACCCCGATAATCTTAACACTCTTCTACCTCGTCGTCGTGAAATTTACGAAATAATCAAAGACCACCCAAATTCTTCTTTTGATTTTATCCATCGTCGTTTTATCAAAATTAATCCAAAAACACTCCACTACGATTTATCTAGATTACAAAAAGAAAATTTAATTATTAAAGCAGGTGTCTCCCGTGGTGTTACTTATATTGTAAAATAAGACATGAAACATATTGTTATCGACGCTCGATTATATGGCCCAAAACACACAGGTATTGGCCGTTATACTAAAAACTTATTATTTGCTTTATCCAAACTTCCAGATTTTGATAAATATCAATTCACTTTAATAATTTATAAAGATTTAGAATCAGAAATTAAAAAAGATTTAGGTAATAAATTTAATTACTTCACCACTAACATTCAACATTATTCAATTAAAGAACAATTTTTTTTACCATTTATTCTTTATAGTCTAAATGCTGATTTAGTTCACTTCACTCACTTTAATAAACCAATTTTATATTTAAAAAAATCAGTCGTTACTGTTCATGATTTAATCAAACATTTTTTTAGAGGCAAAGAAACTACCACCAAAAACCCATCAATCTACTGGTTAAAACATTTAGCGTATTTATTTTTAATAAACATTGTTATTAAAACCAGTAAGATTATTGTCCCTAGTAATTTTTGGAGACAATATCTAATTAAAAACTTTAAAATCAAATCTCAAAATATTATTACCACTTATGAAGCAGCTGATCCAAAATTTCTAAATTTAAAACCAAAAATAATTAAAAAACCAGAAAATTATATTATATATACAGGTAATTTATATCCTCATAAAAATATAAAAATTATTTTATCTGCCCTAGTAAAACTTCCAAAATTAAAACTTAAGATTATTTGTTCCAGAAACTACTTTAGCCAAAAATTAGAAATTTTAATTACCAAATTAAAATTAACTAAACAGGTTGAATTTTTAGGATATGTTGATGATGCTGATTTTAAAAACATATATTCAAAAGCTCTAGCTTTAATTCATCCATCTTTAATGGAAGGTTTCAGTTTAACCGGCCTAGAAGCTATGGCTCTAAATTGCCCTGTTGTTTCATCAAACGCCAGCTGTCTACCAGAAATTTATGGCGATTCAGTTCTCTATTTTGATCCAAATAATGTCGAAGATTTAGTTGAAAAAATTAATCAATTAAAAAATGATTTCAAATTACGTCAAAAATTAATTGATCTTGGCCATCAACAACTAAAAAAATACTCTTGGAATAAAACTGCCAAACAAACCATGGTAGTTTATCAAAATTTATTATGACCCAACCAAAAATTGCTTTGTTTTATGATTGGTTAAACCAATGGGGTGGCGCTGAAAAAGTTTTACTCGATTTAATTAAACTTTATCCTAAGGCTCCAATTTATACTCTGATTTACGACCCAAAAAAAACCAACTGGCTCCCAAAAAACACTAAAGTTTATCCATCAATCTTAGATAAAATTTCCATCAGTAAAAAAAATAATCTTTTTTATACTCCTTTTTATGCCCTCGCCTTACAACAATTCGATTTTTCAAAATACGACATTATTATTTCTACAACCCAAATTAGCGGCCATTATTTAAAAACTTTTCCTAAGATAATTTTTATTTGTTATTTCCATAATATTAATCGTTATCTTTATCAAACTCCACCTCAATTCAAAATACTAACACCGTTTTTAAATATTTATAAATTAATTGATATTAAACTTAGCCAAAGACCAAATTATTTATTTTGTAATTCCAAAACAGTTCAACAAAGAATTAAAAATACTTACAAAAGAGAATCTAAAATAATCTATCCCGGAATTGATACTTCTTTTTTTATTCCTTCAGATAAAAAATCTAAAGAAAAATATTTTTTAATAGTTTCTCGTTTGGTTTATCATAAAAGAATCGACCTCGCCATAAAAGCCTGTCATCAACTTAATAAAAAACTTTACATAGTTGGAACTGGTCGTTATAAAAAAAATCTAATTAATCTAATTAATTCCCTTAAAGATTCTAATATAAAACTACTAGATCAAACTGATAATCAAAAACTTTTAAATCTTTATCAAAATTGTGAAGCTTTAATTTGTCCTCAATTAGAAGATTTTGGCTTAACACCAATCGAAGCTCAATCATGTGGTAAACCAGTTATTGCCTATCAAAAAGGTGGATTAACCGAAACTGTTATTAATGGCAAAACTGGAATTTTTTTTAAACACAAAACTGTTAAAAGTTTAGTTTCGGCTCTTAGAAAATTTAATCCAATTAACTTTTCTAAAAATATTTGTAGAATAAATGCCGAAAGATTTTCGAATAAAAATTTTATGTTAAACTTTAAAAAAGAAGTTGACCTTATATGGCAGAATCATTAACAAAGCATTATATTTTTATTCTCTGTGGTGGAACCGGACCTAGACTTTGGCCATTATCACGAAAAAATAACCCAAAACAATTTTTAAGTCTTTTAGATAAAAAATCTATTTTAGAACAAACAATAAAAAGAGCTCAAAGAACTATTGACACTCAAAATATTTACATAGTTTCCACTCATAATTATTTAGAAAAAATTATTAAAATTGCTAAAGAATTTAATTTAACAAAAAACATAATTATTGAACCAGAAAAGAAAAATACAGCCCTCGCTATTCTTTATGCTACTGCCAAAATAAAACAAACTGACCCCAATGCCATAATTAGCACACTTCCATCAGATCACTATATTAGAAATATTACCAGATTTAAACAAACATTAAGCAAAGCCAAAAGAATTGCTCAATTAACAGATACTATTATTACTATCGGTATTAAACCAACTAAACCAGATTCATCTTTTGGTTATATTTATCCTGA
>Ga0247841_10014185_pt1 | contig 10016 bp, 10 predicted proteins | sample LaCruzMarch2015__2_FD_192410 | JGI IMG/M metagenome (GOLD analysis project Ga0247841, IMG submission 192410) | Freshwater microbial communities from meromictic Lake La Cruz, Castile-La Mancha, Spain - LaCruzMarch2015_18m | ecosystem: Environmental > Aquatic > Freshwater > Lake | place: Spain...
CATTTTGAAGACCTTTATTGGCGATAGCCTGGGCTAAAAGAGTGGCGGTAGTAGTTCCGTCACCGGCAATATCGTTGGTTTTGGAAGCGGCTTCTTTGATTAATTGAGCGCCCATGTTTTCATATGGATCTTCGAGCTCGATTTCTTTGGCAACAGAAACACCATCGTGAATAACGGTCGGGCCACCCCATTTTTTGTCGATGGCAACGTTTCTGCCCTTGGGGCCAAGAGTGGTGATGACAGCATCGGATAAAATGTTAATACCGTTTAAAAGAGATTGTCGGGCTTCTGCGCCGAATTTTAATTGTTTTGCCATAATTTTTTTGGTAATTGGTAATTGGTAATTGGTAATTGGTAATTAGTAATTGGTAATTATCTAATGGTGGCCATGATATCGTCGAATTTTAAAACCAAAAGTTCATTTTCACCTTCTTTGTATTCTTTACCACCCCATTCACGGTAGATGACAACATCGTCAACAGCGCAAGGAGAGTATTTTTTGGCACCATAGTCGGTGACCATTTCAGCACCGACAGCAAGAACAACACCCTGCTGGGGTTTATCTTCGTGAGAATCGGGGAGAACGATGCCTGATTGAGTGGTCTTCTCTTTTTTTTGAGGAGAGACTAAAACATAACCAGGGGCGGGATGGATTTTGGTTTGAATACCTGTCATAAATTAAATGGGATAAATTTATAATTATCACTAACTAATAAGGACTGCTAATATTATAATGATAGTTGGGTCAAGGTCAAGTGGGAAAAGAAATTAAAGCGTTCTAGCGAGAATAGGTTTTGGTACTTCGTCTACTATTGGACGACAATAAAAATCTCCTAAACTACAAGTGTAATTCTTCAAATGTAAGACATGAGCTCTAAGACAACGAGTACCGTGTCGGAATAGACATAATTCGACGGCAGTCAACAACTCGGGGGCGCCAGGTTTATACTCGACTGATCCGCCCGGGAAGAGGTCAACAGTTATAACTCTTTCTGCCATGCCTGATGATAGCATATGTCTTAAGTTTTTGGGTTATAATTCGAATATGTCAAAAATAAAATCAATCTATGCCCGAGAAATATTAGCCAGCGGCGGAGAGCCGAGTTTAGAGACAACAGTAGTCCTTGAAAGCGGGGCTGTTGGCGAGGCGTCGGTACCTTATGGGGCATCGGCAGGAAGCCATGAAGCAACGGTCCTATTGGACGGAGATAAAAGCCGTTACAACGGCAAAGGAATGCTGAAAGCGGTGGCAAATATTAATGATATTTTAGCCAAAGAATTGGTCGGAATGGAGGCGGGTGATCAGCGGAAAATTGATGAAAAAATGCTTTTGATTGACGGGACGGAATATAAATCAAAGATTGGAGGAAACGCGATGCTCGGGGTGTCGATGGCAGTGGCTCGGGCGGCGGCCGAAGAAGCAAAACTGCCTTTGTATATGTATTTAAGAAAAACTTTTGGAATATACGGCGGAGAAATAAAATTACCAAGACCGATGGTGGTAATGATTGAAGGAGGAAAACATGCTGATAATTCAACCGATTTACAAGAATATATGGTGTCGATGCAATTGAATGACAGCGCCCGAGAAAATGTAAGAAGAGAAATGGAAATATACGGAAAGCTTAAAGGGTTGTTTAAAGAAATGAAAATTAATACTAATGTAGGAAATGAAGGAGCGTTTGCCTATGCCGGAGTAAAACAACCGGATGTAACCATAACCGGAGCATTTGCACCGACGGCTTTCAGAACCAACGAAGAACCATTGGCCTTATTACTAAAAGCAATTGAGGCGGCCGGATATAAGCCGGGAAAAGAGGCGGCATTGTCAATTGATGCGGCGGCAACGGAATTTTATGATTTAGGAAATATGATTTATGATTTAAGAACAGAACAAAAAAAGTTAACCGCAGATGAATTAATTGATTACTATGTGTCGTGGTTGAATAAATATCCGATTGTAACGATGGAAGATATGATGGCAGAAGATGATTGGGAAAATTGGGTGAAATTGGTGGCTAAAGTAAACGGCAAGGCGACGGTAATTGCTGACGATTTGACGGTAACTAATGTTAAAAGATGGCAGAAGGCGATAGAGATGAAGGCGGCAACAGCGATTTTGATAAAGCTTAATCAGGCAGGAACATTAACGGAAACTGTAGATTGTTGTTTACTGGCTAATAAACACGGATTGATGACAGTTCCCTCTCACCGTGGGGGCGGAGAAACAAATGATACATCTATGGTGGATTTGGCGGTGGCTGTCGGAAGCGCATACATCAAAGTCGGCCCAACCCGAGGTGAAAGAGTGTGTAAATATAATAGGTTAATGAGGATTGAAGAGGAATTGAACCGTGGCTAATGAAAGAATTATTGATATTCCTGATGGAAAAACTGTAAAATTTGTAAGAAATGGATTAGAAATTGTTTTTGGAAATCCAGATGGAGGGCATCCAGAACTGGCAGAAAGTGTTGGTTTAACGACAGAAGATCTGTTTAGACAGCAAAAAGTAGATGGTGGATTGGTGTTGGTATATAAAACAAAAAAAATGTTAACAGTAAATGGTCGTTCTGGAAGTTTTGACTGGCCGCCGGATGAAATGCCGGAAATAAGACAAGAAACGATTAGACGGCTGAAGGAACTTTTTCCAGAGTGGGATATTAGTTAGATTTAGTAGAAGAATATAACATACAGTTTTAGGGTGATATCATAAGAGTGTAAAAGTTGAGATGAAAAAATATGAAAAAACCGGTAGTTTATATAATTCTTGACGGCTGGGGAATAGCGCCGGCGGGGCCTGGAAATGCCATAAGCTTGGCTAAAACTCCATATATGGATTATTTAAAAGCTAATTATCCATATACTGAAATCGGAGCCGGAGGTGAGGCAATCGGTTTGTGGAAGGGGCATCAGGGAGCTTCGGAAATCGGACATTTTATAATCGGGGCGGGAAGAAATGTGTTTTTGCCACAAAATAAAATAGCGAATGCGGTCAGTAGCGGTGAAATTATGGGAAATAAGGTATTCTTAGAAACGATGGAATATGTGAAAAAGAATAAATCGACATTGCATGTTGCGGGGTTGATGTCTAATTCAGGAGTACACGGATATGATGTTTTTATGCACGCCATAATTGAAATGGCGGCAAAAAACGGAGTCTCTGATGTGGTAGTTCATTTTTTTACTGATGGACGAGATACTCCCCCATTTGAAGCAAAAGTTTATCTTGATCGGTTAAATAAAGTTTTCAAAAAAACTGGAGTTGGAAGAGTGGGAACAGTGATGGGCCGGTATTGGATAATGGATAGGGACCATAGATGGGACCGAGTGGAGATTGGCTATAAAGCAATGACGGAGGGTAAGGCAGAGTATTATGCAAAAAGTGCCGAGGAGGCAATTGAAACTGCTTATCAAAGAGCTAAGGAAGCAAAGGAGCGGGGTGAGAATTTTTACGAAAGCGATGAATTTATTAAACCAACAGTGATTATTGATGAAAAGCAAAAACCGATGGGAATGATAAAAGACGGAGATGCGTTGATTTGGGCGAACGCAAGAACTGACCGGGCAATTGAGATAACACAGGCTTTTATTGAAGATAATTTTTCAGATTTTAATCGAGGGAAAAAATTGGATATAAAATTTGTAGGGACTTTTAAATATTATGAGGGAATGAAGGCACAATATGCTTTTGAAAAAGACTATCCGACTAATACCTTTGGGGAAATTATCAGCAAAGCAGGATTGAAACAGTTTAGAATAACCGAGACAGAAAAATGGATTTATGTGACAACAATGTTTTCAGGAATAAAAGAAGAACCGTTTGAAGGTGAAGACCGGATGTTGATACCGTCTGACAAAATTGCAACTTATGACCTACAACCAAAAATGCACACAATGGACATTGCTAAAGGAGCGGTGGAGGCAATAAATTCCGATAAATATGCCCTGATTATGATGAATTTTAATAATCCGGACATCATCGGGCACACGGGAAATATTCCGGCAACAATAATAGGAATTGAGGAATGCGATAAGGCAGTAGAAATGGTAACAAAAGCAACTTTGGAAAAAGGCGGATTGGTGGTGGTGTCGGCGGATCACGGCAATGCCGAAGTGATGATGAATGAAAACGGAATGCCGGAAACATCTCATTCAGCTAACAATGTGCCCTTTATTGTTGTGGATGATGATCCGAAATACAAGAATATTAAATTAAAAAGCGGCGGAGCAATAAAAGACGTAACACCAACTATTTTGGAAATTTTGGAAATTCCCAAGCCACCAGAAATGACAGGGGTTAGTTTGATCGGCTGATTATTTAAAAGCCAAAGTCACTCTGTTGAATATTTGTTGGGTTTCCAATTTGGGATTAGTAATTACCCATTTGTAGAGTAAGGGAGAAAGAAGGCCGGAAAGAACGATATTGCCGGCGAGATGATATAAAGTAAAAGGAATTTGACCAATAAAAGTTACCATAAATGATTGATGGAAAAGCAACATTCCGGTACCAATACCGGTAATGGCATCGTAAATTATGGTGGCAACAATGGCAAATCCAACGTAATGGCTAACTTTGTTTGTTTTGTTTTTAAAATATAGTCCGGCAGCAGCACCCAATAGAGCATAAGTACCGGCAGTAACCAGAGACCAAACACCAAGAGTGCCGGTTAAAAGATCATAACTGAATACGGCTAACAGACAAAATATCATTCCTGACGCCCAGCCCCACTTTTTGGAGAAGGGCATCATGGTAGACATGATAGGCTCAACATTCGGGGGATGAGGTAAGAGCCTTAGGGCAATGATGGTTATAAGACCGATGGCATATTTGAGAATGTTTTTTGGGGTTTTCATATTTTTTGATAAGCAGGTGAAGTTTACAACAAAAACTAATAATATTTAATTTTAGATTTTTTCAATTTTTAAACTATCACTTTTTTCTATAGAAACACCAAGGGTCTTTTTTAAGATTTGGGCTTCGAAAGATTTTGGCCAGGTTGGAGCGAAGATTTTGATTTCATCGGCAACTTGGAGGCCGGCATCACGTCTTAAAACCTGAATTGATCTGATTAAATCGCGATACTCACCTTCGGAGATTAATTCCGGAGTTAAATTGGTGTCTAAAATAACATTTAAGAGAGCCGTTTTGGGCTCAAAGACAACCTCTTTGACGTTGGTTTCCTGGGCAATGACATCAATCAAATCGGTATCTAATTTTAGATTGGAATCGATAGTGACTTTGGCGAGCGGCTGACGGAGTTTAATATTGAATTTTTGTCTTTGACCGTGAACAAGCTGGCAAATATTTCTGACTGAATCCATCTGTTTTTCAAGAGTGGCATTAATCAATTTATTATTGGTTTCCGGCCAATCCTGTAAATGAACACTTGACTCCTGCCCGTGAAGATTTTGGTAAAGAATTTCTGATAAAAACGGAATGAAGGGAGACAGGAGGCGGGAAAGATTGTCAAAACAGAAGAACAAAATTTCATTATTATCAACCCGATCGCGACTGCGTCTGATGTACCAGGTGGACAAATCATTAACAAATTTTTCTATGGTTTTGGTGGCGGAGGAGGTGCTAAATTTTTCCAAACTTTTGGTGGTTTTAGAAATAGTAGAATTGAGACGGGATAAAAGCCAGTGATCCATGACATTATTACTTTCGGGTGGATTTATGGATACTTTTTCCGGCTGCCAATTTTCCATATTGGCATGTTGAGTAAAGAAACGATAGGAATTCCAAAGAATCAGAATAAAATCTCTTTTGACCTGATCGGCAATGTTGTAACCAAAATTGACGTTGGTGTGCGATTTTTGCTGGCAGTAGACCCAGCGCATGGCGTCGGCACCCATTTTGGAAATAGCGTCTTCGTAGGGAATACCGTTTTTCTTGGTTTTGCTCATCCTTTCACCTTTTTCATCACGAACTTCGGTGTGGGCAACAACATTCAGATAAGGCGGAGTATTTTCAAAAGTGACACTGAAGAAAAGCATGGAATAAAACCAGAGACGGACCTGCTCGACCATTTCTAAAACCAGATCGGCGGGGAACCATTTTTGCCAATAAGTTTTATCTTCGAGATATTTTAAAGTGGAAAAAGGAACAACACCGGCGTCGAGCCAACAATCACCAACGTCGGAAATCCGTTTGACACTTTTTTTACATTTCGGGCAAGTAATTTCTATTTTGTCGATCCAGGGGCGGTGAAGGGAGGGCAGTTCTTCGACAAGTTCGGGTTTAACGGCGAGTTTTTTTAATTCTTCGAGGCTACCGACGACGGTTAATTCACCACAGGAACATTCGTAAAAAGGCAGGGCGAGGCCATAAAAACGCTTGCGGCTGATCATCCAATCTTCCATGGAATCAAGCCAGTTTTGCATCCGACGGCCAACATATTTAGGGTGCCAATTAACTTTTTTGGCGGCTTCTTTCATGAGCGGACGGATTTCATCGGATTTGATATACCAGCTATCTTCAAGCCTAAAAAGACATTTAGTACGGCACCGCCAACAATGCGGATAACGGTGAGTGATCGACTCGGTTTTGTAAAGTGAATTTGTGGTTTTAAGATAATCAAAAACAACCTGATTAACTTTATGGGCGTAAAGACCGGTTAAATCTCCAAATCCTTCGATAAAATAACCTCTTTCATCAAGAGGAGCAATCATGGCTGATTTTAATTTTTTACCAAGTAAATAATCTTCCTGACCGCAACCGGGAGCAATGTGAACTACCCCGGTTCCCTCTTTGGGATCGACCATTTCCCAAATAACAATAGAGTGTTTTACGTTTTCCTGGGCGGGGATTTTATAGAGAGATTCATACTCAAGACCAACAAGACTATTAGCATCGACCGGCTCGTATTCAGTAATTTTCAGACGATCAGCGGCTAACCGGGCAAGATATAAAATATCACCATCGACTTTGGCTTTGACGTATTCAAACTTCGGATTGATGGCCAATAAAACATTGGCGGAAAGAGTCCAGGGAGTGGTGGTCCAGGCCAGAACATACTCATTATCCCGATTCAGTAATTTAAATTTTAAATAGACGGAATCATCGGTGACTTCTTTATAGCCATCAGCTTCTTCATGCTGGGAAAGACCGGTTTCGCAACGGGGACACCAGGTGGTAGCGCTTTTGTTTTTGACTAACCAACCTTTTTGATGAATGGTTTTTAGAAAATACCAAATATATAGATTGTTGGTTTTGGAGTTGGTGTAATAAGAATTGTCCCAGTCCATAAACATACCCAGGCGCTTTGATTGTTCGGTTTGAACTTTACTAAATTTATCAACCCGACTAATACAGGAAGTGGTAAATTTGTCTAAACCAAAATTGAGAATATCTTTTTTAGAATTAAAACCGTTTTCTTTTTCCACTTCGACTTCGACCCATAAACCCTGGCAATCAAAACCATTTTGAAAACGTTGCCCAAACCCATTGGCGTTTTTATAACGCTGAAAAACATCCTTTAGTGTCCGCCCTCGAGCGTGGTGAACCCCCATGGGAGCATTGGCAGTAATAGGGCCATCGATAAAACTAAAGGTTTTTTCTGAAGCATCATTTTTGTGAAGATATTTTTGAAGCAAATCATGTTGGGACCACCAGTCGAGAATTTCCTGCTCAAGTTCCGGCAGATTAGGTAATGACGGTAAATCTTTAAAATAGGACATAAGTGGCTGAATTTTAACCTTTTTAAACCAAATTTGCTAGGAATAAATAGATTTGGTTTTCATCATTTTTTCGACTAAATTTCGATGTTTTGATAATAATTTTCGTGTACCCGGAGTTAGATTAATGATTAGGGCCTCATCTATAGTAAACCAACCTATTTCCTGACCTTCGCCTGGTCCGTGCTTAAATTTATTTTCTTCATCCTTATTGACAAAAGTGACATATACCCAAACGTCTTCTCCCAGTTGTCCTGTGGTTTTAGTAAGGAGATAATATTTTTGTAAATCATAACAAACCTCTTCTTTTACTTCTCTGATTAATCCCTTCTCCGGGGTTTCTCCTTCCTCAATTCCGCCACCAATTAGTTGCCAACAATCGGGAGAGGGAATCGTGGGGATATTGTCCCGATGGAACAATAAGATTTTATCCGGGCTTAATATTATTATCTTTGCGCCATTTTTAGGTTTCATGGAATTTTACTTAATGTTTTAATTGCACAGACTATTATACAATTGGGAGTAAGGGTGAATAAAATTATGAATATTATCTATTTGGCGGGAAATAGCCTGAATAACAAGACATGGATCGAAAAAATTAAATCTGAATTTGACGCTTTTTCCTCCGGGGAAATTCTTTATTACGACCACTGGCAGAATGGGAAAAATTGGATAAATTTAGAAAAAGAATCAGCTAAGCTTACTGCCTTAGCTAAAAACAAAACAGATTATTGTGTTTTTGCGAAATCAATCGGTTCAGTACTGGTATTAAAAAATATTTTTGAAAAAACACTTAAACCGATTAGAATGGTAATTTGCGGCCATCCATACCGAGCGGCGCTAAAGGAAAATTTGCCAATAAATGATTGTTTAAAAACTTTGACTGTTCCAACAATTTTTGTCCAAAATGAATTTGATCCGGTTTATAGTTTTGTAGAATTAGAAAAAACTTTAAAAGAAAATACTCCGGCTGATTATCAACTAATAAAAAATTCAGGCAACAATACTCATGATTATGAGGATTATGAAAGTTTAGTAAAATTAGTCAGAGGTTTTTTTTAACTCAACAAAACCGATAGGGCAATGTCGTGCATTTTTTGCGCTTTTTGGTATCTCGCCGCTTTTTCCAGATTATGGTTCTCGTCTCCCACGACTTGTCCTTTAATTAAGTTATCGGTGACATATACCAAGGAACTACTGGGGACTTTAAAATATTTTGAAACAGCAAAGACAGTGCTGGTTTCCATCTCTACCCCAAAATAACCCTCATTTGACCACCGAACAATATCCTCTTCTGTTTCCGCCAACATCGCTCCGCAAGTCATCATTGGCCCTTCCCAAACTTTTTCATTAACAATTTTTTCTTTAATCTGCTGGTTTAGTTTTTTGTCGGAATAATGGAGATTATCGTCATTTTGACGATCATAAAAACGGGTACTTGATTCATTACCATAAGAATAATTGGGAATTAAAAAATCAAGGGAATTCATTTCAGGATTTAAACCGCCACAACTACCAATGTGAATATTTTTATGCGATCCAAACATACATGCCAAGTGGATATATTCAGACAAGGTTACTCCACCATAGACCAAGGCAAACCAATATTTCTTATTATTAATTTCAAACTCAAAAATATTCTGGAGAAAATTATCCATTTTCTTTAGATTAGAAACAATTCCTAAATTTATTAGTGATGTTCTTAATCGTGAAGCCTGTTTTTCCAAATCATAATGCCCGTATGACAGTAAAGCTTCAATTTGATAATCATCGCTTAGGCCTAACATCTTTTTGTAGTCAGCCTTTGTTAGTGTTTGGTACATATTTGATTATATCTTAGATTATAATTGACCTATAAATGATATTAACCAATAAAATTAGAAATGCGTTAAAAACATCAGCGGTTCAACATGATGGACAACACCGAAAAGATGGATTAACTCCATTTATTATTCATCCAGTTGAAGTGGCTATTATTATTTCGGAATATACCAATAATGAGGATATTATTTGCGCGGCATTACTTCATGATATTTTAGAGGATACCTTGGGTTATTCTGTTGATAAATTAAGAGATAATTTTGGAGAAAAAGTAACCGAAATTGTTAGTTCATTAACTGATACTCCCTACCCTGACTTAAGCTGGGAGAAAAAACATAAGAAATATTTGGAAGTATTGAGAAACAGCAGTGACGAAGCAGTATTAGTTTGTTTGGCTGATAAATATTCGAATGTTTCCACAGGGCCTGTAAACCCAGAAAGAGTGTGGTACTACCAAGGTGTGGTTGATATTTGTAAAAAAAGAGAACTAATAGAAAATATAAAATTGTTGAAGGAT
>Ga0247841_10014186_pt1 | contig 10015 bp, 25 predicted proteins | sample LaCruzMarch2015__2_FD_192410 | JGI IMG/M metagenome (GOLD analysis project Ga0247841, IMG submission 192410) | Freshwater microbial communities from meromictic Lake La Cruz, Castile-La Mancha, Spain - LaCruzMarch2015_18m | ecosystem: Environmental > Aquatic > Freshwater > Lake | place: Spain...
TAACTTTTATGTTAATGGTGTTTTATCAGGAACAGCAAATCAAGATTTAATCCAAACAATTTCAACAATTACAACAACAAACGCCCCAAGAATAGGAAACAGAGCAACTGCAACAGATGGAACTTGGGACGGCTCAATAAGAAGCGTGAAGATGTGGAATAGAGTTTTAAATTCTTCTGAGATTACACAGGATTTTAATAATATAACTGATACGAATAATTTAATATTGGACTATGAACTTAATGATACAATGAATAGTTCTTACAACTATAATCCAACTGCAACATTCGCAGATGGTTCATATAACTGGGGTGTTCAAGCCTGTGATAGCGATGGAGATTGTGCATTTAGTGAGAATAGGACTATAACAATAGATACTATTGCTCCATCTGTTAATGTTTTATATCCTTTTGGAACTTTGAACGGATTAACCAACGGACAAGTTTTAGGATTAAACTTCAGCCTAGTTCATGCTGTAAGTAATATTACAGATTGCTGGAAAGAATATAATGGGGTTAATACTTCTATTGCTAATTGTTATGGCAATACAACTATAACTTATGCTACTGGTATTAATAGTGTTAAGGTTTGGGCGAATGATAGTTTGAATAATGTAGGATATGGTAATAGTACTTGGTCACCTAGTATAAATGTCGAATCAGAAACATATATCAATTTGACAACAGGTGGTTCAAACACTCCGTTTATAATAAATTTGACTACATCATCTTCATTATCATATGCTAATTTAAATTATAACAACACAAACTATGTAGGAACAATAACAATATTAGCTACTAATAATTATTCAGTTAGATATGACCTAGATACTACTCCTGTAGTTACAGGAGTAAATAAAAGTTTCTTTTGGAATATTCACCAAAATAGTGGAACCGACTTTAACACAACTATAAAAAATCAATCAATTAGACCTTTATCTTTTGATAATTGTGGAACATACACAGATGTTATTGCTAATTTTAGTTTATTCGATGAAGATTCCCAGCTAAATATTAATGGAACTATAGAAATTGATTTAAACTTAAAATCTAATACTGGAATAACAATATCTACTTATAATACTTCGTTTAGTAATACTCATAATGGTAGCATTTGTATTCAGCCTGGAAGCTTGACAGATAATACTTATACTCTTGACGGAATAATAAAATATTATGCTAACGACTATGTATCTGAGTTTTATAATATACAAGGGCAAACAATATCAAGTTCTACAATACCCCAGGATATAAAACTTTATGACTTATTAATAAATAGATCTCAGGAATTTAAAATAGTATTTAAAGACTCTAGCCTGTTACCAGCTCCAAATGTTTTAGTAGACGTAGCAAGAAAATATATTCCTGAAGGAAATTTTAAAACAGTTGAAGTTGCTAAGACAGATTCAAATGGCGAAACATTAGTTCATCTAGTTTTATCAGATGAAATTTATACATTTACTTTTATAAAAGATGGAGTTATATTATCTATACTAGATAGTTTCCTAGCTAAATGTGATGATGTAACAGCTGGAAATTGTGTTATAACACAAAATGCTTTGATATCAACTGTATCTGTTACAGACCTTTCTCAAATAAATGGTTTAAGTTTCACTAATGACTTTAATTCAACAACAAGAACCATAAGAACATATTTTACTAGTTCGGCAGGCATACAAACAGTTACTATTAATACTACTAAATATGACAGATGGGGAAATCAAACAGTTTGTTCAGATACTTTAACAACTTCAACAGGTATATTAAATTGTATTATACCTTCAAGCTATGGAAATGCAACAGTTGTTGCTAGCCTGTATGCTAATGGAAATCTAGTATCACAATCCAGATATACAATAAAACAAAATCCACAGGATATATTTGGACCGTCTGCATATGTTTTAACACTATTAATATTCTTAACAATAGTCGGAATGTTTATAACATCTTTAATTGGAACAGTTATCGGAGCAATATTAGGACTATTACTGTGCGGAGCATTATTATTATTCTCAAGTGGAAATATATTTGCAGTTGGAACTAGCCTAACATTTATATTTATAGCCGCAGTCATTATTATAATTAAATTAAAAAACATTGAAGGCTAATGGCTACTAACTTTATAAAATATATTGTATCATTTGTTTTAGTAGGGCTTTTTATATTCTGTCTTCTTGGGTTCATGATTACAACGCAGATAGATAATCTTGGAGAAAATAAATTATATTCTGAAAGCAATTTAAGTATATTTAGTAATAATCTTTATGGAAATTTATCTTCGTTTAATGATGTAGCAACAATACAAAAGAATGAAAGTGAAAGCGAATCTATAAATCTTAATCCTGCTGGAGCATTTATGTTAGGAAGTATTGGAAAAACAATTGTTAGATTGCCGGGGTTTGTATATAACTTTGTAACATCATTCTTTTATTTAGCAGAAATTTATTTAGGAATACCTGCAATAATAACACAAACATTATTTGCAATTGTAATTTTAACTTTAATATTTTTGTGGTGGAAAAATCTTAAACAAGGTGAATAATATGGGAAAAAATGTATAAAGAACTTTCAGCATATAACGCAACGGCAAACGGATTAGCTGTGCCTTTTGAAGCAGTTGCAGATGCTGTTCCTGGATTTGCATTAATGCTAGCATTTGTCTTGTGGTTTATTATATGTCTAGGAACATACTATACTCAACAAAGAAGATTCGGAAGAGGAGATCTAGTAGCATCACTGGCTGTTGGTGGATTTATTGCATGTATAGCAATAACTTTAATGTCATTAATACCAGGATTTATACACACATGGGAAATTGCAACAATAGTAACATTAGAAATTGGAGCAATAATGCTTTTGTTTACTAGAGAATAATTTTTTAAGGATTAAAGAAGTCCTTCTACATCTTCATGCCAACTTATTTTAGGAATTATAAACAAAACTTTGCATATTTTGTCTTTATGCTTAGTAAACCAAGATAATTGGCTTAAACTTAATCCATCATTATTATATTTTATTTCTAAATAAATATCTTTATTATCCTTTCTAACGATAAGGTCAGGTTGCCCAACGCCATCTCTTTTATTTTGTTTATTTAATATGTGGCAATCTCCTAATACATTAGAAACTACAAAAAATAAAAACTTATTTATATCTGATATAAAAAACTCAAACCCTTCTTTCTGTTTTATTTTTAATCCTCTAACTTCAATATATTTTTTCCTAATTGCTTTTTCTTAAAAGATAAAATTGCATCTTCAAAAACTTTATCCAAATATATGGTTTCTTCTTTTTCTATAATAAGATTATTTATATCAAACAATATAACATCTATCGAATTATCCATAATTAATCAAAGACAAAAGGTTCTGCCCATTATCATTTATTTTTACAAATTTAAATGTTCCAAACTTCCGGACATCTACTAAATTTATTGTTGTTAACCGCTTTAAGTGTCTGCTTATTCTAGTATATGGTATATATCCATTTCTATAAAAATCTTTTAATGTCTTCTCTTGTTTAAAGAATATAAGCATATTTAAATCAAATTTTGATAAAACTATTTGTTCTGACATAAATATATATTATTTTTTGTCTTTATAAATGTATCACTAGATGAACTATATATTATACGTTCAGTGTTTTTACATTGTTAAATTTTATTTATATACTATTTTTAATTCTATATTTTAATAACTAAATGGTAAAATCAATGTAAGGAGGTTTATAAAATAATGAATTTCAAACAAAAACTAAAGAGTATTCTTGGTCTTGAAACTGTAAAAGCTTTCATAATCGTTTTACTTTCTTTAGCTATTATTGGAGTTGTTACACTTATAGTTCTAGGTGCTTTGCAAAGTGCAAACGTATCACCAACTGGCAGTTATGCTGCTAATGGAACTGCAGGTATCGTGCAAAACGTATCTACAGGTATTACTAGTTTCTATAATAATGCACCTACATTCTTCGCATTACTTGCGGTAGTTGTTATCATATTGATAATCAGCCTTGTAGTTGTAGTAGTTAATAGATTCGGTGGAACAGCTTCTGGCGGAGAATTGTAAATCGAATTTCATTTTAAAAGAAAATGAACAAACTAAAAAGTATACTTGGATTAGAAACTGTTAAGGCATTCATAATTGTTATGTTAGCTCTTGCTATTGTCGGTGTAGTGGCTCTTATAGTATTAGGAGCAATGACTTCACCTCAGATAATATCTCAGACAGGTATGAGTCTAACAAGCAAGTTTAATGAAACTTTAACAAGTGTTGACGAAAAGGGTGAATACACATCTTGTAACGCACAAGTTAGTGGTGCTTGTTCTGGTCTTATTGTTGTTAATGCAACTGATAATGCTATAATTAATGCTGCTAACTATACCGTATCAAATTGTCAATTCTCTTTCCCTGCTCCGAATCTTTCTATTAATGTTGGTAATAAGTATAATAATACTAACTGGAGAGTATCTGGAACATGTTCTTATAGAGATAGTAGCTCATCATCAGTGACTCAAAATGTTTCAACAGGTATAATTAGTTTCTATAACAGTGCTCCTACATTCTTTGCTTTATTAGCAGTTGTTGTAATAATACTGATAATAAGTCTAGTTGTAGTTGTAGTTAATAGATTCGGTGGAACAGCAGATACCTCAATGTCAGGAGGAGAAGCTGGATTATAGTTTTATTATGTTTCCTTATAGGAAATCAAGGGGGTGAAAAGCCCTCACTCATATTCACTGGGCGAAGAGAACGCATATCTTAGCCCTTTATAGTAAAATATATAAACAAACAAAGACATTAACATTTATGAATAACAATAAATTAATATTGGAAGAGAAAAAACGTCTTGACGAATTAAAAAGAAAAAAACTAATAGAAGAAAGAAAAGAGAAGATTTCTAAAGTAACAGGATTTAAACCATGGAGTGATTTCACAGCATGATTGATATTAAAAAATGTAATTTTACTAAAGAACAATTATCTGATATTAAGTTAGGAACTAAAATAGAAATGGAACATACTAATAACCCAATGAAAGCTAAAATAACGGCTATGCAGCACGAATGTGAGTTCTCTGGATATTATAAAAAAGGGTTGATACCGATGGAAAAAAAATTAAAAGGAGGTGTTAAATAATATGTGTAAAAAAATGATGGGACATCTTGGAGAATATGATGAGATCAACGAAGCCATAGGAAAACATATGGAAAGAAATAAAGATATTAAAGTTGAAGCTGAAAAAAGAGAACCAAAAGAGGATTGGGAATAATTAATGGTTAAAAAAACAGATACAGAAAACATTCTTAAAGAATTACGTGCAGCCAATGCATTAAAAGAGAGAATACAGGCAAGACGAGAAAATGAAGCAGAGAAAAAACAACAGGAAAAAGTTGAAAAAGATAAGAAAGAATTAAACAAACAAACTATTGCTTTTCAAACTCAAGAAGCTATGAAAAAATTTAATATAGATAGAGCAAAAAGAATAGCAAAAGAACAATTAAGAGAACAATTACAAGGTTCTGCTATAACAGAATTACGTCGTTCTATAGCATTACAACAACAATCACAACAGAGACAAGGAGTTCTAAAGCAACTTGGAAATCGTGCAGAAATGATAGAACATCAACTTTGTTCTATTAACGAAGTCCCGTTTTTACACTCGCTAGAAAGAAATAGAGGGGAAGCATGTTCTCCTCCAAGTCCAACAAGACTAAAGAACTTTGAAAGAAGTGTTACAAACAGAATGCCTCAATAATTAAGAACTAAAATCTTTTAGATTTTCTATCACAATATATTTCTTCATACATAAACAAAAATAAACTGACAGCAATTAAAACAGCAGCTCCGTAATAAAAGAAGTTTATCCAATGTCCTACAACTAAAGAAACTAAACAAAAATATTCGCACATTTGAGCTATATAATTATTTAGCATTCCATCTTCTGAATTACAATATTCTATGTGAGCTTTTTCATGTTCATATTCAGGTGTTCCTTCTTTAGCTCCAATTATTTTTCCAGTTGATGTGTCTGATAGTATTGTTCTCATTTTAAACTATAAACAGTTTCTCTTGCGGTTACCTGTTCTGATTTAATTAATCCTTCTTGATCTAGCAAAAATATAATTTCATTAACCTTATTTAACTCCATACAACAAGACTTTTTTAAATCACATCTGCATTGAGGTTTTTCTTTTAGTGCATTCATAACTCTTCTCTTATATAAAACTAACCGACTATCAAAATGTTTTTTTATCTTTTCACTTTTCTTTTCTTCTGTTAATCTTTGAAATGCTTTTTTAAACATATTTTGTTTTTTTTCTTTATCTTCTATTGCTTGTTTTATTATCTTCTTTCCTAAAGATATTGTCTGTTTAGTTTTTTTACATTGCTCTTTATCTCTAATTATTTCTTGATTAGCGATAACTTCGCATTTTCCTTCTAGAAGTTTCTCTTTAAATAGAAATTGAGATTCAGCAGTGGATATTCCCATTAGTATCACCTAGTTTTAATTTTAATAGTTTTTTTCTTTTAATAGCTTCTATTATTTTTAATCCGTTTATTCTTTTCTTTTCATTGCTACAATCTGCACATAGTCTATTACTAGAAGTTCTAGGTTGGAATCTCTTATCACATATTTCGCAGGGTCTTGGTAGTGGCATTGGTTTCCTCTTTTTTTAATTTATTTTCTAATCGGTTGTATCTTCTACAATCTTTAACATCATCGTAAGGACAACGAGAAAAATCTATGATACAATATATTTTATCGTTAGTCATATAATGATGTTTGCAATAGTTCATCTTTTTCTATCTCCATATTTTCTTCTTTGTTGTTGTAATAAAGTTTCAGTTTCTTTTGTATCAAGCCTTATAGTAAAATGATTCTCCAGATGTTTGCAGTTCAAAGCAAATCTTGCTTCACTACATTTTAGAAAGTCATAGGCAGGGCAGTTTTTATATAGCATACAATTATATTCTCCCATTATTCTAACTCCTTCCTACAATAGAACCTATTGTTAAAACCTATTTTATGTTTGCAGTAAACTTTGCTTGAGCAATAGTAAGCCCAAGTGTCAAATTCTGTTATCATTTCTGCTGAAGGACATTGGTCTTCTGTGAATGTTCTTGGTTCTTCAGTTATGCCTGAATTTTCTCGGATGATTTTTAGTAGTTGGGTTTCCATTGTGATTTTATCTTAAGTTTCTTTTCTATTTTATTTAATCTTCTATTAAATCCACAAATCCGATATATTGGTTTTCCTATAACAAAAAATGGAACTAAGATTATAATAAGATAACCAAACACAAATATAATTAAATATTGATTTAATTCTAAATCTTTTTCTATTGTCCCATCAATAATATAGCCAATTATATGAAATGAGATATAAGATATTAAATAATAAATACATATCACTCCTATTAATGCAAATATTTCAATTATCATTCTTTGCTCCTTTTTGGTTTAATCTTCTCTAATTTAGTAATAATCTTATCCAACATTAAGCATTCTATCTCTGCACATAATTCATCACTACATTGAAATTCTTTTACAATTTCTAAACATTCATCAATCGCACTTGCTCTTCCTGCTTCCCAGTTTACTCTTTTGAAATATTTGTCATAATCTTTTAATGCTCTATCTTTTCCTCTCTTAAATTCTGCTCTTGCAATTTTAGTCATTTCTGATTCTGAGTATCTATCCATTTTTAAAACCACCATTTTCTACTATTTCAGGCATAGCATAAATTAAACAGCCACAGAAGAATAGAAGCATCTGAACAAATAAATCATTAACTGAAAAGCTTCCCGTAATCATAATAATGCCTATTAATCTTGGCAAAACAAATAATTTATTTTCCATTTTTATCTCCTTTAATATGCTCTTTTAATTCTTCATTAAAAACATCAGTCATAATTCTACCTAAACTATCTCCAAAGGCACATAATAATTTCATCTTGAGTTCCCAAGATTCGGAATAAAATCCTTGAGCAACTAAGTTCATCAAGTATTCTATTGCTAAATCGTTTAATCTAACTTCACAGGGTATTTTCATTACTTCAGCCCCTCCTTTTTTAATTGGAGTATTATTTTAAGTTTTGTCATTTTAGCCCTTGTATCTCCTTTTTTAATATCTTAAAATGTGCATCTAAATATTCATTAAACTCCTCTTCGGTTTTGAACCAATCTTTTCTGAACCATTTTTCTTTGCCTATCTTTACTTCTGGTCTAAACTTTGAATATAAATCACAACTAAAAAAAGTATGGAATAAATCTATTGCTTCGTTTATACTTTTTGGTTTGTATATTTTGTTTTTAAGTTTCATTTCTTCTGCCCCTCAAGAAAGGATATTCTTTCTTTTAAATTTCTTGCTACAAAATTGGTAATACATTTTGGGTCGTGTCCTAAATTATTAAATACTTTCTTTAAAAACTCCAACTCGCTTTTATCTCGTTCTTCTATAATCTTCTGGCATTTTTTTAGAGTGCTTACTTTTTCAATATAAAACTTTCTAAGTATCTCCCTTAAATTCCTATCACCAAATAAAGATATTGCTCTGTCAGTTAATCTTTTGACTTCCTCTGGTCTTACTTCTGAAAAATGAGTTTCTATTTTCATTAAGAGTGTAATTTCTTTTTCAACTTTTTCTATTTCTTGTTTTATCATATCTTTTGCTCCTTAGCTTCTATAAAAAATCTATCTTTGATTAAAAATTTACAGATAACTTTACAATTAATTTTAACTTTGAGTTTATTACAGCAATCAATATTACAGCAATCAATATTCTTGCAATCAATATTCTTGCAATCAATATTCTTGCAATCAATATTCCAGCAAACAATATTACAGCAATCAATATTACAGCAATCAATATTACAGCAATCAATATTACAGCAATCAATATTACAGCAATCAATATTCCCACAAACAATATTCCCGCAATCAATATTCCCACAAACAATATTCCCGCAAACTTTCAAATTAAAAAAACCTTTTATGTCTCCCAAAACTTTAATATCTTCTTCAAAAGTTATGTCTTCTGTTAATATCAAATCGCCTTTGATTATCATTTTGGGTCGTGTCCTAAATCATCAAATACTTTATTCAAAAACTCCAACTCGCTTTTATCTCGTTCTTCTATAATCTTCTGACATTTTTTGAGAGTGGTGAGTGTTGCTTGACAAGTTGGACATCTTATATCTTCTTTTTTTCTTAAAGTTTGATAAGTATCTCCACAATATAAATTAATTCCTTCTTTTGTTCTTTTTACCCAATTTAAACAGCCATTTAGGATTTTCTGTGATTTAGTTTGGTTGGTCATTTCTTCACCTTCCACTTAAATCTTACCCCGAGACTCAGATTAGCGAAAGTAGGAACCCTGCCGCAATTGAAGAAAGCCCAACCCGAATCCGCGTCGAACCACGCGACATCTTTTGTATTATCTTTAACTTGTTTAACAAAGAACCAACAATCACTTAAATTAAGTTTTTCTCTTAATTTCTTATCTTCATAAAATTTCCGGCATTCACTTGGTAACCATAATTCTTTTCCTTTTGGAATTTCTATATTGCTTAATTTTTTATCAAAATCGTGTTCCTTTGTTTCATAAGCCCAGCCGTCTATGACTATAAAGTCTTCTTTAATCTCTTGATGACATTTAGAGCATATCATATTTTCTCCTTCAAGGGAACATAATAAATATGGAATTTTTTATCTTTCAAAACTCCAACTGGATAAAGTCCATCTTCCCATAAATTTAATAATAGTTTGAATGGATTAACTTTGTATCCTTTTTCTTTCATCTTATCTTTTACTAATTCAAATTCAGAAGCCCGAGCAGAAGCCCGAGCAGAAGCCCGAGCAGAATCCCGAGCAGAATCCCGAGCAGAAGCCCAAGCAGAAGCCCAAGCAGAAGCCCAAGCAGAATCCCGAGCAGAATCCCAAGCAGAATCCCGAGCAGAATCCCAAGCAGAATCCCGAGCAGAAGCCCAAGCAGAAGCCCAAGCAGAATCCCGAGCA
>Ga0247841_10014187_pt1 | contig 10015 bp, 5 predicted proteins | sample LaCruzMarch2015__2_FD_192410 | JGI IMG/M metagenome (GOLD analysis project Ga0247841, IMG submission 192410) | Freshwater microbial communities from meromictic Lake La Cruz, Castile-La Mancha, Spain - LaCruzMarch2015_18m | ecosystem: Environmental > Aquatic > Freshwater > Lake | place: Spain...
GCGGCGCGGTTGAATTGATCTGTGGGAAAGATCATCCACGGCTTGCTGAGTGGCGAAAGGACATCGATCCAGACCTGGGTGTGCTGCTTGCCGCTGAGGTACTCAACTAGATGCGCGACTGCATTTTTTATGTGGCAGACCAGAACATGGCGGAGACGTTCACAGGGTTTCTCAATCGGCCGAATTTTCATCTCAGCATGGGCTGCGGGGCCTTTCAATTTAACCCTCTCTTGCGATATCGCACGGGCGAAAGGCAAGACGGACGGCGGGCTGTGGCGTCACGCGGGCTCGCTCTGCAAGGGGTATTTGCAGACCCATCACAAGCTGGTCGTCGCGCTTGACAGAGATTTCGGCGGTTCGCCCGGACAGGCCCAGATCCGCAAAGATATCGCGCAGCAGTTACTGTCTGCCGGTTGGCAAGAGAGCCATTTCATCGTGCTCGTCATCGATCCTGAACTGGAGCAGTGGATATGGCAGGACAATATTCACGTCGAGTCGGCCCTCAAATACACCAGACCGCCAAGTCTGCGCGCCTTTCTCGCGCAGACGGGGGACTGGCCGGCGGGCCAGGATAAGCCGACCGATCCGAAGGCAGCGCTTGAGAAGTGCGTCATCCGACAGTTGCGCGGTAACCGTTCGTCCTCTCTGTATCGCAAGATCGCGGCCATCGTGTCGGTAACCAATTGCCGGGATACCGAATTCCAGTCACTGCGGCAGCAACTCCAGGTCTGGTTTCCATGACTGCACTCACCGAATTCAAACGCTGGCGGCATGTACGGTCGAGTTGGCTGGAAGAAGGCGGGCGGCGGCTCGATTGTAATCCGTATATGTCGGGGGCGCTGGAGGCGCGGGATGCGCTACGGTCCCTGGCAGCAAGAAAAGAACCCCTGCGTACGCTGACGCAAGGACACGCAGGCGGAATTTACAACGGCCCGATGTTCGCGCGCATATGGGTCGAAGACCCGAAGTATGGAGTGCCATTTCTAGGCAACAGCGACATGCTGAAAGCCGATTTATCGGCGTTGCCTCTGCTCAAGAGCAGCTATGCAGAGTCGCGGCATCTCGCGCATCTGAAACTTGAGGAAGGCACGACGCTGATCACATGTTCAGGCACGATTGGGCGTATGTGCTATGTACGGCCAGACATGGCTGGCATGTGGTCTTCCCAGCACATCATGAAGGTCGTCCCCGATGGCGCCGTCATTCCGCCAGGCTATTTGTATGCATTCCTCTCCAGCCGCTATGGCGTACCCTTGGTGGTGTCCGGCACATATGGCGCCATCATCCAGCACATTGAGCCAGAACACATCGCAACGCTTGATGTTCCTCGATTTGACATTGCTTTTGAGTTGAAGGTGCATTCGAAAATCAAATGTGCGGCGAAGTTGCGCGAGACGGCGGCGATAAATCTTCAAGAGGTCTCAGCACAGTTTGATCAACTTTTTCCGGACTTGATCCTTGATGCAACGGCGAAACTTGAGGTGTCGTCAATTCCCGCAAGCGAGGTCCAGGCGCGTCTTGATGCTCAGTTCCACAATCCGCTTGCAGTAATAATACGAGAAATTCTCGGAAACGCAGCCCACACTGCAATGTCAGATTATTGCGATGAGATATTTTTACCAGGTATTTTTAAGCGAATTCATGTGGAAGGTCCGGAGTTCGCTGCCCCATACTACACGGGTTCTAGCTTGTTTTGGAACGAGCCAGAACCAAAAGGGTACCTTTCAAGAGTAACAAAGCTATTCGAGCAAGTGCGTCTCAAGCAAGGAATGATTCTTGTGCAAGCGTTCGGGCAAGAAGGAGGGCTCACTGGGCGGCCTGTCTGGGTTGGAAAGTATCTGGACGATGCGACCACGACGCACATGCTCGTTCGACTCGTGGTGAAGGAGCAGGAGAAAGCTGCTTATCTCTTCGGTTTTCTAAATTCCAAACTCGCATACAAGCAGATTTCTTGCCTAACATTTGGCGGTTCGATTCCGCATTTCGATGAAGCTGCAATGAAGACAGTTCTTGTGCCTAGGTTGGGGGCCGATCGGGAGCAAGCCATTGCGGTGAAAGTCCTGGAAGTTGTCTCGGCTCGCGATGAGGCGTTGCGGCTCGAAAGGGAAGCGAGAAAGGATGTTGAGACCCTCATTTCGGGAGTGAAATAGTGGCCAAAGTGATCCCCATCGGCGACCCAATCAACGACGCCGAACGCGCCGCCATCGCCTACCTAAGGGATCACCTGCCGGACAACTTCATCCTGCTGCATAACTTCGAGATCGTGCGCCAAAGGGAACGCTTCGAGATCGACCTCGCCCTACTGACGCCCCATGCCCTCTACCTGATCGACGTGAAAGGCACCCGGGGTACCATCGAGGTCTACGGCAACAGGTGGTACCCCGAGGGCCGCGCGGCCTACCCCTCCCCCTTACCCAAACTGCGCAGTCATGCGAAGACCGTCAAGGGTCTGATCACCGAGGCCCACCCGGGCCGCGGCGAGCTGGACGGCATCTATGTGGATGTCGCCATTCTGCTTACCGCACCCGATGCGTTTCTCAACGACCGCGATCAGCGCGACGCCGACCAGGTGGTCAAGCTCAAGGATGCGCAACGCTGGTTCAAGGACGGAACGCGCATCCCGGCCCGTTTCTCCAGAAATATCCTGCCTCAACAGGCGCTGATCCTGCACGCCTTGCAGGTGGTGAAGCCAGCCCCGGGCGTGCCGCGCTTTGGACACTGGCAGGTGAAGGAGCGGCTGGGGGCGACGGATGCCTATACCGAGTACCGGGCCGAGAACCTCTTCGCCGGGGGTACAGCGCGGCTGCGGGTCTACGCGGCCGAGCCCTACCAGCCGGAAGACGCGCGCAAGGCGCAGATCGCGCTGATCGCGAATGGCTACCGGGCGCTGTCGCGCCTGCCACTGCACCCGAACATCGTGGCGGCGCGCGACTTTTTTCCGACGGAGGACGATCGGGCCTGGTGCCTGGTGCTGGACGATACGCCCGGCCAGGCCCTGACGCTGCACCTGGCGCGTCCGCAACTGGCGCTGACCCTGGACCAGAAATGGCGCGTCGCCCGCGACCTGCTGGCCGCCCTGGCCCATGCCCATCAGCATGGGGTGCTGCATCGCAATCTGACCCCCGGGGCCATCCTGCTCGGGCAGGATGGTACGACGCGGCTGACCGATTTTGATTTCGCCAAGACCGCCGTCGACCGCGGCCTGACCATCGCGCCCGCGATCGTCGATCTGGTGGAGGCCGGGTATGTGGCGCCTGAGGCGTATCGGGCGCCGGAGGCCGCGACCGCGGCCTCGGACCTCTTCTCGGCCGGGGCCGTGCTCTACGAGCTATTCACCGGCGAGAAACCCTTTTCCGGCGACCCCAACGTGGTCTGGGATCGGGAGGGCGCCTTCCTGTATGCGCCGTCTGAACTCAGGCCCGAGCTTGGCCAGGCGTTCGATGCGTGGCTGGAGCCGCTGTGCCGTTTCGATGCCGGCGCGCGCCCGGGGGCCGTGGCGGCACTGGCTGGGTTGAACGCTTTGCTGCAACCGGCCCCACAGGTCCCCGCCGTGCCGCGGCCGGAGGTGCCGGCGGCGGCCGGTGCCGAGGACGAGACCGATTACCTCAACCTGCCCGCGGGTCACCGGCTGACCCATAAGTTCGTGGTCGAGCGGCGGTTGGGGCGGGGCAACTTCGGCGTGGTCTATAAGGTGATCGACACCCTGGGCGACGTGGCACGGGCGGTGAAGCTGGTCCTCAACGACCGATACTCCACGTTGGATCGGCTGAAGAAGGAGTATCAGCCGCTGGTACAGATCCCGGAACATCCGCGCATCGTGCGGGTGTTGGATGCGGACCTGATCCCCGGCCCCGGCATTCCTTACCTGGTGTTCGAGTACACCGAAGGGTCGGATGTCGGCGACATGATCGCGCAGCGCCTGCTCTCGGCGGAGGACGCGCTGGAGCTGGCCCGACAGGTGATCGAGGGTCTGGTCCACCTGCACGGCAACGGTTTCCACCACTGCGACATCAAACCGCGCAATCTGCTGTGGACGACCAAGGGGGCCAAGATCATCGACTTCAATGTGTCGGTGCGCGCCGATGACCGCGAGGCGCGGGCTGGCGGTTCGCGCCGCTACCTGCCCCCGGATTTCGATCCGGAGGCGGTTCCCCACAACGGGGAGCGCGCCGACCGGGACCTGTACGCTCTGGGATTGACGCTTTACGAGGCCTTGGCCTCTCGCTATCCGTGGGACGTGAGCGAGCCCCCACCGAACCGGCCGGCACCGGATCCGCGTGAGTTTTCGGGTTGCGCCGATCTGGCGCCCGAGCTGGTGGACCTGGTGCTCAAGGCCATCGCCCCAAGGCGGGCCGAGCGCTTTGGGACCGCTGGCGAATTCCGTGATGCCCTGGCGGCGATCCGCCAGGCCCGGCGCGCGCGGGCACCGAGTTTGGCGATCCTGGCGCCGGGTCTGGGTAGCGGAGGTGCGGCGCCTACCAGTGCCTCACCCAACAGCAATCCATTCGTCTCCCATCTGTTGAGCCTGTACAGCCAGAGTCGCCGCAGTAATGCCGGTACCCGTGGCTTGGATGCCCTGGGCTTTTCTGCCTATGTGGAGACCGCACTGGACCGGGAACTGCTGCCGGCGGTGCTGGCGGGCGAGTTCCGGCTGGTGTTGATCTCGGGTAACGCGGGCGATGGCAAGACGGCCTTCCTGCAGCGGCTGGAGCAGGAGGTCCAGGCGCGCGGAGGAGGCGTCGACCAACGATTGGCCAACGGCAGCCGTCTGAGTCTGGCCGGTCGCCGTTACCTCATCAACTACGACGGCAGCCAGGACGAGGGCACCAAGGACAACAACCAGGTGTTGCGGGAGTTCCTCGCGCCCTTCGCGGGACGGGATGCCGGCGCGTGGGAGGCCCCGGAGACCCGGCTGATCGCCATCAACGAGGGGCGGCTGGTCGATTTCCTGACCACCTTCGCTGACGAGTTCCCGGCCCTGACGGCCCAGGTGCAAGGCGCCTTCGCGACCGGTCAGACCGGGTCCGGGGTGGCGGTGGTAAATCTGAATCTGCGGAGCGTGGTGGCACCGGCCGCGGATGGGTCCATCCTGGAACGGACGTTGAGCGACATGACTGCCGGCGGAAACTGGGGCGCCTGCGAGGGTTGCGACCTTAAGGCGAGTTGCTACGCCCTGCACAACGCCCGCAGCTTTCAGGATGCGGTCGCCGGGCCGCGCCTCACGGAGCGCCTGAAGACCCTCTACACCATGGCCCACCTGCGTGGGCGGTTGCACATCACCATGCGTGATCTGCGCTCCGCGCTGTCCTTTATGTTGATCGGCAACCGGGATTGCGCGCAGATCCATGCCCTCTACGCGGCTGGCCTCCATGAGGAGATTGCACGGGGCTATTACTTCAACAGTTGGATGGGCGGCGGCCAAACGACGGCGGATCGGCTCATCGGGCAGTTGTGCGAACTGGACGTGGGCAGCCAGGAGGACCCGCGTTTCGACCGGGGGCTGGACTTTGTACAGCCCGACGACTGCGCCCTGTTCCGCTTCGAGGGTCGGGGGCAGTTCGACTTCGAGGTCTTGCAGCGCCTGTTCGCGGAGCTGCCGCGCGGGGTCGCGGAATGCTCGCTGCGGAAGCGGGCGAACCGGCACCGCGATTATCTGGCCATGGCCCGGCGGCGGCAGTTCTTCGAGCGGCGTGACAATGCCTGGGAGCGGATGCTGCCCTACCGTTCGGCGAAGCGGATGGTGGAGATCGTCCAGGGCGAGGAGGCCCCGGCCGTACTCACCACCGAACTTCTGCACGCCATCAATCGGGGCGAGGGTCTGCAACGGCCCGAGCGGCTGGGCAATTGCCTGGCACTGCAACTGCGTCCGGTGGAGAGCGGGACCCATGGCGGCACAATCCGCAGCTACCGGCTGTTCCCGTTGGAGGGGTTTTCACTGGCGGTGCAGGCAATTGTCGATCGGGCGCGCTTCGTGGAACACCTGCCCAGCGGCCTGATTCTGCGTTTCCAGGGACAGGGTCAGGGGGCGCTTGCCAGCGAGCTGATCATCAATCTGGATGTGTTCGAGATGCTGATGCGGCTCAACGCGGGCTACCGACCCAGCGTGGAGGAGCTGCAGGGCTTCTACCTGTGCCTGGGCGTGTTCAAGAACAGCCTGAATGCGCAGCCCTATCGTGAAATGCTGCTGACCACCACGGGCCATGACTTCTACCGTCTGGTACGGCAGGACGATGGGCGCGTGGAGTTGTCTCTGCTTCCGGGAATTGCGGCAAGAGAAACGGTCGCGGTCGCTGTTGCGGGAGGGCAGTGATGGCCCGTGACCGCTCCGTCATTCCGGCCGGGAGCCGGAATCCAGGCCAGGCAGGGCAATCTTGCCGTCGGCACCGGGCTTGCGTCCGGCCTACCGTCCCTGGCCTGGGTCCCGGCTCCCGGCCGGGACGACGAGGTTCTGTGATGGCCTCGCCGTCCGTCATTCCGGCCGGGAGCCGGAATCCAGTGCCAGGGACGGTAATTCTCCCAAGCCACCGAGCGGGCCTATTCAACGAGAGGTCAATGAGAATGGAGCGTCGCCCTGCCGTTTACATTCTGGCCAGCAAACGCAACGGGACCCTCTACATCGGCGTCACGAGCAATCTCCCGCAGCGCGTCTGGCAGCACAAGCAAGACTTGGTGGAAGGGTTTACCCGCCGCTATGCGGTCCATCGGCTCGTCTGGTATGCGCTGCTGGAGACGATGCCGGATGCGATCGCGCTCGAAAAGCGGATGAAGGACTGGCCGCGGGCCTTGAAATTGCGTGCGATTGAAAAGCTCAATCCGGATTGGCGTGATCTCTATGACGATTTTGTCGCCGGTGATTGAGTGAATGTTCCACTATCAAGCCGCACCGCTGGGCACTCAATGGCAGGAACCTCATGCCTCATGAAAACGCGCGGCGTACCATCCCTGGCCTGGGTCCCGGCTCCCGGCCGGGACGACGGGGTTCTATGATGACCGCGCCGCCCGTCATTCCGGCCGGGAGCCGGAATCCAGGCCAGGGAGGGCAATCTTGTCGCGGGCACTGGGCTTGTGTCAGGCGTACCGTCCGTGGCCTGGGTCCCGGCTCCCGGCCGGGACGACGGGGTTCTGTGACGACCTCGCCGCCCGTCATTCCGGCCGGGAGCCGGAATCCAGGCCAGGGAGGGCAATCTTGCCGTCGGCACTGGGCTTGCGTCGGGCCTACCGTCCCTGGCCTGGGTCCCGGCTCCCGGCCGGGACGACGAATTTGTGGGGATGAGGGCTGATGATGGCGCTGCAAAAGAAGGACCGGGAGTTCCGGCTTGCCAAGGTCACCTATCTCGACTTCAAGCTCATCGAGATGGATCGGGTCCTGACGGGGCTCTTCGAGCGTCTGGAGCACGGGGGCTATCCGAGCGTCTTCAGGGACAAGCGGGAGCTGACCGTCGAGCAGTTTGTCGATGAGATCATCGAGGCCAAGGACAAGTTTCCCGGCTTCGCCCAACATCGCGAGATCGTGGAACGGTGGGTAGAGACCCACCTGATGGACATCGTCAATCGGGGCAAACGCAACGCGGTCGTGGCCGGCCCGCGCCCGCTGCACGGCTACACCTACCGCTTCCGCAATCCCAAGCACTCGCGTGACTACGGTGCAGCCCAGCATTTGTACCAGATGCTGTACCACGCCCGGCACCTCGCCGGACACAAGGCCATCGAGCACCTTAAGACCTTCTTTTTCGATGGTTTCGACAAGGTCACCCACAAGCTCGACGAGCGGGCACTGACCGACATCGAGACGGCCACCCTGCTGCACTTTCTCTCCCAGCGCAAGGACGCGGCCGATACCCGCGCCAGTGGCGATCGTTTCGCACCGGTGTGCATCGGCGCCGCGGACCTGCTGGCAGAGGACATTCAGCGGCTGCTCTTCTACAAGCCGTTCATGCCGCGGGCGGTGATGGTGGAGTACCTGAAGCTGCTCCTGTCCTTCCATCTGGCGCTGTACCACCTGCGTCTGCTCAAGCTGTTGCCGGCCTGGCAGAAGCTCGGCGGCGCCAACCCGCTCTGTCTGGAGTCGACCTGCCCGATGCGACCCCGGGAGGCACGAGAACCCCAGGGCGATTGCCCCTACCAGTTGGGGCTGTTCGTGGACCTCTCGGGGAATGCCGAGTCCGCGGTCGGACGGTTGGCCGAACGCAGTGCCGACGGTTGGTTCCGCCGTATCCCGGGCTTTGTGCGTGCCTATTTTGGCGCGAAGAAGCTGGACGAGTTCTCCGAGCATCTGTTGCGCCGAGGCAAGATCATTCGGCCGGTCGCCACAGTGCTGTCGGTCGGGGAACTGTTCGCGTTGCAGGGTGCGCCCTTTGCCGATGAGCGCGAGAAGTTTTTCGGCGAGCGCCTGGCCGGCCTGCTCGAATCCATTGCCGATGACGCCAATGGCCTGGACGCCGGGATCGCGGCGCTGACCAAGCTCGGGCTCTCCGATTTCGAGACCTATATCGAGGTCTTGGCAGCGCTCAAAGGCTCATTCCACCGCCAGTACATCATCGAAGCGCTCGACTCGCTGATGCAGAAGAACCGCGCGGGTGCCCTGCTGGCGCAGACCCGAGCAAAGAATGCGTCACGGCGGTTCGTACTGGACAGCCGTTTGCTGGAGGTCCTGTTGCAGATTGCCGTCCTGCGCCCTGGCGGAGACGCGGGCTACTTCACCGGCGCGATGCGCATCGACGACCTGTTGGGCTTCCTGCGGGAGCGGTACGGGCTCTATATCGACGCGTTACCGCCCGGGGAGGGCTTCAAGGCCCCGAGTATCGATGAGCGGGCGGCCCTGCGTGCCAACGTGCAGGCATTCACCGCGCGGCTGCGCGAGATCGGTTATTACCGCGACCTGTCCGACGCCTATGTGACTCAGACGGTTGAACCGCGTTACGCGATCCCGGAACACTCAAGAGGGGCATCGGCATGAGTCAAGGTCTGGTGGAGTTGACGCCTGCGCAGTTCAACGCCGCGTTGGAGTCGGTCCTGCTGCCCAGGCTGGCGGCCGTGCTGGCGGGGCGCGAGGCCGGTCACTGCATGCGGGTAACGGATCTGGATCGGGAGTTGATGGTCCGTTTGGCCGGTGGTCTGCGGGCGGCAGTGCCGGCAGCGACGGTTGTCGTCCTGGCCGACGAGGCCCTACAGACCCAGGCAGCCGAACTGGCGGTATCGAGCACCAAGCTGGTCGAGCTGCGCAACCCGCTGCCCGACAATGCGTTGCGTCCGCCTTTGCTGGTGTTTGTACCCACCGATTTGCGCTCCTGCGCCGAGGATTCATTCGGCGTGGCCACCTTCGAGGAGTTGTCGATTCAGGGTGCCTATGCCGAGTTGATCCCGACGCTTCTGAGCCAAGTGCCCGCGCAGCTGCGTAGCCCGCTGGAGGCAGCGGTCAACGACCTGCGCCAGACCAATCCACCCTGGCCCTTTGCCGATGATGCCTCAGTCGTCCGTTTCCTGCTCAGCGCACAGGTGAACGAGTTCGATCCCGCGGCGATTGGGGCGGCGCTCTTCGAGTTGGCGCTGGTGCCCGACTTTGCGCTGCTCCAATCACCCGAGCGAGCGCCGGCACGCGTCGCGCGCAATCACGACTGCGTGCGGCGCATCACCTGGTCGACCCGTTCCGACCGTGCGCGCGCCCTGGAGTTGGAACTGACCGACCCGGCCTTTTGCCGGCAACTCGGTGACTTTTTCGACCGGGCTGGTCTTGCGGACCCCAGAGACTGGACACAGCAGATCGTGCGCGACCGCGCGAACTGGCCCCTGGCCTTCAACCGTTGGGTCTTCGCGGACGGCGGCGTCAATCCGGATTCGATCTACATCGGCGAACTGGAATTGCCGGACCTTCCCATCATCAAGGATGACGAATCCGATCCGCGTCTGGGCGAGTTTGTCGGGAGCCGGGTGCTGCCAATTTCCAAACAGGGACTCAAGAAGTTCAGCGTGAAATTCCGGGGCGTGCCGGTACCCTCGCGGGTGGCGGGTCTGGCTC
>Ga0247841_10014188_pt1 | contig 10015 bp, 8 predicted proteins | sample LaCruzMarch2015__2_FD_192410 | JGI IMG/M metagenome (GOLD analysis project Ga0247841, IMG submission 192410) | Freshwater microbial communities from meromictic Lake La Cruz, Castile-La Mancha, Spain - LaCruzMarch2015_18m | ecosystem: Environmental > Aquatic > Freshwater > Lake | place: Spain...
TTCTAAAAATATTATGTAAAGTAATTTCAAGTTTAACCTCTAATTATGAATATGTTAACTGATTTACTTTACATAAGTATTTACTTTACATAATGACCCTTATGTAAAGCTTTACATAATGGGCATAACCATCCTTCAGGCAATATCCAGCCCAGTGAAGCAGATCAAAAGATCACTAAGAAGATCAAAGAATGCGGCATTTTACTGGATATCGCCGTTCTGGATCACATAATCATAGGGGATGACCGTTTTTATTCCTTTGCAGATGAAGGGGGTTTATAACCCCTTCATTCTTTTGGTAAAATACTTGAAGACATGTTGTTAACAAGTCGTTGATTTTTATGGAATTTCAACAGACAAAGTCACCTAAATTTTAATTAATTTTACACCTTAAAGCCAGTGTTGCGATTGTTTTAACAATTGTGCTTATTCTTACATAATATTTGCATATTTGACAAAAAATGTCACCAGAACAAGTCAAGATTTTATGTGATTTAATCTTAAGTGAGAATCTTACTGAAAGATTAGCTTGTTTCTCTGCAATGTTGGATTCTTGTAACAATATGCTATATGAGTCTGTTGATTTAATTTCAAAACATGATGACAGAAAGAATGACACATCAATAATTGCGCAAAAATCGATGTTGCATGGATATTCGATGGTCAAATTGATTGAAGGAGTTGATGTTAGGGTTCCTGATTTAAAAAGGGTGATTCAAATGCCTGATCCAATGTCGATTGTTGTTGTCTTTAGAGCGCTTCTTGAAAGTTATCTCACTTTGAATCATATCAATTTTGCCCCGGATGAAGAGGAAATTAAAATTCGCTATTATGTGTGGACGTATTTTGGATTAACGCAAAGAAGTAAAATTGCTCCGACAATTTTACCAAGTGAAGAGTCCAAGAGGGTATTAGAAGAAGAAAAACGTACAATCGAATATTTAAAAACTGAGATTGTGAACTGCCCTCATTACCTTTCCCTTGCAGTAGATAAACAGAAAACATTTCTGGAAAATATCGCAAAAGACTGGAAAATTTCATTTCATCATGATAGTTACAAAAAATTGGGATGGCATGAACTAATTAATAATACTGGATTGAAGCCTGAATATTCTGCTGAAACTTACCGCTTCTTATCATGGTATGCTCATTCTACGAGCATTTCAATTTACCAGTTGAGGGATATGTACAAAGACAGTTACTGCAATTTCTTGATAAAAAATATTGTCTCAGAAGCTGCTTACATAACAGCAATGCTTGTTGCTGACCTTGTCAAGATTGATGAAAATTACAGATCAGGATACTTTAACTTAAAACAAGAGTACAGGGATTTAATTAATGTGTTTAACCATCTAATGCGTGGTCCTGAGTTTGTAATTGAGCCTCTGGAGTAGTTGTTATAAATTATTTTAAAATTTAATCCAAATGAAATCAGTAATAAATGGTAGGAGATTAGTGAAAAATGCTAATCATAGGCGGAAGAAAATGATTGCCTTTGGGTGGTATGGAGGCAAATACTCTCATCTTGAATTTATTTTACCGAATCTTCCCAATGATGCTTTACATTTTTGCGATGTATTTGGAGGTTCAGCGGCTGTTTTAATCAACAGAGAGCCAGCTTCGGTGGAAACTTACAATGATATCGACTCGGAATTGGTCAACTTTTTCGACACCCTGAGAAATCATGGCGAAGAGTTGATAAAAGCAATCAGCCTTACGCCTTTTTCTCGTGAGGAACTTGTATTGGCCTGCACACATGATCCAGAGCTTTCAGATTTTGAAAGGGCAAGACGATTTTATGTCAGAGCTCGTCAAACCCGTACAGGATTAGCTCAGACAAGCAGTGAAGGCAGATGGGCTCATTGTGTATTGACATCGAGGGCCGGGATGGCTGGTGCAGTTTCAAGGTGGCTTGGTGCCGTTGATGGTTTGCCAGAGATTGTTCAACGCCTTTTGAGGGTTCAAATAGAAAATGCTCCTGCTTTGGAACTGATCGAAAGGTATGATACTAAAGAGACCCTTTTCTATCTTGATCCTCCCTATGTCCATGATAGCAGGAGTGATACGAAAGCATATGGTTTTGAGATGTCCGACATGGATCATTTTGAACTTGCATCAGTTCTGAATCAGATCCAGGGTCGTGCGGTGATATCAGGTTATCGATCAAAATTATACGATAAACTTTTCGCTCATTGGAATAGAATTGATGCTCCGGTAAAAATTTGCAATTCCTCTAAAGGGGAAAGACAAGAGTCATTGTGGATCAACTTTAACCCAATCATCCAACATGCCTGAAAAATCAACATCTCCCAACCAGGATGAAGCTCGTGATCTTTTAAATGAATTATGGAGCATTGTTTCCCAAGAATCTGAAAGTGTTGCTGATCCTGTTATTGAAACACTGGTAAAAAGTCAATTCGTTTCGATTCGTTTTTGCCTGCCTACACAATTACTTGGGAAATTGACTGATAGCAGATTAAATTGTCTATGTCTTCAAAAAGGTAATGGTGAGGATGAATCTCAATGGGATCCGAGAGGATTTTCTTCGAAAGTAATCGTTCCTTGGGTGCAAGAGAATCAATCTGTTTTAGGAACGAGTTCCGACCCGTATGTAAGCAAACCATTACGCAAACAGTATCTTGAAGCCTCTCCTGGAAATGTGAAAGGTGAGAAGGAATGGATTTTATTGTATCAAGTGCTCAAAGAAGTTGAGGATAAAGGTGATCCTGAGTTTACGAAGCTTCGATTTATTCAGACCCTAAGAAGCATTAAAAGTTTATATTCAGAACTTTCCTTCCAGTATTACAATCCGGAGCGAATAAGTCTTGAACAAACGCAATGCCTGGTCAAAAATTTCTTATCTGAATCAAGTGGTGGTGATCGTGGACTAGCTGTAGCGGCTGCATTATTTGAAACATTTGGCAAGTATTTCCAATTGTATTCTGAGATTAAAAGAAATGTCATAAACGCTTCAGATCAATCGACAGGATTGGCCGGTGATATTGAATGTGTTGATGAAAATGGAAATCTCAGGCTTGCCATCGAAGTAAAAGAAAGAAATCTCACACTTACCGATGTCAGAACTGCAATAACTAAAGCACGCAGTGTTTCGATAAAAGAGGTTCTTTTAAATGCCCCGGGAATCGTTGGTAATGAAAATGAGCAAATCAATGATTTGATAGCCCGTACCTGGGCATCCGGAACAAATATCTATCACCTTACTATTGATGATTTGATAATCGTTGGACTATTTCTAACAGGTGAAGATGGCAGGATTGATTTTGTTAAAAATGTCGGTAAACAACTGGATAAGTACAATACTCAGCCTGTCAATCGAAAGAGATGGAAAGAACTTCTTGAAGGATTATAGAAAGCAATCACTTTTTCCTAATCCTTTGAAAACTTCTAGATTCTTAATAAAAGTCACCTGGCTATTTGTATATTCAACTCAACTTGGCTTAAAATGAAATTTTGCAGATCGTTAAAAGGTAAGATTTATGTATAAGGAAAACCTTTTTAAGCTTATTAGAAATGAAGAGGTCGTTATCTGGGCTGGTTCGGGATTTTCCTTGTATGCTGGGTTTCCATCTGGAAAAGATCTTTGCGAGATCCTTCTTAAGGATTTATCTGAAAAAGAGCGTAGCAAAATTTCCAACACGACGGTTTTAGTTGAGTTAGCTGAAGAATATTATCGGATAAAAGGAAATAATCGAAATTCGTTAATAAAAGTGTTAAAAACTGTTTTTGAGGATCGGAATCCAAAATCCACTATATATCATGATAAAATTGCATCAATTCCTCATTTTAAATGTGTTATAACAACTAATTACGATACTTTATTTGAAACTTCTTATAAAAATGCCGCCCAGGTAATTTTTTCTCCTTCAGGAATACCCTATATTGATAAATCAAAAGTCCAAGTATTTAAGGTTCATGGAGATCTGTCTGAGCCAGATAGCGTAATAATTACTAAATCAGATTATAATAGATTTTTCCGAAATGATCTAGAAAATAGTGTTTTTTGGTCGGTAATAAATGAGAGAATTGCTACAAAGTGTGTTCTTTTTTTGGGATATAACCTTGAAGATCCAAATATTACAATATTATTCGAAAGGCTGATGGATGTATTGAAATCGAATAAGAAAGAGAGCTTTTTAATTGCACCGGATTTACCACTGCATAAAGTTAACGACTTGATTCTTAAAGGTATTCATTATATAGATTGTACAGCTGAGTCACTGATTGACGAACTTCTCATTAATCTAAAAGAAAATGTAATTGAGGATCTTGAAAAAGGAATTACTTCGGCAGATACTTTCAGATCATTTTTATTAAATCACAATCTTCTTCCTGATTTGAAAGGAGAAAAAGATGCCTATAAATTATCTTCAATTAAAGGATTAGACGAAAAGGTCAAAGGTGAAATTTCTTTTTCAATTAAAAATGATAAGGAATTTATCCGGGAGTTCAACGATATTATTATAGGTAGGAAGATTGGAGGGATTGAGGTTCCAGCAGATATGCTATTAAAATTGCAATTAAGTTTTGGGGGAATCAAACTTCCTCATTATGAATCTGTCTCAAAGTTAGAATTTCAGTCGGTTCCAAGGGTTATAACTAAAATTGATATCCGTTTCGATGATGGTGCTGAATTTACAGACATCCCAATAAAATTATATGGTTCAATTTCGGTACTTGAGATTCATGCTGAAATTAAAACTGGATCAATAGTTTTAAATATTGACTTATCTACCGCTCCTCAGCATGAAATAAACTTCAAATATACACATGGCGAATTTTGCAAAAAGGTTGCAGATGAAATTATGCTATTCTCCTTCATGATGAGATTTTGTTCCGGCGAAGTATTTACCGTTTATAATGAAAAGGGTAAAATGTTTTCGCATGGTGTACCTGCTTTACATCCGATGCTTGAACATTCAAAGTATTTTCTTCAATATTTTGAATACTTAAGACAAATTGAACAATATTTTAAAGTTCGTTTTATTGATTTCCCAATTGCAACAATAACAGAGGAATCGACAAGCAATGTTTTAAAGATTATTACTCTGATTAATAATCAAAAACAAATAGTTGAATGGGATGATGAACTTACCATGGAGTTGATAAATGAATCGGAAAAAACATTAGAACAAATAAAATCTATTAATATTGATCACCCCTCAGTAGTAGCTTGTCATAAACAAGAAGAGAGTGTGGAGCTTCATGGGCATGTATTAAAATTAGGGTATAAAAAGATTGAAATTCAAGAAGCCTACGTTTCAAACCTTGATCTAGTCCTCAGCAGAAAAGAAAATATTGTCAAAATTAGGAGTGTTAATAATAAGGTTGCCATTTCTTATGATCAAGCATTAAAGGAAGATGATGAGGTTTGATCTGGAATATTAAATTGTAATCTTTAATTTTTGTGGATTTTTTGTATTCACTTTTTTCATTTACTGCCTCGTTTTTAAATTGCCCGCAATCATGTGAATCATTCGGATATTTCCTGCTTCAGAATTCCATCTTCTTATTTCTGATCGTTGACAAGGACAATTTTCCTGGACCCTATTTCTTCAACCTATAGATTTTCTTTTCCCGGATTGGTTTTACAAAGATTCACGCCTTTGTTTCCCGGCCAATTCATCTGCTAAGCTAAAAGCCCCTTCCTGGGTGCAGTTCCACTCATTCAAGGATTTTCCCGGCATATCCTCATTGCTTTCCGGTATTCCAGTTCCTCCTTGAGTGCCCCTCCAGGGTCTTATTTACACTTGCATATAAATTAACCTCTAAAACTCAAAGCCATGAAAAAATTTGTAAAAAACTACATCGGAAAAGCAAAGAAAGTCGAAGGTCTTGAAATCATAAAGATCAACCTGAAAATCTCCGACATCGTCAAGTTCGCCCACAAATACAACGACGAAGATTACATCTCCCTGGAAGTCGCAAAATTGCAGAACACCGACAACTTCGGCCATGATTACACGGTTTACGTCAACCGCCTGGAAGAAGAACAAGTCACTGAACCTGCCCCGGCTCCGAAAAAGCATACCAAAAAATCCAAAGCTGCAAAGCAGGAAACCTCCGAAGTGCCCTTCTAAAGGGGTACTTCCCATCTAAGAGAGCTGGTCTTCGGATCAGCTTTTTTTTATGTGCTTACGACCGCACACCGCTTTTTTCTTTGATCCCAGAACAAATCAAAAAGCTTGGCAAAAAAGAAATTCACTCCCGGGGAAACTTTTGAAAAAAGTAACCAAAAGCCTAAGACTGTTTTCTTAATTCCTGTCAAAGTTAAACTCGCCAAAATCTCACGTCGCTAAGTGCTGCCTCCTGAAGGAACCGCAGCCCTTCGGGTTCATTCAGATTTCCTTGCAGCAAATCGTGACCTGAACACTTGCACCGGAATTTTGCGCTTCGTTTGGTGTACCCGCCAAAAATTATTCAAACGGCGGGCCAGATGCCATAATAAGTCGCCAGGGCAGGTGCAATCCTCATGAACAATACTCAGATTTATGCAGCCATCACCGAAAAGATCATTGCCAACCTTGAAACCGCCGGAAGCTGGAAAAAGCTCTGGCAGATCCCTTCACCGGTCAGCCTGAATGGGCACTATTACCGAGGCATCAACCGGCTGATCCTTTCATCGGATCCATTCAAGAGCCGAGTCTATGGAACATTCCAGCAGATCAGGGCCAACGGCGGCAAGGTCCGCAAGGGTGAAAAAGCCACCGTCGTTGTTTTCTGGAAAATGTCCGTCAACAAGGATGAAGCGACCCAGGAGACCAAAAGGATGTTCCTTCTGCGGTATTTCCATGTATTCAACACCGATCAGGCCGACTTCGATGAACAAGGCCATGCAAAGATCGACCAGCTTCAGAGCCTTGTTGAAGAAAAGCACAATGAAAGCCATGTCGATGCCGAGCAGATCATCATCGGCTATCAAAACAAGCCTGATATCCATTTCTCGGACAAAGATGACCGTGCCTATTACTCCCCGGTGGCCGACATGATCTCGATCCCTATGATGAAGTACTTTGTCAACCCATCAGAATTCTATAAAACGCTCTATCACGAATGTGTTCACAGCGTAGGCCATCCGAAAAGACTGAACCGTTTTGATCTGATTTCGAACCGTTTCGGAGATGAACCCTATTCAAAAGAAGAACTGGTTGCGGAATTGGGATCATCTTACCTGGCCGAGATCGCTCACCTTGAATTGAATATCCGGAACTCTGCCGCTTATATTTCAGGATGGGCATCGAAACTCCGGGATAACCAGAAATGGATTCTCTGGGCAGCATCCAGGGCAGAGAAAGCCGCTGATTATATCCTGGGAATCATTTCCGAGGAACCCATCCCGGCTGATTCATCAGAAATCGAAATCCTTGAGCCTGCAATGGCTGAATAATCAATCTTTTTTCTAACCGGCGTGCCAGATGCCAATATAAGTCCTAAGGGCATAGGCAAATTCTCGTGTCACATACCCATTATTCTGGTGATCCAAGGCAGATCACAGCCCGTTTTCCTTCAACCTGCCACACCTGCGGCAAACCGATCAAAAAAGGTGAAACCATTATCTACTGGCCAAACGGCAAAAAAGCCGGCCATTACGACTGCGATATCCAGGATTACCGCCAATCGATAGCATCCTTCGAAGACGAAGACCGCTATAATAATGTTTATCACTGATTCACCGGGAGAGCCTCTTTGATGAAGGTTCTCCCTTTTTTATTGCTTTTTTTCTTTGAGAGTTAGGGACAAAGAAAAACCGCCGGGGAAAAAAGAAATCCATTGTTCCGGGGAACTTTTTGTAAAAAAGTACCAAAAACCCCACCCACAGTTACTCAAAATTCGATGCAAAGTTAAACTCATGAAAATGTCGTGTCACTAAATGCGACTGATCATCTTCCTGGATTCGGGAAATTGATCGTCGCCCGTTGGGTTCATTCATTCCGTTTCACGGAAGTGACCTGAACATTTGTTCCAGAATTTTCATTCCGTTTGTTGTCGGGGCATAAATTTTTTTAACCCTGGCGAGCCAGATGCCAAAATAAGTCCGCAAGGCAGCGGCGATCTGAAATGACAAAATTAACGAACACCGCACTGAAACCGGGTAACGGAAAACCCACTGCTGAAGAGATGACCATCGTTAAGACGATCCTCAATCCCGCAGAAAACAAGACCGAGGAGAAAAAGCCGGTTCTGCCGATTGAACCCGAAAAGCCGGTCATTCCCGCTCCCGAGCCAAAGAAGGAAATGACCATGATGGAGAAGATCCTCAAGATCGAAAACCTCCAGCTCGTCATTGAAAAGAGGGCCAAGCTTGTGCAGACCCGCTCCGAACTGGACCGCTTCCAGATTTCTTCCAATGACTTCAACTGCACGATGCGGCTGAATGATTCAGACGGGAATGTCTTCACCACCAGCTTCACCCCGGGCATCAAGAAAGTCATTGAATTCCTGAAGACCTCCTTTGATGCAAGCATCACCGAAGCTGAAAACAAGATCACCTTCTGAATCTTTTCCTTGCGTCAAGATTCCGGCGTTCCGGCTAAGGCCGGAACGTTTTTTTTATGGTCGTAAAGCCGGGGATAAAATAGTGTCCTTTATTCTTCATTGCTGCGGTCGTAGTATTGTCGTCATGAATTCAGAATTTATCAGGCTGTGGGATGTTTTAGAGATCATGGACTCCGTGGATGCCCATGGAAAGCCGATCCGGTTCCAGGTGAAATATGTCACTGCAAACCGGACAACAAAAGAGGGCGGTGAGATCATCGAGCTGATGGATGCCTGTAAATGCTCAGTAAAAACGAGAAAGGGAGAAGAAATCTTTCCCGAAAAGAAGCACTTCCAGGCAATAGAAAGGGTTTCCAAGGATCCCCGGCATTGGAGCAATTCAACCAGGAACATTCTTTTGCCAAACGGACAAAAGCGAAAGCTGCACATCCGGCTGATCATCGAATTCAATCACAAAAGAGTCTGCTACTGATGAAACAAAAGATCGTATATGAAAACGATGTAGCTTTCCTTCCGGGAGCCAAAGCAGTTGCCACTTCCTTCAAGAAAAACCAGGATGCGGCTGTCGAGCAGGTAGTGATCCCGAAAGAATTCTCTTCCTCGCCCTGGTCTCCCTGGGGCGATGACAATTTGTTTCCTCAGAACGTCCTCAAAGACCTTGAAAAGAATTCCATTGCCCTTCGTGCATTGGAAAAACGTAAGACAGTACATTATGGCCGTGGGATAATGGCTTACCGGGATAAAGGGAAAGACAACCTGGGAGCTCCGATCCGGGAACCGGTCACTGATCCGGAAGTCATTGATTTTCTTCGCATCAACCGCCTTAACTTCCAATGGATTGACCTAATAGGTAGCCTGGAAATCTTTGCAAACGGATGGGTCGAGTTCATCCTGAATAAAGGGCAGGACAGGATCAACCGTGTCTTCGTCAAAGATCCGGCCTATTGCCGGAACGGGAAGATGGATGCAGATCATCCAACCCGGATTCCGTTCCTGTTTTATTCTGCCCAGTGGGATTTTACCCCATCGGAAAACGATGGCTCACTGGTCAAAATCCCGATGTTCGATCCGGACAGGTACGACGGTCGCCGGTATCAGGAACCGCAATTCTCTTATCCTGTCTTTTACCGGTCGTTCAACAAATCCTATTACCATCTGTCGGTTTGGAACGGCATCCGTGAAAGCGGCTGGCTCAATATCGCCAACAAGGTTCCGAGACTCAAGCAGGCAATCATGAAAAACCAGATGACCATCAAGTATCATATCGAGATACCTGATGATTATTTCATGAATCGGTATCCTTCGCCTGACTATACCCGGGAACAAAGAGAATCTGCAAGGACAAGAATTCTCGAGGAAATGAATGACTTCCTTTCGGATGTCGAAAACTCTGGAAAGGCATTTCTCACTTTTACCTTCTTCAATAAGTTCAAAAGTGAGTACCTGTCGGGGTGGAAGATCAATGTGATCGACAACAAGCTCAAGGATGATGCTTATCTGC
>Ga0247841_10014189_pt1 | contig 10014 bp, 1 predicted proteins | sample LaCruzMarch2015__2_FD_192410 | JGI IMG/M metagenome (GOLD analysis project Ga0247841, IMG submission 192410) | Freshwater microbial communities from meromictic Lake La Cruz, Castile-La Mancha, Spain - LaCruzMarch2015_18m | ecosystem: Environmental > Aquatic > Freshwater > Lake | place: Spain...
TGAACATGGCCTCTCATCTGCTTACCAAAACCGGCGGCAACTACATCGGCTTGATCGATACCGCGATCAGCAATCCCGGTAGCATTGACGTCGAGCAGGGAACGCTCAGTCTGTCACGGAGCGCCAATCTTGGGGGAACTTCGGCCAATAAGTTGACGGTGAAGAACGGGGCTGTACTGGATTTACATGGTCTCTCGGTGCCGCTGTCATGGACTTTGATTCGGAATGACGGCGCGACGGTTAGCGTGACTTCGGATACCGGCAACACCTGGAGCGGCCCTGTGACGCTCAACGGCGCGGGGACGTTCAGCGTCGACAGCGCTTGTGGACTGACAATTGGCGGAACAATCAGCGGCGGCGGATCGTTCACCAAGACCGGCGCCGGTACGCTGACGCTCTCCGGCGTCAACACCTTCAGCGGCAACGTGACGCTCAGCGCCGGGACTGTGAAGATCACCAGAAGCTCCGCGCTGGGTTCTGGCGCCAAGACGATCACCGCCATCGCGACGAGCATCACCACTTTACAGCTTGACAGCGGCGGCGGCAGTCTCACCTTGGCCAGCGACCTCAGCTTCATCACGTCGGGCAACGCCGCTCCGGTGATCTTGAACAGCGCCGGCGCAAACACGATCAACGGCACGATCAGCATGACACAGGGGGCAGGCGACACCTTGATCCAGAGCGACGGCGGGTCCCTGACGCTGGCCGGCAATATCACCGACAGCATCACTTCGGCGAGAATTCTGCGTTTGGGAGGAATCTCGACTGGTAACAATACCGTGAGCGGAATCATTTCTGATGGCAGCTCAATTACTAGTGTTGTGAAACAAGATGCGGGTCTCTGGATTCTCTCCGGCGCGAACACGTACACGGGCGGCACGACGATCAACGGCGGGAAGTTGCAACTGGGCGCCAGCGGGGTGTTGGCCGACAGCGGCACGGTTACGATCGGCGCCGGCACCGCCACATTCGATGTCAACAGCAAAGTCGAGACCATCGGCGTGTTGACGGGCACCGGCGGTACGCTCAGTCTAGGCAGCGGTGCGCTGACAGTCAACCAGACGGCGAACGGTACGCTGAGCAGCGTCATTACAGGCACAGGCAGTATGGCGAAGACCGGCACCGGCACACTGAGGCTAAGCGGCGCGAACACGTACAGCGGCGGGACGACGATCACCGGCGGTACGCTGCAACTGGGAGTTGCCGGCGCATTGCTCAACACCGGATCGGTGGCAATCAACTCGGGTGCTTCGGTATTCGATGTTAACAGCGTGGCGCAAACCATCGGCGTGTTGTCGGGCACTGGCGGCACGGTCAGTCTGGGCAGCGGTGCGCTGACGGTCAACCAGGCAGCGAACAGCACGTTGAGCAGTGTCATTACCGGCACAGGCAGTCTTACCAAGACCGGGGTTGGCATTCTAACCCTCAGCGGTTCCAATACCTATACCGGCAAAACTACCGTCAGTGGCGGCACACTGGCTCTGGGTTCGAGCGACAGGCTGCACGATAGTACCGCCGTGATAGTCAATGCCAGCACTGCCACATTTGATCTAGGCAGCTATAGCGACACCGTCGGCAGCTTCGCGCTCAGCAATGAGGGGACCCTGGCCGGGAGCGGTACGTTGACGGCCGCCACCTACAGTTTGAGCGGCGGTACGGTGAATGCGAACCTCGGGGCAGGGACGGTGATGGTCGCTACAGGAACGACGACTTTGAACGGCAACATGGGAGCTGAGAGTGTGGCGGTCAACAGCGGCACGCTGGCGCTTGGCGCGACCGGCACAATTTCCGGTGGCACGACAATCGCCGTGGCTGTAGGGTCGGCATTGGACGTGAGCCAGAAGGCGGGTGGTTATACCCTCGGGGCTGGCAAGACGCTCAAGGGCAGGGGCACTGTCGTCGGAAATCTCACCATCGGCAATGGTGGTACGCTGTCGCCGGGCGATACGGGCACGAAAGGGACGCTGACGGTCGGTGGTTTGACATTTGAGCCGGGCGCACACTGTGTAATGCGTATCGCCAGCGGTGCTTCTCACGACATGATCGTTTCCACCGGTGCGGTGAATCTGGGCGGGGCGACGCTGTCGCTGGACACGGCGGGTTTTGCGGTTGATAACACAAGCGGTATTGTATGGCTGATCGTCACGGGCGGTAATTCAGTGACTGTCCCCTTCGGCGGTTCCACCGCTGTGACGCTTCCCAACGGGGAATGGACAATCTCATACACAGCCGACTACGAGCATGGTGCATCGACCGGCGGCGATGATGTCGCGCTGATCCCGCCCGCCGGCACGACGTATATGCTCCAGTAGAGGGAAGAGAAGACCATAGACGGAAGACCGGAGACCATAGACCTTTCCGCCAGAGGCGGATCCGCCTTCGGCGGAAGACCATAAACATAGGAAACATTCAACGTTCAACAGGGTGACGTCCTGACTTTCGTTTGACACTTTCGTTCCTGCGCCGCGTGAGGTCACGCGGCGGCTTCAGACGGTTGGCGCCGGGTCAGGCCTGCCCTGCGTAGTGCCGCTATTGCGGGACGAAGCGGGGTGACCCTGCCCACAAGCTGAGAAGGTAGGCTACGTCGTCTTATCTGTATCTAGACGTTGCTCGAAAAGGCATTTTTCGGCCTTGAAGATCTGAATATCCGACAACCACCAAGGAATATCCAACCGAACATCGGAACCAGGGCTCAAAATGAACGTGAATGTCTCACATTTTGCGATGGTTTACGGATATTCTTACATTTGGATATTGGACTTGGCTGTTGGATATTGGATATTCGGTCAGGAGGACCTTTTCGGATGGGCTCTATCCAAACAAGAGGCTGTTCTGTAATGAAAGAAATACGAATCCTCGGCAGAATCACCGGTCAGCTTCGATCCATGTTCGCATTTTCCACTCACCACTCACTACTCCCTACTTCCCACTCACCACTTCCCACTCCCCACTCACCACTTCCCACTCCCCACTCACCACTCCCCACTCACCACTTCCCACTTCCCACTTCCCACGTCCTACGTCCTACATTCTACGCTCTCTGTCCCACGCTTCCCAACCGCGCGCTGGTCGGCGCGCTGACTATCGGTCTCATGATTGCCAACCAGGCGCAGGCAGCCTCGGGCACGTGGGACGGCGGTGCCGAGAGTGGCAGCGGCAGTTGGAGCACACCGGCAAACTGGAATCCCGATGGTAACCCGGCTAACGGCGCCACACTGATCTTCGGCAACAGCGGGACCTGCGGAACCACATTGGATACCGGCACGTTCACGTCCGTCGGCGGTTTGACGTTTACCTCCAGCACGGCGGCTTACACCATCAGCCAGGGCACTGGCGGGACACTGACCTTGAGCGGCGGAATTCAGCAATTGGGTTCTGTGGGTGTCATCATGAGTAATGGCATGACCTTGTCGGGCGGCAACACGATGAACGTAAGTTCGTCCAGCGGGACCATCATACTTGCTGGTATCATTTACGGCGCCGGGAGCCTGACCAAGAGCGGTAACGGTCTGCTGACACTCTCCGGCGTGAACGCCTACAGCGGCGGCACGACGCTCAATGGCGGCGTACTTTCCGTTAACACCCTGGCCATCGGTGGTCTGGCCAGCGGCATCGGTAACTCAGGGAGCGCTGCCGCCAACTTGACAACAAGTGCTGGCTCGACGCTCCAATACACCGGCACCTCTATGGCAATTGACCGGCACTTCAATCTCGCGAGTGGTATCTTGACGTTTGACGTCACCAGCAGCAGTGCCAACCTCACCTTTTCGGATATCAATGGGTCAACCTACGGCACTGCTACCGGCATCGCTCTGGCCAAGGCTGGAGCGGGTACGCTCACTCTGAATACTTCTGTGGCCAACACTTCATCACTGAACTTCATTACGCTGAGTAGCGGTGTCTTGACCGGCACGAAGCCATTCAACCTTGTTAGATCGGCGCAGGCGCTGACCATTTCCGGGAATTCCACACTTTCACTTGGTACGCTTACGTTCACCGGCGCTGGTGGAACGATTTCGGCCACGGGCAGCAGTGGCGACGCGAACACCATCTCCAGCCCGATTGTACTGGCCAACACCGGGCTGGGCGCAGGCGTTGCCGCGGGCGTAAGACTCACAATGACCGGCACTATATCCGGCGCTCAAGCCTTCACCAAAACCGACTTCGGAACCTTGACGTTGACGGGCAGCAGTTCCTTCAGTGGCGGCGCGACGATTACCGCCGGGCAGTTGAATGTGAACCGTGCGAACGCGCTTGGTTCGGGAACCGTGACGGTCAACAGCGGCGCCACGATGACATACACGTTCCTCAACGGCACCTTGGGCAACATTGTCAAAGGCTCAGGTACTTGGAATCTGTTGCCCGCATCCGCGACGTATTTCACGGGCTCGGCAACCGCAACTTTGAGCGCATTTACCGGCGCAATGAATATCGGTGTTGGCGCTCGCTACACTGCCGCTACGAGCGCACAACTGCCCGGCAACAGCGCGACCATCAACGTGACCGGCGGCGGGCAGTTGTATCTGGGTGCTGGTGCGGTGACCAGCAGCAGCGCGACCCTCACCATCAACGGCCGCGGGTGGTCTGGTGATAGTCCCACCTACGTCGATGGTCTCGGTCTGGGCGCGTTGCGTCTGGATGGCGGCGGCACCTATACGGGAACGATCATCGTCGGTTCCGGCACATCCCGCATTCTCAATTTTAGCGGTGCCCCCACCACCACCGGCACCATCTCGCTCGGCGGTGGTACGCTGGAGTTGTACGCTCAGGGAGGCAATCAGAGCATCAACGGCACAATCACAGGTTCGGGGGGACAGATCGTCAAACTCGGCACTTTCACCACGTCGCTTGGCGCAGCCAACACGTACACCGGCCCGACGACGATCGGCGCGGGCACCCTGAGCATTGCGGCTGACAGTGGACTGGGTGCCGCGCCGGGTGTCGCCACGCCGTCACAACTGACCCTCGACGGTGGCGTACTGGAAATCACGGCGAACGACACCACGATCAGCGCCAATCGCGGGCTCTTTGTGGACGCCGGCGGTGGCACGATCAGCACGCCCGCCGCAAATCAGACGACCACATATCGGGCGATCATTACGGGCACGGGGCCGCTGACCATCAACGGTTCAGGTGACGTGAACATGCAGGCTGCCAATACTTCCTACAGCGGCGGGTGGACGATCAACGGCGTACGGATGATGGGCGGTAGCAGTTCCGCTATGTTCGGTACCGGCTCGGTGACGATCGTCGGCAGTGGCGGGACGGGCGCCGAACTGTTGGCGACCGGCGGGACGTGGACCAACAACTTCGCCATTTCCGGGTTTGGCGGGAACTCGAGAGACAGCACGCAGCGCGGAGCGCTACGGCTCGACGGCGCGACTGTCAGCGGCACGATTACCCTGCAGGCGGACGCCGCGATCGATAGCAATACAGGCGGCGGCACCGTGAGTGGAAAGATCACGGGCGGTCATGCGTTGACCATTAATAAGTCGTGCGTCGGCACGGTAACACTCTCCGGCTCGAACGATTACACGGGTTTGACCACCATAAGCGGCGGGAAGTTGGTGCTCAGCGGAGGGGTGAACCGCATCAAATCCGGCAATGACCTGACTATCGCCGTCGGCACGGCGACCTTCGACCTCAACGGCCAGATCCAGGTTCTCGACGCGCTGAACGGCCTGGGCACGATCAACCTTGGCGCTGGCGCGTTGACCGTCGGCGCTTTCAGCGCTTCCTGTGCCTACAGCGGGATTATCACCGGTACAGGTTCCCTGACCAAAACGGGAACCGGCACGCTCACCTTCGGCGGCCCCAACACCTATACCGGCAGCACGATCGTCAGCGGCGGCAAGCTTCTTATTACCTCCTCCGGGTCAATCGACGACAGCAGCACCACCACAGTCAATAGCGGCGGCTCGCTTGTCATCGCGAACAGCGCGTGGACACTTGGGAACGCCATGATCTTGAATGGCGGGACGGTGAGCAGCTATCAGGACAACCAGGGTACGGTTCTGGGCGGTGGCAGCAGCACAATCACCGGCGGCAACGTGCGGTACACTTTCACCAGTTCAGGGAGTCTGACTCTGCCGGCGACGATGAACGGGGCTAGCGTGCTGCTGGTCGGTGGCGGCGGTGGCGGTGGCAACGGCTGGACGGTATATCCCTGGCGCCCGGGCGGCGGAGGTGGCGGCGGGCAGGTTTTGAATCTGACCAGCCAGTCGCTCACGGCAGGCAGTCACAATGTAACGGTCGGCGGTGGCGGCGGAGCAGAAGCTGGTGGCGGAGACACGAGCGTTGTCGGATTGGCCTCGGCCGCGAATGGCGGCAACGGTGCCTCTAACCAGAACGGGGCGACCAGCGGAAACGGCGGCTATGCGGGCGGTTTGGGTCATGTCGACGGCACCTGGTCGGACTACGCCGCGGGCGGTGGTGGCGGGGATAGCGAGAACGGCGCGGGCGGAGTCTATAGAGCTGGCGGCGCCGGAGGCAGCGGCACGACCGGGGCCATTACAGGGACAAGATATGGCGGCGGCGGCGGCGGCGGAGCGAATGACTCCGGCGTTGTGGGCGGTGCCGTTGACGGGGGCGGTGCCGGCTCGAAATCAGGCACCGGCGGCGCGGGCGTTGTCAATAGGGGTGGCGGCGGTGGTGGCGGGTACGGCATAAACGGCACCGGCGGCACCGGCGGTTCCGGTATCGTGGTCATCCAGTACCCTTACGATGCCGCCGGATGTGGCGGGGTGGGAACCTTTACCGGCACCTTCGATGTCCAGAGTACTTCGACTCTGAACGCCTATGGGGACGGTGGCTTGTTGCGCATGAGCGGCACCATGACGGGCAATGGCGGAATCACCATCGCCTCCTCGGACAGCGCTGGAGGTGTTGTGCTGTACAACACGACTGCGAAGGCCTACAACGGCGACACCACGATTAGCAGCGGGGCCACACTGAAGGTCGGCATGAGCAGCGTCTTGCCGTACAGCGGCGCCACAGGCGACCTCTACGACAACGGCACACTGGATCTGGCCGGTTTTACCGTCACCAGTCTCAACGGCCTGTACGGCAACGGAGTGGTATACAACAGCCACGCCACCAGCGCATCCACGCTTACCGTCGGCTACCGCAACTCGGACGGTTCGTTCTCCGGCACGATCACGGATAACGCCACGCTCAGCCTGAACAAGATCGGCACGGGCACGCTGACGCTCAGCGGGGCCAATACGTACTCCGGCGTCACTGCAATCCAGAACGGCGCGATCGTGATCAGCGGCGGCAATGATCGTTTGCCGACGACCGGGACCGTGACCCTGGGCGGCACCGGCACCTCCGGCAAGTTGATCATCGGCGATGCGACCGCCGCGCGCGGTCAGACGTTGGCCTGGCTGAATACGGCCGGCTCGGAGGGCAGTGTGGTCGGCGGCAACGGCAGCGTCTCGACCATATACTTGAATATTGTCTCTGGGAACGACACGTTCAGCGGCGACTTCGGGGGCGCCGACGCCACGAGTAAGATGTTGCAGGTGATCAAGAATGGCGCCGGCACACTCACCCTCACCGGCAGCGCCTCGATTACCGCTAATATGCAGGTCGGCACTTCCGGCAATGGCGGTTTCCTCGTTGTGAACTCGGGCACGAACGCAATCGATGTTGCTGGTGGCTATTTTGTAATGGGGAACAATGGGAGCGGGTCCATTATCGTTAACAGCGGGACCTTGCACAGCACCAGTTACATTAGCCCCGGCTGGAGTGGTACCAGTTCAGTCGGTGCTTTCACCCAGAACGGCGGCGGCGTTACGGGTAATCCAGCCATGCTATTGGCGCGGAACGCATCCGACGGCATTTACAACATGACCGCCGGCCAAGCCACATTAGGCGCAATTCGCTTGAACAACGCGTGTAATGCCACCGTCGGCGGCGGAGTCGGCACCTTGACGATCAGTGGCGGTTCCATGACTGCCACGACGTTGTATAACGATGGCACCGGCGGCAGCAGCGTCACGACAACGTTCATAACCATTCAGAACGCCGGTTCCTTAACCATTACCGGGGCCATAAGCATCGGTTCTCAGGACAACACCGCTGTCACCATCAACCTCGACGGCGGCGCCCTTGAGGCCGGTTCAATAGCCGGCACGACCGGCACGGGCACAGGTCGAAGTTCCACCTTCCGCTTCAACGGCGGCACATTGCGCGCCGGCAACAATACCGCCACCTTCATGCAGGGCCTGACGTCCGCCACGATCATGAACAACAGTACCATCGACACCGATGTCTACAACGTCACAATCGATCAGGACCTCCTGCTTGGCACGGCCGGGAAGGGCATTACGAAGAACGGGTCGGGCGGGCTGACTCTCACCGGTGCCAACACGTATACGGGCGGCACGACAATCAACGCTGGCACGTTGACCATTGGCGGCGCGGGCCAACTGAACGGCGGTAGTTATACCGGCGCCATCGGTCTCACGGTTGGCACGAGCACGTTCCAGTACAACAGTTCGCTTTCACAGACATTGAGCGGCGGCATCAGCGGACTCGGGGCCGTGATCAAGGCCGGTGTCGGCGGGCTGACGCTCACCGGCACCAACACGTACACTGGAAACACCACGATCACCGGCGGCACGTTGACCATCGGCGGCGCTGGTCAACTGAACGGCGGCAGTTATACCGGCGCCATCGGGCTCACGGCAGGCACAAGCACCTTCCAGTACAGCAGTTCGCTTTCCCAGACGTTGAGCGGTGTCATCAGAGGCCCCGGGGCTGTGATCAAGGCCGGAGCCGGCAAGCTGACGCTCGGCGGTGCGAACACATACAGCGGCGCTACGTGGAACAATGGCGGCACCCTCGTCATGGACGGCCCCCAGGCGTTGGGCACCATTAGCGCGGGTGGGAACACCGGGTCGTTAACTCTCAACAGTGCCACTGCGACGTTTGAACTCAGCTCGAGCGGGACGATAGGGGCATTGACCGGCGTCGCCGGCGGCGTCATCACCACCGACAACAGCGGCGCATTCACCCTGACCTCGAGCGGTACGGGTACAGCCAACACGACCTTTGCCGGCGTGATGAAGGATGGCGGGTCCAGCGGCATGTTGTCGTTCATCAAAACCGGCACGGGTACGTTGACTCTCAGTGGCCTCAACACCTACAGCGGCTCAACCACGGTCGCTGACGGGACGCTTCTTGTGAGCGGGTCCATCGGCGGCAGCAACCTTACGACGGTAGAGACCGGCGCCAGGCTGGGCGGCACCGGCACCGTTGGCGGCGCTGTCGCGGTTGAGACCGGCGGCGCATTGATGCCGGGCACAGACGGCGCCGGCGCGCTGCATGTTGGCGGCAACCTGACGGTTGCGCGTGACGGGGCGCTGGACTGGGATTCAACGGACGATCAGGTCGCCGTTGGCGGGCTCCTGACTCTTCCCGCCAGCCTGGTATTGAACCTGGGTGGCATTGGGACTTCAGGGATGGACGGCAAGGTGCTTTTCACCTATACGACCTACTCTGGCGCATCGAGTATCCCTCTGACTTTGCCGGGTATGGCGGGTATTTTTTCGGCTGAAAACGATGTTGCCAACAGTCGAATAGTATTCAAAAAGGGCTCCGGGACTATTATGATAGTTCGTTGAGGAGGCGGGGAGCGTAAGAAAGATAAGAAAACATTCAACGCTCAACATTCAACGTTCAAGTAAGAAAACATCGAGCAACTCGTGATGATTCTCCTCGGAGGGACGCGGCCTGACCTGCGTAGTCCGCTACTGCGGGACGAAGAAGGTTTTCACGCGTCCGTGTGAATAGGAAAGAGCGAAGAGAGCGGGGAATTGACGCAGAACCGCAGAATCACGAAGGGAATGCGGCCTCATTCAACTAAAGTGCCGTTTGCTTGATTTCTTGTAGGAGCGCCACTCCGTGGCGCGAACAGGCGAGGGGAGTAGCGAGTAGTGCCCCGGACATCGCAATCGTCCTCGTCGTCGTCCTCGAATATCTCGATTGCCGAGGACGATCAGAAACCCA
>Ga0247841_10014190_pt1 | contig 10014 bp, 7 predicted proteins | sample LaCruzMarch2015__2_FD_192410 | JGI IMG/M metagenome (GOLD analysis project Ga0247841, IMG submission 192410) | Freshwater microbial communities from meromictic Lake La Cruz, Castile-La Mancha, Spain - LaCruzMarch2015_18m | ecosystem: Environmental > Aquatic > Freshwater > Lake | place: Spain...
GTTGAACTGAGTGTGAATTCGGTGGGTGTAAATCTGAACACAGCCAGCAAACATTTGCTGACTTACATTTCGGGATTAGGGCCAACGTTGGCAGAAAACATTACCAATTACCGAAAAGAAAACGGGCCGTTTACTTCGCGTGATGAACTTAAAAAAGTGGCAAGAATGGGATCGGCTGCTTTTGAACAATCCGCTGGATTTCTTCGGATTCCCGATGCAAAAAATCCACTCGACAACTCTGCTGTTCATCCTGAATCGTACAAAATAGTAAAACAGATTGCCAAAGATTTAAAATGCGAAATCAATGATTTGGTTCGAAATGAGGAACTGGTTTCTAAAATTGATTTTCAGAAATATGTAACTGCAGAAGTTGGATTACCAACACTTACCGATATTAAAAACGAACTCTTAAAACCGGGAAGAGACCCGCGAAAACCAATTAAAATATTTGAATTTGCAGAGGGAATCCGTTCGATAAGCGACCTGCGCGAAGGAATGGAACTGCCCGGGATTGTTAACAACATCACCAACTTTGGCGCTTTTGTCGATTTGGGAATCAAAGAATCGGGATTGATTCATGTTTCGGAACTGGCCGACCGTTTTATCTCCGACCCCAACGAAATTGTTAAACTTCAGCAACATATAAAAGTGAGGATAAAGGAAATTGATGTTGCCCGTAAAAGGATTCAACTTTCGCTGAAAGGGGTGAACCAGCAATAGAAATTCTGCTTAACTAATCGGTTTTAAATCTTTTGGTTTACGGGAAACACAAGCAAACGTGATAAAAAAAATACCCTCCCCGTTTTAGCGGAAAGGGCTTTTTTTTAGTATCGTGTTAATATTATTTTTTTACCACCAGCTTGCCCGTTAAGATTTCATTGTTGTATTTTACGCGCACAACATACACGCCTTCCTGCCAGCCAGCAGTTTGTATTTTTGCTGATTTACCCTTTAGATTGGTTTGTTTCTCCTTTAAATTTTGGGTTGGGCTGTAAACTTCCATTTCCCATTCTGCTGCCGGGTCAACAGATTCTTCAGTCGAAGTTGTTTCTATGTTCATGGTTGTTTCATCGGTAGCGGGGTTGGGTGAAAATACGAGGCGCAAGCCAAAGCAGTTTTGTGCATAGAAAGTTTTTGATTTGGCATAAGTCATTGAATGGCTGCACTGGTTATGCGCCGCAACCTTGATTACCTGTGACGTAGGCGGATACCAGCTAAGGTAAAAAGTTGGCCGGCTGTTTGTTATCCCACCTAAATCGTAACCTGTGTGGTACGGTGCCCATGAGCCGAAATCCCAGTAATAGCTCTCGATACCCTGTTGCTGGGCGTTTGGGTGGCCTGCTGCAATGATTTGCTCCGTATTGGTGCATAAAATGTTGCCAGGAGATTGCCCATACATTACCATCATATCGATTTGTGAGTTATCGGGCATACCTGCCCAAACGGCTTTCTGAGGTAAAATAAAATTCCCGTAGCTATTTACCAACCTGACCTTTACCCAACTATTTCCACTCCCTGTTGCTTTAATTGTTGGAGAGTTTGTATACTGCCCTGAATTAAGAGCAAGGTAAGGCCCAACACTCCAAATAATGGAATCGACCACAGGGAGGTTGCTTACAGAAAATGTGGAACCGAAAGAACATATTACCGAGGGAGAGATGCTGGAAATAGCAGGTGCAACACTATTAACAGCAGCAAAAGCATTAACCAAACCATGGCCAACCTGATTGTTCCATGTTCCATTAGGATGACTTGAATTGTTTGAAAAAGAATATGCTGACAATTTTGTACAATTGGATTCTATGGCTTGCAGTGCTTGTGTTCTAGTTAAGTCAGGACGGACAGAAAGAATCAATGCTGAAATACCTGCCACATGAGGACAGGCGGCTGAGGTTCCAGTAAAGCCGGAATAGTAATTTCCAGCGATTCCGTTTGATGTATTATATCCTGTACTACCCTGGATGTCAGTAGTATAAATATTTTCCCCAGGAGCAACGAGGTTTAAACTAGTTCCATAATTAGAAAAATTTGCCCTGTTTCCATTATTTTTAATGGCTCCCACGGCGATGACATTTGGATTACTTGAAGGATAATCTATGGTTGACAAATTACTATTTCCGGATGCAGCAACAAACACACAGCCCAAATTATTTCTTCCCAAAGTAGAGGCTTCTGTAATTTCTGTGTTTAAGGCAGTTGTTTCAATGCACCCAAAAGACATTGAAATTACACTTGCATTGTTTTGTCTTGCCCAGTCTATGCCAGATGCAATATACCCCGATTCAGTAGTTGTCCAATTGGTGGTAGTTGAAGCAACACTAACCGGCAATATCCGGCTTCCATAAGCGACCCCTGCAATTCCTTCAGAATTATTTCCTAAAGCGGCTGCAATCCCTGCACACGCTGTTCCATGAGCAATATTATTTAAAGGGCCTCCAATTCCACCACTTCCGGTCGCATCAAATCCGGTGAGCAGATTGCCTTGTAAATCAGGATGGGTTAAGTCAACACCGACGTCAAGTATGGCAATTCGAACGTTGGATGAACCGGTAGTAATGCCCCACGCCTGGTTTGCTTTTATGTCAATTCCTGATGTGCCTCCCGATTGTCCGGTATTATTAAGCCCCCACTGTTGGAGAAAATAGGTGTCATTGGTTGACAGTTTAAGAAAGTGAATAAGATTAGGTTCGGCATAATCAAATAAATCCGTTTCAAACAGTTCATTGGCAATCTGCATGGGACTTTTTCCCAAATTCTTATTAACGGTTACCAAATATGTCCGTTCATCAAAGTTACATGGCTTAACGTCCTTTACATCATATGGTATAAGACTTTGAAGTAACACAGAATAATCGGCTTTTGATTTCAATCGTACTAGAACCTGGTTGGTAACTCCACCAATTTCATTACCAATTTCGTCAATTAAAACCTCAGACGAAAACGTTACATCTTCCCTGATATTCCAACGGTTTACCAATTCCAAAACGGTTTCCTTGTTTTCATTCTTTATGTTAACCATAAATAACCCTTCATCCAACGTAATAATACTGTCAACAGGGACCATTTTGTTCAACTGGATTACATTTTTAATACCGGTAGCATTCAGCATATTCGATTTTACTAGTAGTTTTGTGGTAGAAAATTCATAAGAATGCTTCTTCCCGTCAACATACATGAAGAAGTTTTGTCCCCAGATACCGACAACTAAAAAGTTGAATAATACTATTAAAATAGATTTTTTCATGACTATAGAAGTTTTAAGTTAGTTAAAATATAATCAAAATAGGCGGCATCCGCCAATCCAGTCGGATTGCATGCCTCATATCCTGTCCCTTCAAAATAAACTTTGTGACCGTTTGTGGGGATGTACCATTCTTTTGCAAAATCAGGATAGTTACAGATGTTACAAACTTGCCGAATTGATGTTTTCGTCTGCTTTACATGAAGGACAGCCTTATTTGTTTTACTGTCCAAAATAATCCATTTTACAACTTCATTGGACTGATAGATTTTAGTATTTATCTGAACCCAAATTTGTTGAGGGATGGAATCCTTAAACAAAAAAGCTTCACCATCGGGTATTTTTAAATTTGCTAATTCCTTTTCTTCTTCACACGGGCACGGAGCATAAGGCACTTCGCCCGTTTCAATACTTTCTTTACTGCAAGATGTCATTAGAAACAATATAAATAAAAATGAATTTATCTTAAATGTGCTCATTCTATTACTTTTTAAAATATTCTTTCGTACTTAAAACCAGTGTTAACCGGCATTAAGCCGCTTATAGTTTTTCATTTTTCATATTCGGGTAACCGGGGTTATCCGTTTGGAGAGCAAATAAGTGTGTGGCACAATGTGTTGGGGCTTTCTGTTTAGCAACCTTGTTGCAACAGTGGTTCTGTAATTTTCAGGGAGCTCTTTTCATATTTTCATGATGATTTTGTTCTGTTATCAAGATGATGCAAGTTAGTAAAAGGTTGCCTGAGTTTCGAACTATAGTATTATTTTTAGGACAGAACTCATGTTTGTTAACATTTATCCGACCCGAATGAAATTGTAAAACTTCAGCAACATATAAAAGTGCGGATTAAGGAAATTGATGTTGCACGCAAACGGATTCAGTTATCGTTGAAGGGAGTAAATCAGAATTGACCTGACGAAAGTGGTTTTCTTGACAATCACCGTGTTCGTTGATTTCAAATTGATCTGTAAATTTGAAAAAATACAGACTTTAAATTCTTGCCAGCTTGATTCTATGTTGTATTTTTATGGATGTTTTTAAAAATACTTTTTCTTCTTTAACTTCGGATTAAATCAAAATTGCTTAAAATCAATATCTGTCATGAATAAATTTTATTACCGCTCCGCATTTTTTGGATTTCTTACCCTTTTGATATTCATTCAATATAATACAGTTTGTGCACAGGCTGCATATCAGGTAAAAACTACATTTGATAATTACCGCACAAGTCAAATTAGTTCAGGAGAATTCAAAGGCGGATTATCGATTGCCGATATTTACGGGAATCCCTATTTGGAAAGTGATTTTATAAATGGAACCATTTTTACGATACAAAAAATTCAGTATGTCGACATTCCAATTCGTTACAATAAGTATAGCGATGTATTTGAATTCAAGGCAGAAGACGGAATTTATGAATTAGGCGTTCCTTCTGATGTGGAAAAAATTGAGTTTAAGGGGATGGTTTTTCATTACATCCCATATTTAGCTGATAAGAAATTGAAAAACGGATTTTTTCAAGTGTTAGAATCAGGAAATGCCACTTTATATGCCCGATACAGGGTTATATTCAAAAAAATGGAACCGGCAAGCATAACCCAGACTTCAAAGCCTGATCGTTTTGAAGAAGTACCGGTTGAGTTTTATATGAAGGTGAAAAATAATGAAGCCATACCATTCAATACAAAAAAGGATCTTATTGGTTTATTCCCCGACAACCAGGATAAGGTGGAAGATTTTATATCGAAAAACAAAATCAAGCTAAATAAACCTGAAAGTCTCTCGGAGTTGGTGAAATATTATAATTCCCTGTAAATTAATTTCGATAAATTCTTGTCGCAGGCTATGTTTTAACCTGTTATAACCTGATGAAAATCTTACGTTTATAAAGAAAATAACAAACATACCACAACATTGCCGCAACAACTGCAGTTGAAATTACTGTCAATGTAACTTCGTTTGTCCAACTGAAAATCCGTGAAATAAACGGAGTGGTTAATCCCCTGAAAAAATTCCGGAAACTACCTGCCATCAGGTAAATAAAAAGTGGATTCATTCCGAAAACTGCAAAAAACATCGGCACCTTTCTGAAATTCAGAACATCGATAAACCAGTAAGAAATTCCCATTCCGATTAAACACCATCCGCCACTAACAATAATAAACGAACTTGTACAAATATGTTTGATTATCGGGATAAACGGGCTCATGGCAAATCCAATGATTACACCTGTCGTTCCAATGGTTAAAAGTGTAATTATCTTTTTCCGCGGCGACCAGTTATTCATTAAAAGCATTCCAACAATTACTCCCCAAATGGTGTGAGCCGTTGTTGGTATCGCGTTAAACGGCACCCAATCACCATGTTCTATGCTTCCTGTGAGCATCATATCTGTCCACGACCCAAAGTTTTTGCCGGCAACAAATGCCTGGTTAAATCCTTCAACAGGCCAAAAACGATAAAGCAAATCCGATACAAGTATTAACGCAAATGAAATTAGCAACTGCCATTTAATTTGTTTGCGCATAACCAGAAAAGCAATCAAGTAAGTAACTGACAATTGGGCCATTACATTGTTAAAATTGGATGTGGTAGCACTCGAACTTATTGCCCAACCAATTACAAGCAGGAAAAAACAGCGCGTTAAAACATGGTAAAATGTTTTCTTCCAGCTATCGCCCCTTTCCCATCTTCGCGATAACGAAAAAGGCATTGCCACACCCACAATAAACATAAAAAATGGTTGAATCAAATCCCATGCATGAAGTCCTTCCCAGGGAACATGCGATAATTGTTGTTGAAAAAACTGAACAACTGGGCCAACCTGAGTGGGATCCAGTTTTGAGAATAATCCTTCAATGCCACCAACAAGCATAAACATGGTAAAACCACGAAAAAAGTCGATTGATAAAATCCGATCCTGTTCTTTGGTAAGACTGATTGTTTCGCTCATCAGGTTTAGTTCTTCAGGTTTAAAATGTACTACAAAACTAAATATCAATCTGATACCAAATATCAAAACATAATAAAGGCATCACATCATTAATTTAAAAGCCAATTAATGTCGATGAAATTTCAGCCCAAAGAATAAGTAATGCAAAAAAACGAGAATCTACCTGACCGTTTTTTTTGATTTTTCTTACTTATTTCCCGTCATCCTCTTCATCCAAAAGCTCTTCATTTTCGAACTCTTTTTCCAGAAACTCTTCGGCTGCTTCCACCAAATCGGCAATCATTTCTTCATCACCCGGTTCCCCGTCAATCCAGTGAATGGCCTGGTTACTCCAGAAATCATCGATATCCGATTCAATGATAAACCGTGGAATTTCGGTGTGCACTACAAAAATGGTTTCAGGAGTTTCAATTGAGTTGTCGGCTAATAAAAATTTTGGTAACATGGCTTTATTTTAAATGTTAAATCAAATATAGACTATTTCTTTTTTAAACCCTGTTATACTCACTTTAATTTTACATTTTTTCATTTTACCAATTCACCAATAGCTTCAAATTGAAAGAGATTACTATTTTTAGCGGAAATTTAAAATAACAGCCAAAAATGAACAAAATAAACGACATCCTTTCTATCATCGACAGTTACATTGGCGGATCACAGTGGTTCGTTTTTTTGTTATTGGGAACTGGTTTGTTTTTTACTATTTACCTTAAATTTCCACAATTCCGCTACCTGAAACCTGCTTTCCGAATTGTTCGTGGCAAATTCGATCGCCCCGGCGACGTTGGCGACACCTCCCATTTTCAGGCGCTGGCAACAGCATTGTCGGGAACGGTTGGAACAGGAAATATTGCAGGCGTTGCACTGGCCATTCATTTGGGCGGCCCGGCAGCGTTATTCTGGATGCTGGTTACAGCAGCGGTTGGAATGACTACCAAATTTGTAGAAGTCACATTATCACACAAATACCGTGAAACCGCGCAAGATGGCTCCATTTCAGGCGGCCCCATGTATTACATGAAAAACCGGTTAAACATGAAATGGCTGGCTGCAATTTTTGCGGTTGCAACTGTTTTATCGTCGTTCGGTACAGGAAATTTGCCGCAAATTAACAGCATTTCGAATTCGCTTTTTGAAACTTTCGGAATCAACCACATGTTAACCGGAGGAATTCTTGCGGTGATTCTTGGTATTGTAATAATCGGTGGAATTAAAAGAATTGCTAAAGTAACTGAGAAACTGGTACCGTTTATGGCTATTGTTTATTTTCTTGGCGCCATTGCAGTTATATTGTACAACTATCAAAATATTATACCTTCGATTGTTACAATTGCAACCGATATTTTTACCGGAACAGCCGCGGTTGGCGGATTTTTAGGTGGAAGTGTAGCATTTGCCTTTAACCGCGGTGTTAACCGTGGTTTGTTTTCGAATGAGGCCGGACAGGGATCAGCGCCGATCGCACACGCAGCAGCCCGCGCACACGAACCCGTTTCGGAAGGACTTGTTGCTCTTTTCGAACCTTTCATCGATACCATCATAATTTGTACTCTCACTGGGTTGGTAGTACTTTCATCGGGTGTCTGGAAGGAAAAATTTGAGAATAAATTTCAGGAAGCCGACCTTGTTGTTCTGAACGGTACCTATTCCGAAAAAAACGAACAGGACGTTGACAAGCTGTACCATTTTCTGGCAAAAAAAGCTGATTTGCCATTGTTTACTGGACAACTCAATGTGGTAAACGGAATTATTCAGAATCAGCCAACAATAATTCACTCGCGCTCGGTCGCCGAAAATGTACAGGTTTTCATGAACAATCAGCCCTATTCAGGTTCAATTGGTTTTAAAAACGGAAAGCTGCTAAGCCAGCAAGGATTGAGTATTTCGGGAAAATCGCTTTTGCACAGCGCACCGCTTACTACAGTAGCCTTTTCGCGAAGTTGGTTTGGCGATTACGGAAAATATGTGGTTGCGTTTGGGTTGCTTTTGTTTGCCTTTTCAACCGCCATCAGTTGGTCGTATTACGGCGACAGGGCGATTACTTATTTATTCGGCTCCAGCAAAGTTATTTATTACCATATTATTTATGTAATTGGTTTTTTCTTCGCTTCATTTGCCGATACCACCATTATCTGGACACTTTCGGGAATCACCATTGCATTAATGACCATTCCTAACCTTTTCGGGATTCTTTCCCTTTCAAAAGAAATGAAAAACGAAGTAAAATTGTTCTGGAAAGAATGGGCAATAAGGTATCCGGGAGAAAAGTTGCCGAAAAGTTAGAATATAAAGATTGAGGCAAGACAAATCGCAAATGAATTAAAGGATCAAAATTCCATTTTTCCGCATTTAGATATTGCTTCAGAAGTGGATTTAGAAGGGCAGGTTTTTATTACTACATGATATCGGAAAGTAAATAAATACGTAAAATTCGAATAAAAATAGATCTTTATCTAAACATTATTATGTAAGTTAGAAATGATATGAATGAAATTATATATTATGATTTTGATCAGATAAATAGAGTAAGTTTTTATCTAAATGGTTTTTTTTCTAACCAAACAAAATATAACTATAAGTTTTCAATCAAAAGAGAGGACCCATGTATTACAATGCTAAACTCTGTTGTTGGGGAATGGAAAAAGTTTCTTTTCGGATTAGGATTATTTGAATTCAAAAGTAGAAATAACAATTTTTTCTTTTGTATAGACCGTAGTGACCATTCATCCAACTATATGAATGAAGGATATCTTATTCCAATACTTGAGATAGTAAAATACTATTTTAAAGCAAACTATGATCCGACTGCCATCGACAACGATCCTGCAATAAATAAATTTAAAGACAAGATTATTCCAATTGGCCCAAGTTTTCCTATACACATTGAAAACATGATCAAATTCATGCCTGGAATTTTTCCTATTGATAAAAATAGATGGTCATTAAATATATTCAAGGAGCGGTTTGATCTTATGTTTAGATATCCAAAATTGAGCTATTTAAAGCGTCTTCGTAAAATAGAACCTAAACTCAATTTATTTTTTGTATTACCATATTATTCGAATCAAAAAATATTAAATGAATATCGTTTTGAAGTGTTTAAGGCTGTCAAAGATCGTGTAAAGACAAATACTATCATCGGTTTTGGTTCTCACACAAAATTGACAGGGAAATATGAGCAGTTTAAACTACCAAGGTATGAAATGCGAGATTATTATCGTCATTTAGCCGGATCAAAAATCGCAATATATGTAAGAGGGCCTCATAATGGTATTTCATCAAAGTTGGGACAACTTCTTGCTTTGGGAAAACCAATAATTGGTCAAACTATTCATAACAACAAAGAAATGTTTTATCAAAATCAATTCTTCAATGAACAGTTTGCCTATGATGAACCTGAAGAAATTGCCAAACAAGTGCACGATTTATTACAACACCCAAAAAAAGCAGCTTCATTTGCAGAAGCTAATGCAAATACTTTTGATACAAGATTTTCGCCTGAAATAACAGTATCACATATTCTTGAAAATCTTTTCAACTAAATTAAAAAATACAAATTTGACATTAGAAAAATTCAACTAACTTTATGTTTGAAATACAATAATTAAAGAGGATAAATATGTTTGGCTTATTAGATCAGCTTAGGAATTTAAAATCTCAAATAAAAATCGGAATCGTAGGGATCGGATCCATAGGAAGAGGAATGGTACTTCAATCTTCGCTTACACCTGGAATTGAATGCTGCGCGATTGCAGACAAAAATCTAAGCAGAGCAATTGATGTTGCAAAGCAATTTAATTTTAATTATAAAATAGTGAAC
>Ga0247841_10014191_pt1 | contig 10013 bp, 11 predicted proteins | sample LaCruzMarch2015__2_FD_192410 | JGI IMG/M metagenome (GOLD analysis project Ga0247841, IMG submission 192410) | Freshwater microbial communities from meromictic Lake La Cruz, Castile-La Mancha, Spain - LaCruzMarch2015_18m | ecosystem: Environmental > Aquatic > Freshwater > Lake | place: Spain...
GAGGGGAGAAGGTTGGGTTTTCATGTTACAACGTCTCCGCTCTATTGGGTTCTCTCTAATTGTCCTCTTACTATCAGCAACACCGGCACTTGCTGATTCTGGTGATATCGCAAAAGTTCAAAACTTTGCGCAAAATGTTATTCAAGTCCTTGTCACCCTCGCCGGCCTGTTAGCAGCCGGCTTTTTTGTAGTAGGCGGTATCGGCTATATCACAAGCTCTGGTAATCCTGAAAACTTGGATCGATCAAAGAAAACAATCCTTTACTCAAGCATCGGTCTTGCGGTATCAATTGCCGCATTCGTTATCTCAAATATTGTTAGTGATCTGGCAAAAGGCGCTTTTAATTAATTTAAGCGATGAAAAAGACTTGGCTTAAAATCTGTGCTTTTGGCGTATTCCTGTTAACTCCCGCATCTGCCCTTGCTGCCTCAAATCCCGAAGTAGATAATTTTACTCGGGATGCTATGACCGCTTTGATAGGACTGGCTTCTGTTGCCGTCACTTTCTTCTTGGTCCGCGGCGGGTATCTGTATATCACTTCGACCGGAAATCCGGCAGCTCTTGATGAGGCGAAGAAAACGATTCGCAACGCCTTGATCGGCCTAATAATTGTGATTGGCGCTTTTGTCTTCTCAAGAATTCTTGGCGATGCCATGACACAGCCAGCCGGCAATCCAGCTGGAACGCCTTTAAGTTTAAGTCCGATCGAGCCAATGGAGCCGGATAACTCTTTGGCCCAAGTCATACTTGACGCAGTGTTTGGCTTCCTGCAAAACATAATACAGTCGGCTACCAAGCCTGTCTTTGACGGCATTACCTGGTTTCTTACTTCCACTCCATCATTGGCTTCAAATTCGGTGGTTTTCAATTTCTGGTTAGTGATGGTTGGAATTACTGATTCGCTCTTTGCCATCATCATTGCCTTGCTTGGTTTTCGAGTGATGAGCGGAAGCACCTTTGGATTGGAAGAAGTAAGTTTGAAAGATCTTTGGCCCAAAGTCGCTTTGGCTTTTGTTGGAGCCAATACCTCAATCTTTCTGATTGATTGGATAATTCAGCTAAACCAAACTCTAGTAAATGCAGTGCTTAATGCTACCGGCGGACTTGGACAGGCATGGATATTAAATGCTTTTGATCCCGCTACTTTCTTAAGTGGCGGAACAGCGCTGATCACTTTGATCTTCGTTATCATCTTTATCGTCTTGGCGGCAGTTCTCCTGCTTTTCTATATTTCTCGCCTTATGATTCTGGCTTTTGGTGCGGTGATCTCTCCGCTAGTTTGCGCGATCTCTCTTATCCCAAGTTTTTCAGGTTTTGCCGCCAATCTATTTAAGGGTTACTTCGTGATGATATTTTCCATCTTTATTCATGTAGTCTTAATCCAACTAGCATCGGCATTTCTAACAGTCCCAAATCAAGTCGGGACCAATCCGGTCGTATCAATTTTAATCGGTATTGCCCTCTTCTCGATTTTAATAAAAAGTACATCGGTCACGATTCAGCTTGCCTTAGCCGGCGGAACGACCAATTCGATCAAAAAGATAGGCGGGCAGATCATGAATGTAATTTCGGTTTCAAATGCCAAGCAAACAACCGTAGTCAAAGAAGTTGCTAGAAAAGGAGCAAGGGCAAGATGAAAACAACCGTCGTTCCAGCTCAAATTACAACCGTAGAAGATAGAATCGCCGGAAGCCTGACATTACCGCAGATCGTGCTCATGGTGATGGCTATGGTAATCGGGGCCGGCATTTATGCCGTTGTCATGCCAAAGATGCACTTTGGTTCGATCAAGATAACATTAATTGCTATTGAGTGTATTTTCTTCGGCGGCCTGGCTTTGCGATTCAACGGCAAAATTTTAGGCGAGTGGCTGGTCATTTTACTTCGTTTCAATTCCCGTCCAAGGAGATATATTTTTACCAAAAATGATCCAATCCATCGGGAAATTATTATCAAAGAACCAAAAGTTACTGAAGCAAAGAAAATAGAAATTAAAGTGGAAAGCAAGAACACCAAAACAATCAGCTTGCATGACCAGATAAAGATTGATCAGCTATTCAATGAAAATTTGGTAAGGCTTTCTTTTAAACCATCAAAGAAAGGAGGTTTAAATGTTGAACTCAAAAAAGCCGAAAACTAACGGCTCAGCTCGAACTCAAATCGGGATCAAGGAGGTAAGAGACGGAATTCTAATCTTGCCGGATGATCGCTATCGCACAATCCTATCGACCTCTTCTTTAAACTTTGAACTCCAAAGCGAGGAAGAACAGGATGTGATCGTTGACGCTTTTCAAGCTTTCTTAAACAGCCTGACAATGCCGATTCAAATCTTGGTCCGAGTCAGAGAACTTGATATTGACCGATATCTTGAAGATTTTGAAGGCAAATTGAAGAATGAAACCGAAACAATATACAAGGATCAACTTAAAAATTATTCCGAGTTCATTAAAAAGCTCGTTTCTGGTAATAAGATACTTTCGAGAAAATTTTACCTCGTCATTCCCCATGACAACAAAGGCAAAGTTGATTTTCCTACTGTAAAAGAACAGCTTATGCTCGAACAGGAAATCATCATTAAAGGTTTAGAAAAAATTGGCATGACAGCAAGACAACTCTCGAGTCTAGAAATACTCGATTTGTTTTACAGTTTCTACCGACCAGAACAGGCAAAAATTCAACCATTGGCTCATGCAATTATAAAAAGAACAGGAGAATATGATTTTCGCTAAAATAAAAAAGAAAACTAAAAAAAAGCATGCCTCTCAGCAGAAAGAAAAGAACTTGGCTCTCTCTTTTCATCTTGGCGACCAAGACCAGCTTGATTTAATTACCTATTCAGGCCTTGAGGAATTTCAAAATCATCTAGAGATTGACGGCAGATTTGTTAAAACTCTCTTTATATCCGGCTATCCATATACCGCTTCTAGCGGATGGCTCAATCACTTGATTAATTTCAATTACAACGTCGATATTGCCTACCATATCGAGCCGGTGGATGCTACTTTGGCGTTGCCAAAGCTAAACCGGAAGATTACTGAGCTGATCTCGACTAAGCGAGCAATGGAGAGGGCTGGCAAGATCATCGGCTCAGAGCTAACTGATCCGCTTGATTCTGCCATGGAGCTTCGAGACAAGATCCAAAGAGGACAAGAAAACCTCTTCCAAGTATCCCTCTATATCACTTTATCAGCCGATTCTTTAGCGGAGCTCAACAAAACAATTAAGCTCTTAGATACTGTTCTTGCAACCAGGCTTTTCTATACCAAACCGGCCATCTTCCAGCAAATTGAGGGCTTGCAATCGGTCTTGCCAAGGTGCGATAACCAGCTTTGTCAAAAACGAAATCTTGATAGCTCAAGCGCTGCCTTAACCTTCCCATTTATATCCTCAGAATTGGTCCATGAATCGGGCGTGCTTTATGGCATCAACCGGTCAAATAGTTCGCTAGTTATTCTTGATAGATTCTCACTTCCTAATGCAAACAGTATCTTATTCGCTCAATCAGGCTCGGGTAAGAGCTACACCGCCAAAGTCGAAATCTTGCGCCACCTCATGCAAGGGACCAAAGTTATCGTTATCGACCCCGAGCGAGAATATAAACGGCTGGCCGAATCAGTTGGCGGCACTAACATCAAATTATCCGTTCATTCCAAAGAAAAGATCAACCCCTTTGATTTAGAAGTTAATGCTTTTAACGAAGAAGATGGTTTCGCTGATCATGTCCAATCTCTGACTGAAATAATATCTTTGATGGCCGAAGGATTATCCGGCGAAGAAAAATCTGTTGTCGATAAAGCAATCATCAAGACTTACCAAAAAGCTGGTTGGACTCAGAAGAATTCAACCAAAAAGAAAAGTGCCAGAACATATCCAAAACTCTACGATCTATATGCTACCCTTCGGACGATGAAACAGGTCAAACTCTGCCGCCGACTGGAAAAGTACACTACCGGATCTCTTTCTAAAGTCTTTGATACTCAAACCAATATTGAACTGGATAACCGGCTAGTAGTTTTTGATACCAAAGATCTGCCCGAATCATTACGCCAGATCATGCACTTGGTCATCGCTCAATTCGTACAAAACCAAGTTAAATCAGACCCTTGCAAGCGGATCTTGGTCATTGATGAAGCCTGGCTTCTCTTGGAACACGAAGAATCAGCCAGATTTATTGCTGGACTGGTTAGGCGAGCAAGAAAATATTATTTAGGCGTAAGTATTATATCTCAGCAGGCCAACGACTTTTTGGGTAATGTTTACGGTCGAGCGATCGCTTCTCAAAGTTCATTAAGACTTTTGATGCGCCAAGATACTACTACTATTAAAGGTGTAGCTTCAGAGTTTCACTTAAGCGAGTTTGAGCAGAGATTTCTCTTAACCTGCGAGCGAGGAGAGGCACTCATTATTGCCGATCAGCACCATGTTGCAGTTAAAATCACTGCTTCGGAAAAAGAACATCCACTCATCACCACAGATCCAAGTGAGGTTACACTAAAGAAAAAATGAATCCCCAGACAATAAAACTTATCGTTGCTGCTCTTTCAATGAAAAAGGAGATCAAACTTTTCCTTTGGACTATTGCTATCATCTGTTTGCTACCGGTTTTTACAGTGATAATTCTGACCCAGGCTGGTTTTAACTTTGTCTCCGATGTTTTAGCGAACATTAACCCGATAACTTCTCTTGTTGAGATATTAGATCCTAGCGACGGCAGTGTTTCTTATACTGTAACTGAGCCAAGAACTTGGCCGACTACTGGCAATATCTCACTCGAATTTGGACAATTATCGCCTTATCAGCTATTTCATACTGGAATTGATATCGCAGGCGAAACTGGTACTCCGATAGGCGCTTTCATGGCAGGCAAAGTTATCTATGCCGGAGAGACAGCTACTGGATTCGGCAAACACATAAAGATCGATCATGGTCATCACATAACCTCGATATATGCTCATCTTGATTCTATTGCAGTTGAAGAGGGCGATGAAATGGAGCTCGGAGAGATCATCGGCACCCGTGGAGATACTGGCTGGTCAACAGGTCCACATCTGCACTTGCAGGTCAACGTGTTTGGAATTCCTGTTAATCCGAGAGTGTTTTTGAGCGGCAATCCATAATTTTGTTACAGCTGAAGACAATACCTATTCAAGTCAAATGGTACTAAAAAGAAATTCATATAAATCAGACCACCAATATGAAGAACAACAAGCCTATATCTGGCCGATTGTTATAAAGGCAGTGCAGTTAATTTAGCAACCCTGTCCTTCGTCGCAGGATGAGTGCTAAACAGACTAAATAAACCTCCTCCTCGAAGCGGATTGGAAATATACATATGGGCTGTTGAAGGATTTGCGTGAGCCAATGGCACATGGTGAGCTGCTTTTTCCAGCTTCAATAAAGCGTTAGATAGGCCACCAGAATCATTTACCAGCCTAGCGCCAGTTTCATCAGCCAAGTACTCACGAGATCGGGAGATTGCCATTTGGATTAGTAGAGCAGCAATCGGAGCGATAATTGCCAATGCCAGCGAGCTTATCATATTACCAGAACCACTTTCTTCATCATCGCTATTGCTTCCTCCGAATATTGCTGTCCACTGGAAAATATTTGCGGCATAAGAAATAACAGCAGCAAACATAGCAGCAATAGAGCCGATTAGAATGTCTCTGTTCTTAATATGAGCGATTTCATGAGCCAAAACGCCCTTAATTTCATTTTTATCAAGAAGCTGGACAAGTCCAGCTGTTACTGCGACTGAGGCATGATCAGGGTTTCTGCCTGTTGCAAAAGCATTCGGCTGCATATCATTTGTCATATAAAGTTTCGGCATCGGCAAATTTGCCCTATGAGTGATTTCTTCTACCATGTTAAATATTTCCGGCATCTCTGACTTTTTGAGCGGCTGCGCGCCGGACATTTTCAAAACAATTTTGTCGGAATACCAGTAGCTGAAAAAGTTAATTGCCAGTGAGATAAATAGCATTATTAGCATGCCGGTGTTGCCGGCAAAAACATTGCCCAGAAACACAGCCAGAGCACTCAAAGCACCCAGCAGCAAAAACGTTTTTAAAATATTCATATTCTCCTTTATGTTAAATATTTGAATAATTATTATAGCATACTTGTAAAGATCATGCCATTGAAAAAAGTAGGCTAATAGCATAGTATTGTTAATGATTGACTCATTAATTATCGATTAACAGTATGCTTGATTTTTTTCACGGCGAAAAATTGATATCCCTAATAGAAAGCGTTGGTTATGTTGGCTTATTCGGCATTGTTTTTGCTGAATCCGGAATACTTGTCGGTGCATTTCTGCCTGGCGACAGTCTTCTCTTTACTGCTGGCTTTTTAGCATCGCAGGACATCTTTAATGTTTGGCTGCTTATCTTGCTTCTGTTTGTTGCAGCAGTCTTGGGTGATAACGTCGGTTATGCCTTTGGCAAAAAAGTTGGCCCTAAAATATTCAAAAAAGAAAATTCTTTATTGTTTCATAAAGATAACCTATTAAAAGCCGAGGCTTTTTATGAGAAGCATGGCCCCTTCACTATCGTCTTAGCAAGATTTATTCCGATAATTCGGACATTTGCGCCAATTGTTGCAGGGGTCGGCAAGATGAATTATAAGACTTTTTTAATTTATAACATATTCGGCGGATTACTCTGGACAGTTTCCCTAACTCTTGGCGGATATTTCCTGGGTCAATTAATTCCCGATGTTGATAAATACCTGCTGCCGATAATTGCCGCAATTGTTTTAATCTCAATTCTTCCTCCTTTGTGGCATATAGTGAAAGATAGGATCAAGATGCCAAAGTTGAATTACTCAAAGATAATAACTCAAGCTGTTGTTTGGCTAATACTCCTTACAATGATTTTATCTGGTATTGCAATGTTTTAATCTCAAAAAGGACAAAATGGATATTCATGGCAAAAAATTCTTTTATATTATTCTCGGAATCTCAGCAGTCGCTCTAGCAATATTCTTGCGTTCATATATTGGTATTATTCTTTTTTCTTTTTTGCTTGCGATAGTTTTTCAGCCATTCTACTCAAAGATTTTAAGGAAGGTTAAAGAGAAGCAAGGGATAGCGCTATCCTTGACTTTTCTGTTAATGATTTTGTGTTTTGTCCTTCCTGTTGTTGCTGCCGGCTGGATAGTTGCTTATTCGGTGAAAGACGCAACAGCGGGCCTAAATATTACAAGCAGCTTATCGCTTGAAGACATTGTCAATAAGATTAACACTCTGTTTAGTAATTTCGGTTATTCTTTGGGTCTTACACCCGACATCGTGATTGACCGTATTAAACAGTATTCGGCAAGCGCCGGATCATTTCTTTTCGGCAATATCACAAATATTGCCTCAGGTATCTTTGAAATCATTCCGCTGCTTTTCATCTTGTTCTACGTCGTTGGGGCGGTCATGGTAAATTACCGCAAGATTAGCGGTTATTTGCATGATTTATCACCGCTGGATGATGAAATAGATCGTCTTTATGTTGACCGGATAAAATCAATGGCTCTGTCTATGGTAAAGGGAACATTTGTCGTTGCTTTAGTCCAGGGTGTTGTAACAGGCTTATTTCTCTGGATTGCAGGAGTCCCTTATGCCTTTTTGCTATCCCTTCTGGCAATAATTGCCTCCATTATTCCGCTCGGAGCCGGAATAATTGCAATTCCGGTTGGTATTGTACTTCTTTTGACTGGCCATATCTGGCAGGGAATCTTGATTCTTCTTGTCCAACTGCTCATCACCTCGAATATCGATAACATCTTGAGACCTAGGCTTGTCGACAAAAGAGCGAGCCTGCACCCGGTGCTGATCTTAATAGGGTTATTTGCCGGCATTGCTAATTTTGGCTTTATGGGGCTCATCTATGGGCCGGTCTTTATGATCTTCTTGGTTACGACGGTTGAGGTTTACAAAAAATACTACAGACAATAGGTGTAAGAAAATTGGAATAGACTCATCCAACTGCAACTTCGAATAGTCAGTTTGATACCGTGTGCCCGCTTTTTTAAGAGCAAAATTGATGCACTATTTATATATTATAGGACTATCTTTTTACAGATAATTGATAGGTCTATTTTCTTGACTCTATCTTTATACAGATATATACTATCTATATAAAGATAAGTTGGAGGTGGAATGAGGGGAAACAGATCTAAAAACAAAGGCCAAAAAGTCAGTTCTTCTATCGATGCACTCATCTATCCGGAAAGCGAAATTATTTCGATCGAAGAGTGCAAAAAACACCTCCAAAAGTTTCACCTATCCGATGAAAGAATAAGGGAAATGAGAAACAGCCTTATTGGGATAGTCGATGGGGTTATTAATTCATATTTAGATAACTTTTAAATGGAACAAGAACACGAAAAAGCTGTGATTTATTGCCGGGTATCCTCTGAAAAACAGGTAAAAGAGGGAAACGGCCTTGATAGCCAAGAGCATAGGTGTCGGGAATATGCCAATTCTTTGGGACTTGAAGTAGAGCAAGTTTTTCGTGATGAAGGAATTTCTGGAGGTCTATTTGAGCGACCAGCTCTAATATCTTTAATCAAATATTTAGACGATAATTGGCAGGATAAGTACACTGTTATTTTTGATGATCTTAAAAGGTTTGCCAGAGATGTAAGAGTACATTTGAAACTAAAAACAGAGCTTAAGGCCAGAGAAGCCAAACTTCGCTGTCTCAACTATAACTTTGATGATAGTGCCGAGGGCGAATTCGTTGAAACTATCTTTGCTGCTCAAAATGAATTGGAGAGAAAACAAAACCGCCGGCAAGTTTGCCAGAAAATGAAAGCAAGAATAGAACGTGGCTATTGGTGTTTTTGTGCTCCAACCGGATATGAATACAGAAAAGATAAGGAGCATGGTAAGTTGTTGATGCCGATTGATGAGATCGCGACTGTCCTAAGTCGAGGACTGACCGACTTTGCTGAAGACAGGTTGTCATCGCAGTCAGATCTAAAAAAGTTTTTAGAGGAAAATGATTTTGCCAGACTGATCGGCCGAGACAAGATTTATCTTTCTTATGTTAAGAATCTTTTAACCGAACCTCTCTACGCAGGTATTATCCAGTATTCCGGGTGGGGCATAACCAAACGGAAGGGTCACCATAAGGCAATTATTTCAGAATCTACTTATTATAAGATTCAGAATAAGATCACTAGACCTGAGAGATTGCCAAGAGAAACGGACAGCCTCGAATTTCCCTTGAGGCGTTTTGTTGATTGCGAGTTTTGCGGCAAGCCGATGACTGGGAGTTCGAGCAAGAGTTCCCACTCTGATAAATATTATCCTCACTATACTTGCAATAATAAGGGCTGCATTGCCAACCCTAAGAATATTACCGCAGGTAAAGTTGAGGATGATTATGTTGAGTTACTAAATAGCATTGAGGTCGACAATGAGATATTAGCATTAGCTAAGGAGGCGGCAACAAATCTTTGGCAACAAAAGATTAACGGCTTTCACAGCAACGGTGAAAGCATTCAAGCGGAGATAAAGGAGGTAGAAGAACAATTAAATACATATATGGATCTGATTCCGGCTGCAAAGTCAGTAAGTCTTAGAGCAAGGTACGAGGAGAAGATTGAGGCATTGGATCAGAAGATCGCCCAACTTAAGGGCAGTCTTGAAAATCTGGAAAACAAAAAAGAGCCCAACTTTGAGGAGGCTCTAAATCTCACATTAAAATTCATTGGAACCCCGGCCGAAACATGGAAAAATGCAGACAAGGAGCGGAAAATCATGGTTCAAAAGCTCATCTTTGAGGAGAACCCAATGTACTCTTTCAAAAACGGTTTTGGAACCCCGAAATTATCGCTCCCATTCTACGTAAATCAGCTTTTCGGAGTAAAAAAAACTGCAAATTTTGATTTGGTGGACCCGACAGGATTCGAACCTGCGACCTCCTCGGTGCAAACGAGGCGCTCTACCAACTAAGCTACGGGCCCTAATCTAAATTGTTGATTATTATATCTCTAATTTTTCTACCAAATCCGC
>Ga0247841_10014192_pt1 | contig 10013 bp, 9 predicted proteins | sample LaCruzMarch2015__2_FD_192410 | JGI IMG/M metagenome (GOLD analysis project Ga0247841, IMG submission 192410) | Freshwater microbial communities from meromictic Lake La Cruz, Castile-La Mancha, Spain - LaCruzMarch2015_18m | ecosystem: Environmental > Aquatic > Freshwater > Lake | place: Spain...
CGAAAAATCAACTAAAAACTACCCGCCTTTGAAAGTGAGTTGGTTTTATTGACAAATGTTGGCGTTTTGTCTGTAAATTTGGCTGGCGTATTGAGTTTATGAATTAATCAGGTTAGAAAACGAATTGAACGATTCAATCATTATTTTTCACATTATGCTACTCAATAATTATTTTATTAGTCAATCAAAAGATGATGATTTATTGTGCATAAATCTTTCCGAGAGATTACTTCACAATACATTAATCTCTAAAAAAATTACAGGAGTGAGTCATTCTATCATTCAATTAGAAAAAATTTTAGCTAATGTTCTAAATCATAACTTAATTCAATTTTTAATTGCCTATGATCAATCTATTTCATTTAAGATAACAGAAAGATCTTCTAAATTTAAACAATACAGATCAACTGGTGGTGGTTTTAAAACTCATACAGAACTAATTGGAGATGTCTATAATATCGATACTTACTATAGATTACAAGATTCTTTTGGCCAGTTGATTCTTGAGTCTAATTGTACAGATTCATATGTTTTAAAAAAGAATGGTGATAAAATTATTAAGAGCACAAATTATCTTGCTAATCCGAATGAGATGTTATCCAAATATATAGATGAAAGACATTTAAGAATCGATAATGAATCACTATATAACGAATTAATAGAGAAGTATTATTTTGTGGAAGATTGATTCATTATTGATCTAAACTTTAATTCCTCAATATAAGACGGAATTCCTTAATAACTTGGTTTATTATATTCACGAGAGTTTGTTGTGTCGAGATTCATACTGCCTCTATTGTTCAGAACCTCGGAAAGACTGATCTTTATTTATTTTGCAATATGTTCTCACTCAGGGAATGGTTTTGTGGTTATTCTCTAACAAGAATGGGAGTAGTTCCAGAATAACTCAATCTGAGAGGGTATCTGGACAGTTATTAAACTACTACCTCAGCATCCCCCTTTCAATCCAAATTCTTGAGCTTTAATTTCCTTAATCCGCTTAAAAGCATCATTCGCATAGTTGTATTTGAAGCACCAATCCCTGCAGTACTTTTTCAGTTCTGGCTTTAAGTACCGATCAAGGTGGTAATCATATTTAAACATTGCGTAAGTTTTCTTTTCATACAGATCAATGTATTCCGACAAATCAAACTTTTTATAATCTTCCAATAAAGTTTCAATCTCTTTGCTAATAGGTTCTTCTGCAACCGTGTATGGTTTCGAAGTTATATCCCTCAATCCCTCGGGGATCTTAAAATGTTTCCTGGTCTTGGACTTCTTGGGAAGGTTTATGCTGTTGACAAGCTTTTCAAACTTAGCTTGATCCTCCAATAATTCAATGTATTGTTTGAGGTTTATATTCCTCTCTTTCAGCTCTTTATTCAGCTCGATCAAATCCTTCTTATTGAAATACCAGGTATGGCCTTGCTTAAAGCAGTTGGTAAACCCAAATTTCTCCATGATGACTTTCCCAGCCCTCCAGGGAGCGTTTTTAATAACTTTGTCTATGTCATCCGACGAGAGCCACTCTCCCCTGGCAATGGCCATCTTTCGGAATTCAATAGCGACCTTAGCAACAGCTTCCTTGGAGAACTTTTCTTTTGCTGGCAGATCAGCGGTCCCGAGCATTTCTGAAAGCAAATGGCGAATCGCTTTAATCTCCTTTAAAATCTGATCTTCCATAATTCGAGAAGTTAATAATTAGGTCCTCCTTCGATTACTTGCCAAGAACTCATTCAAATACTCACTTCCTGCCTTGTGCCTTGTGCTCTCAATAAATTCATCTATTTCCTGCTTCTTGAAATATACTCGCCCACCCAGTTTGTAATAAGGTATCTTACTGATTCGCAAATTGGTGACAAATGAAGTGGACACTCCAAGATGCTGGGCAAGCTGCTTAGTAGTTAGCCATGTCGGCATTGAGGTTTTCGGGCTATTGATGGATTGTATCAAGCCATCTAACTTGCTCTCGATTGAGGCCAACCTGTTTTCGAGAGACTCAAATGGATTTTCCATGTTAATAGGTTTTCGGGTTAATCTATAAAAATAATGAAAAGGTTAGAAACAACCCAATCATGAATTTTGATAGTCTTGCCAAGTTTTAATAACTTTGATTGTTCATATCAGTATAAGTATTATAAACCCTCTGACAGATAAGGTGAGAGATGAAATTTGCACTCGTTGATAACAACAAAACTGCAGCGACCAAAGGCGCTAAGGGCTTTTGTCCAGTGTGTGGTTCAGAATTAATTGCCAAATGTGGAAACATTAAATTACACCATTGGGCACATAAAGGGAATCGTATTTGTGATCCATGGTGGGAAAACGAAACAGAATGGCATCGATTATGGAAGAATAATTTTCCAGTGGATTGGCAAGAGGTCATCTTGCATGATGAACAAACAGGCGAAAAACACATTGCCGACATTCGAACCACTCATGGTCTTGTGATCGAATTCCAACACTCACACCTTAAACCAGAGGAGCGCATTTCGCGTGAGAGTTTTTACAAAAATATAGTCTGGGTTGTAGACGGTACACGCTTAAAGAGGGATTATGATCGGGTAGTTAAAGGACAAGTCAAATTCCATAATACAAATAATAAAGGAATTTATTTAGTTTCTGATCCAGAGCAATGCTTTCCTTCCGCTTGGCTTAAAAGTTCGGCACCAATTGTTTTTGATTTCCGAGGTGCCGAATCAACTAACGACACTAACGATTTAAGAAAGAGTCTTTTCTGTTTGTATCCAGTACGAATTGGACAAGAATCCATCCTTGTTACGATGTCGCATGAGTTTTTTGTAAAACTTAGTATTAATGGTGAATGGCCAGTTCTTATGAATAACATCAGTAAATTCAGACAAAGTTGGCAATATATAAAAGATATGCAAAAGCGACAACAGGAGAATTTAACGTTTATAAGATTAAATCAAGCCCTGCGATACCATCAGAATAAAAGGAGGCGTTTCTAAAGATTTAAGAAGGAAGAAGATGCACGGCAGCCAATAAAACGTTTGTGCAACACTGGTGTTCAGACATTAATATTATTGAGCAACGAATGTTATGAGTAACTTCACCCAATACTCGTTAAGAGATAATTAGCAATTGATATAGTTATGAATTTTGAACCAGAAAAGATAACCAAGGAGCATGTATTACAGGCTGTTGAACAAATAAAACGAACCAATGCTAAACTTATTCCTTCCAGAAAGTTTCATGTAATCATTAATGGTGAATCTTTTCCGCCAAAGGAGATTCTAAGATATGCTCATGAACAAATGAATGGTGATCATATCTGGTGGATAACTGGCGGAGAACCTACAAATAAATACCTTAAAGCTATGGAGTTTCCAATTGTCAATGATGAATTACCAGATGACCCTATTGCCAAAATGGTTAGCAGATACAAGAAACTGATTGCAGAAACTCATTTGGCTGATGAGATTTATAAGTGGCAGCTTACAAAGAAATACCATCAACGCCCTGACATATCGGTAAAAGATTTTCTCTCAGAGGTTTCATCTATTGATTACAAGAACCTGGTTTATCCACTTGGCAGAGCTGTCCTTGTCCATATAGCAAAAGAACGTCCAGAAGAGCTGCGTCAGGCTTTCAAAGGGTTATTCGACAATGCTCAAGACCTTCAGACAAGAGTCCGAGATTTTTCTGACGTAACTTTTAAACTATATCGTGATATACAACCCGATAATAAAACCCCTCATCATCAGGACGAGAGAAGTATAGCAACATATTTAGCTTTTTACGATTGTGCGCAATATCCATTTTTCAAAGACTCCTTTTACCAGAAATATTGCAAACTGATCGGCGTCAAAGCTAAGGATAAAGGAGAGAAATATGTCCATTACATCGATTTACTTAAAGAATTGATTGAGGATTATATTTTACCCGATCAAGAGTTGCTCGATTTAAAAGCGAAGTTTATCACAGCCGAAGAGTCATTGGATAAATCCCACCTTATACTTGCCCAAGATATGCTTTATCAGATCCTTGATAAATCAGTAGATAGAGAAAGGCGTTATTGGAGAATAGGTACTAAAGAAAATGATATCCACTATTGGGATTTGATGTTGGACCAAAAATATATTTCTGTAGGGTGGCCTAATTTAGAAGACTTGAGGGAGGAAAATGTTGAGAATAGGCAGGATATCATTAAATTATTTGAAAAGGTTGAATATTATATTGATAAGCCCGCTCATGTAAAATCTCGCAAGGCTGGAGAATTATTAAACTTTTACAAAGAAATAAAAATAGATGATGTAGTATTAGCACAAGATGGAAACAAGGTTAATGGCATCGGTATTGTTAAAGATGAATACCAGTATTTAGAAGGCCTTCCTTTCCCTCATACAAGAGAGGTTGATTGGAAGATTATAGAGCCTAAAGGCTTCACAAATGGACAGGGCCCTCAAACCACAGTCTATGAATTGACAGACCCCATATTGATTGATCGAATTGATACACTTCTTTCACAAGCAAGAATAAATGAGATGAGCAAAGATATTTCATTAAATACCATATTATATGGCCCTCCTGGAACAGGGAAAACTTATCATACTATTGACTTCGCTGTTCAAATAGCTTCACTTGAAAAGTACGAAGAAGGAAATCATGATAAAAACAAGGACACATTCGACAAATTAATCAAAAGCGGTCAAGTCGTTTTTACGACCTTCCACCAGAGCATGTGTTACGAGGACTTCATTGAAGGAATCAAACCATTGAAGCCAGAAGAAAGTGAAACCCATTTAAAGTATGATGTTCAGGACGGGATTTTCAAGAAGATATGTTTTGATGCACAAACCCCTAACCTGGAAGACTTTGATGAAGCATTCAAGAAATTAAAGGAAACTTTTGATCAGCAGGAATTTATTGAATTGAAAACGCCAACGGGAAAGCCATTTGCTGTTTCATTCAACCGAAATGGTAATTTGACTTTGCATACTGGGCCCAATAAGAATGCCCAGGGCACATTAACGAGAGAAAACATACAGAGGCAGATAAATGGAGAAAATGTTTTTTATGGATGGCAAGGTTATTTTAGTGGCTTAATGGAGCACTTGAAGTCGGAATACAATTACGATCCTGGGAAAAGTCATAGCCCTAAAAACTATGTCTTAATCATTGATGAGATTAATCGAGGTAATATCGCTGAAATATTTGGGGAGCTGATCACGTTGATTGAAGAAGATAAAAGGCTGAACAAGAAAGAAACGCTTCACATCACATTACCATACAGCAAGCAAGAGTTTTCGGTTCCCGATAACTTATATATCATCGGAACCATGAATACGGCTGATCGGAGTGTGGAAGCGCTCGATACAGCTTTACGGAGAAGGTTCTCATTCAGAGAGATGATGCCAAATTATACACTTAAAGGCCTGGAGAAGAACATATTTGGTATTTCTATGACTGATCTACTTCTGACGATAAACAAACGCATTGAAAAACTTGTAGACAGGGATCATCAAATAGGGCACTCTTACTTTCTCGATATTACAGAAGAAAAAGAGCTACAAAGAATCTTTAAGGACAAGGTAGTGCCTTTGCTGCAAGAATACTTTTATGGTGACTACCAGAAACTTGGACGAGTGTTGGGTAAGGGATTTGTTTCTTCTATTGACTCCAAGGACGATATTTTTGCAGACTTCTCTGTTGATGACCTTGAAATCTATAATAGGCCTGACTATAATCTGAATCCTGATCCTTTTGAATCATTGGATAATTTCCAGGATGCCTTAAATACCCTTATGAAATTCAAGTCTACTAATGGCGAAGGATGATAATCCATTTCAGGCTTTTGAGCATTCTTCCTTCAATATAAAAAGCGAAGGGCGAGATGGAGGGCCGTTGAATCCCGATTTATATGAAGCTATAAAAGCTTATGTGGGGGAAAAAGAACTGCCTTACTTGTCATTAACGGCTAATGGTGTAAGATTTAAAAATTATGTGGGCGCTCTGCAAGTTGGCAAATGGATTATCGAAGTCCTTCCAAAATTAGATCGACACTTAGATGAATCTTCAACACAACCTATTTTGATACAAATGTTAAAACAGGCTGGTTACATCAAAACGTTTACTCCCACTGAATCACAATTAAAGCTCAAAAGAAACTATTTGCTGGATACCTATATTCAGATGTTTCTAGAAGAAACGAGAACGCTAATTCACAGGGGATTGGTTAAAAAGTACAGAAAGGTCGAAGAAAACGAATTTGCTCTTTCTGGAAAGTTACTGTTTAACAAGCATATAACAAAAAACATTGCTCATGCTGAACGTTTTTATATCAGGCAGACAGTATATGACAGACAGCATGAATTAAACCGAGTGTTGCTCAAAACCCTTAAAACGATTTTAACACTGTCCGTTTCAAGTTCATTATTGCAAGAAACCAATGCCTTGATATTCCACTTCCCAGAACTGGACGATATCAAAGTTTCAGATAAGTACTTTAGCCGCCTGAAATGGGGACGCAAGACAGAGGCATATAAGAAGGCGATAGAAATTGCCAGGTTAATACTGTTGAATTACCACCCTGATCTTTCTAAAGGGAAAAACCATGTCCTGGCCTTGATGTTTGATATGAATGCTCTTTGGGAAAAGTGGTTTTCAAACAGACTAAAGATGCACTTATTGAAACTAGATAGCTCCGTGAAGGTTTACACGCAATCTCCGAAAGCCTTCTGGTTTCCTTCTCAAGGGTTTAAGGTCTATCAAAAACCAGACATTATAATTGAATTGTCCAATAATCAGAAAATTATCCTGGATACTAAATGGAAGCTGGTCAATGATCGGCCTTCCGAGGAAGATCTGCGTCAAATGTTTACCTATAACAAGTTGTTCGGCTCTAATATGGCTTACCTGGTTTATCCTGGCAGTAATCCTGAAATCAGTGGTAAGTTCTTCCATCATGATGAGCACGGCACCTGTGGTTTAAAGTTTATTTCATTCCTTGAGGGCAGTAAGTTAAGCTGCAAAAATATTGAAACAATGGCTAAAAGCTTTTTACCTAAACGAACTTCCCAGATCCCTCAATTAAGTTCAACTGAAAAGGAGGTAAGTTAAAGGAATGGTTATGCAACATGAACTACATTTATGTATCGGAAAAATCCTATCCAAAATCAAGAAGACTGATTTGGAGGTTAAACGGGATAAGGCTTGCGGCGGGGATCAATATATTTCTTTGTTCCTGGACAGCAAAGACCGTAAAAATGCCATATGTAAGGTGGACGCTTTGCTGATATACAAAAATCAAATTCAGGTCATTATTGAAATTGAAGAATCAGGTTTGAATCCTACAAAGATCTGTGGAAAATACCTAACCTCTGAATTATCAGAATTCTATGAAAGGGGTGATGATAAAAATATTCGCTTTGCTGAGTGGCCAACCTTTATTCAAATAGTTGACACCAAGGGTGTTAATGAAAGTAAGTTTTCCAAGAAGGAACAGGTAAGTAAGATTGAAAGTAAAATCCTGGATAAATGTAACACAGGAAAAATTAAGGAATATCGCCTATTCTGTATCAATGGTAAGAAGGATAGGAAAGGAATAAAGGTTTTTTCTGATAGCTTGAACAACATCCTTAGTAAATTACCATGAGAAATAAACAAAACAATTTTCGACCTGATAAGCCTGAAAGACTTAAATATCATGTTGATTACCCTCAGGATACTGACTTTTCGGCTTATGCAAGGCTCCTACAAAGCAAATGGCGCCAGGGAAAAGGATACCCAGAATTAAAGATGGGAAGCTTCCTTGATGTCGAATATGCTAAAAAGGAAAAATCCAATTTCCTGACTCCAAAGATTCAAAAACTTGTAGAGGATAAAATAGCGGAATCCAAAAAGACTGGCGGATTAATAAGTGAGCCCAGGATTTGGAACAATCTGCTTTCATCGCAACCGCTATGTTTCAATTTATTCGGTGAACTTGTTAGTGACGATTGGGAGTTGGCAACAGAGTTCTTTCATAGACTTTTCCCTGAAATAGTTGATAGGGTGAACAGGATAGAATTTGAGTACTCGCCTGGCCGTGGAGATAAAAAATATACAGAAGATCATTCTGCTTTTGATGTATTTGTGGAATATACCAAGGAAGAAAAGAAGGGATTTATCGGAATTGAGGTCAAATATGCTGAAAGCCTAAAGGAAGAATCCAGGAAGAAGGCTGAAGAATACTATAAACCAATATATAAGCAAAAGACCGAAAGCAGCGGATTGTTTGTAGAAAACAGCGTTGAACAATTGCGTTATCCACCCTTGTCCCAAATTTGGAGAGATCACCTCCTTTCAATTGCTCTTAGGAAAGACTATGACGAAGGATTCTTTGTGTTTCTTTATCCGTCTAAAAACTTGAATTGCCAGGACGGAGTTGATAATTTCAGGAAGTTACTCAAATCACAAGATGAGAGAATTAATGGTTTTTGCCCAAGATACCTGGATGATTTCATCGAAATTTTGCATAATATTGTTAATCAAGATTGGACTACTGAACTTAAAGAGCGTTATCTGGGTCGATAACTAGTTATGGCTTCTCACAAGAAACTGTAATCCAAGGCATTACATAATAAACAATAAATCATGGCAGAACTTAAATGGAAAGAAGCAATCGAAAAGGTCCTTGAAGAAGAAAAGAAGGCTCTTCATTATACTGAGATAGCCGAACTCATTGCTGAAAGAGGATATCGGAAAAACCTGGGAGCCACACCGCAAGACACTGTAAGCGCCAATTTAACTACAGATATCAACAGTAAGAAGGATAAATCCATTTTTGCAAAGGTTGATAAAGGTATTTACATTTTGAAGAAGTTCGTTGAAGATGGCGCACTGCCCACAACTACTGAAAGCAAGAAACGAACAATAGCACAAAAATCAACGTCCGAGAAAATCAAAATCATTAACGCTTTCGGGATTTACTGGAACAGAAACTTTGTGCATTGGAAGACAAGCCCTGACATGCTTGGAATACAGCAAGCAGGGGCTAAAGAAGTTAACTTTAAGGACCAAATCGGAATTTATTTGCTGCATGATAGCCGAGAAACAATTTACGTTGGACAGGCAATTAATCAGTCACTTGGGCAAAGATTGAAAAACCATACCACAGACAGGCTTGGTGGCCGATGGGATAGATTTTCCTGGTTCGGATTTTATCCCGTAAGTGATGAGGGTAATCTGATCACCAGAATCACGTTGGAAAATATTAGCCCTCAAAATCTAGCTGATATCATTGAGGCAATCTTAATTGAAAGTATTGAACCACGGCAGAATAGAAAACAGGGTAACCTAATGTTAGGTCTCGAGTATTTGCAACAGGAAGCTCCAGAGATTGATGAGAGAAGGAAAAAACAGATAATGATGGATTTTTTAAGCAAATAAAATCATTGTAGGGTTTTAAAAATGAAAAGATTAGCCAGCCAGGACGATTTCTCAGATTTTCATTACAAGACCAAATCAAACAACAATTAGATTCTATAATTTATTAAAAAGCTGAAGATTTTTTATGGACGATAAAGAAAATAAGGTTTACGAGAAACGCATTTATGAGCTTGAAAAACAAGTAAAACGTTTACATAATGAAATTAAGGATCAAAACTATGGTTATATTTGGATGGATGTGCCTGAGGCATTTGAAGATGATGCTGAGAACAAGTTACCAATACTAGAAGAAATTCCAACTAAGTGTATCATAAATAAAGATAATAAGCCTACTCATATATTGATTGAAGGGGACAACTTCCATGCTCTAACCTGTTTAAATTATACACACAAAGAAAAGATAGATCTTATTTATATAGATCCACCTTATAATAGAGGAAACGATGGATTTAAATATAAAGATAAACGAATATTAGACAAATTTCCTGATGGCTGTAAACGGTAAATAACAATGCACACTTTTTCGCAATTAGGAGTACACAGTTTTTAGCAAATAACAGTGCACAGGTTTAGATTTTCATTTCCTCCATTTTTCCAATAAAATACTATTGTTCAGCCAG
>Ga0247841_10014193_pt1 | contig 10013 bp, 10 predicted proteins | sample LaCruzMarch2015__2_FD_192410 | JGI IMG/M metagenome (GOLD analysis project Ga0247841, IMG submission 192410) | Freshwater microbial communities from meromictic Lake La Cruz, Castile-La Mancha, Spain - LaCruzMarch2015_18m | ecosystem: Environmental > Aquatic > Freshwater > Lake | place: Spain...
TAGGGCAAAGCATCCTTTTCTCTCCAACTCTTCTGCCTGGTTAATCAGGCGGCTGGCTGCCTGGGCATCTTTGCCCTGACACTTGAAACCGCCGATTTTATCTACGGTCTGCGGAGTCAAGCCGATATGGCCCATTACCGGAATTTGCGCTTGAACAATTTGTTCCGTTACCTGCGGGCAGTTATCAAACCATTCTAATTTAACTGCCTGGCAGCCTGCCTCGGTGATAAATCTTCGGGCATTAACCACGCATTCTCCAGGGTCAATTTGATAAGCGCTATATGGCATATCACCAATTAACAAGGCATTTTTTACAGCCCGATTTACCGCTTTGGCATGGTGCAGCATTTCCGGCATGCCCACTTGCGTCGTGGATTCTAGCCCCAGTACAACATTTGCCAAAGAGTCACCGACTAAGATGATATCAATCCCGGCTTTGTCCACCAGGCTAGCGATAGAATAATCATAGGCAGTAAGCATGGTGATTTTCCGTTTGTTTTTTAAAGAAATAATCAAATCCACTGTAATTTTGCTGCTCATTTTAGCCTTTGATTTTTGGTAAGCAAGTTACCTTTGCCGGCAGATGGATAATCCAGTAAAGGAAGATAAATTTCTTAGATAGATAAGTTAGTCAGTGATTTTTATTTCCGCATGATTAAATTTTGTTGTCAGCTCTTTTGCCTTTTCTTTACCTAAAACAAATACTGCTGTAGAAAGTGCGTCGGCCTCCAGGCCGGTATTCGCAATCACCGTTACTGAGGAAATACCTGATTCTGCGGGATTACCGGTTCTAGGGTTAAGTATGTGGCAATAACGTTTATCTCCAATTAAAAAATATTGCTGGTAGTCTCCACTAGTAGATACGGACTTATCTTTTAGTTCAAGGGTAGCGGCAATTTCAACTTTCCGGGCCCCCCGGATGGCAATTTTCCAATTTTTGCCAAATCTATCACCTAAGGCGTAAACCTGGCCACCGGCGTTAATCAAGCAGCTATGGATATTATTTTCTTTTAACTTTTTAACTACACAATCCAGGGCAAAACCCTTAGCTATCCCTCCCAGGTCGATTTTCATGCCTGGGATTTTGAATTCTACCACACTATCTTTTTCATGTAAAATAATTTTATCGCTACCGATCAGCCTTAAAAGAGCCTGGATTTTATCAGCACTAGGTACCTGGAAGTTTTGGTCGGTAAACCCCCAAAGGTCGACTAATGGGGCAATGGTGATATCAAAAGCGCCGGAAGTATTCAGCCAGAGTTCTTGAGCCTTGTTGATAATATAAAATGTCTCCGCGCTGACCTTTAATTTTCCCCGGCGGTTAAGCTGAGATATCTCGCTGGTTTGGATATATTTGCTGAGCAGCTGTTCAATCCGGCCGGCTTCCTCAAAAACGATCGCGCTGGCCTGTTTATCCGGCGAAATTACCTGCCAAAAAGTACCCATCAGCAGGCGGTTATCGCGGTAAAGCTGTTTTGATTTTAGCGGAAATTTCAGCAGGCGAGAGCGCAAAACAGGATAAATCAAAGCGGTTGACCAGCCGATGATCAAAAAAATAACTAAATATTTGCGTATTTTTGCGCTAAAAGCCATTAGTTTAAAAAGCTTTATTTTTAGTTTATTGCGCTGAGTGTGCGTAACTGGATTCAACAGTTTTAACCAAATCTAGGAGGAACTTATTGGTCGGCACATCAATCCCCAGCTCTTGCCCCAGGCGTACAATTACTCCGTTAATAAAATCTACCTCCGTGCGTTTTTTCCTTAATACATCTTGAAGCGTCGAAGAAAGATTATCCTGGGTGCCTTCGCAAACTGCTTCCACTTTAGCCAGCGGGTCATCAAAAATTAATTTTATTCGTTTTCTCTTGGCAATCCGCGCAGCTTCTGTGACCGCATCCCTCAAGATTCTCCTGGTACCCTCATACTCTATGAGTTTACCGTTAGGCAGCCGGGTAATTGCGGACAACGCATTGATTCCCACGTTAATAATTAATTTTGACCAAAGCAGGCTTTTTATGTCGCGGGACATCTTGCATTCAAAGCCCACTTTATTAAAGACCTCGCGGATAGAGCGCAGTTGAACCGGGGTTTTACCGTCAATGGTGCCGATAATTGTTTCGCCATGGCCGGCATGGCGAATTCTGCCGCTATCCGTAAGCGTTGCGCCTTCATTGGTTACTCCGGCAATTACCCTTTCTTCACCGGCCAGCTCCGAGATAATTTCCACATTGCCGATTCCATTTTGCAGAGTTAAAATTTTTGTCTCCTGAGCTAAAAGCGGCTTAATTTCTTCAATCGTCGATTTGGTGTGAAATGATTTCACACAAATAAGTATTAAATCTGCCTTTCCGATATCCTGCGCACAAGTGGTAGTTTTTACCTTTGTTTGCCAGGATCCGCTCTCTCCCTCTAGAAAAATTCCGCACTCATTAATCTTAGCCGCCCGCTCCCGGTTTTTATCGAGCAACCAAATTTCTTCTTTTGATTTGGTTAAAAAAGCAGCAAACAGGCAACCGATAGCTCCCGGTCCAACAATTACAATTTTCATTTTTACTCCTTATCTACCAAGATAACACCCGCGCAATACCAATCTGCGCGGGGTGTAACCCCAAGATAACACCCGCGCAATTGCGCTAGCCTCGCGCATACCGGCGCAATTCCAATAAGCGCCGGGTAACTGCAATCTGCGCGGAATGATTTTATCCTACCGGTACCTCCAGTTTATTCATCAGCTTCTGAGATTTTAACTCGCGGCCCAGATGAAAGTTCAAAAAGGCATTCAGGATCAAATCCAGTTCTTTCTTTATTTGGGGATTCATCCCTAGATTTAAAGAACTGTTAAAAGTATTCTTTTCGATATGTAAAACCGTAGCAATAGTTCCCCGGAATATCGCTCGAGCTTGCGGGTCTTTGGGCATGCAGCGCGGACAAAGTAAGCCGCCTAAAGAAAGGCTGAATTTGGATTGACCCATAATCTTATCCAGACAGCTTAAGCAAGAATCAAAATGCGGCTTAAATCCTGAGAGGCTGAGCATTTTAATCTTAAAAATTGTGGCAATTTTTTCCGGGGTATAATTAGTTTCTAGTTCTTTGAGGCTGGCTAAGGCCAGGTCAAAGACCTCCTCGTTTTTATCTTCAAGCTGCATGATCGAGTTAATCATTTCCATCATAAAACTGGCCGCGGTGATTCTTTCGATATTTTGTCTAATCCGGGTGAAATTGTCGATTTTATCTGCTTGGCTGGCCAAATGGAAACTGGAGTGCGTTTTTCTGTAAAAGATAATTTCATTTAGCGAAAAAGGCTCTAAATTGGAAGCGAACTTTTTCGGATCGGTACGGATACCTTTAAGAATTGTGCAAACTTTGCCGAATTCTTTGGTATAAAAATCAACAATTAAAGAAGTTTCGCGCAAATCCCTTTTGTTTAAAACTAATCCTTGGGCCCGATCAATCGACATATTGGCTCTCTTTCTTACGCATCAGTTTTATTTGAGCGCGCGTGTGGTCATTGTATCCTAAGATGTGCAGTATCCCGTGTACAGCATAAAGTGATAATTCATAGTCCGCAGTCGTTTTAAAACTTCGTGCTTGTTTTAAAGCTCTCTGCGCAGAAATCATAATGTCTGCTAAAATTATATTTCTGTCTTTTTTATCGCTTAAATTAAAAGCCAAAACATCGGTTGCGCCATTGATTTTAAGGAATTTAGAGTTAAATTTTCTAATTTGCGGGTTATCTACAAAACAAATGTTAATCCATCCGGATCCTTTTACCCTTTCACCTCGGAGCACCTTAAGCGCCAATTTTTTTATTTTTTCGGTCTGAATAGGAACTTTTTTTTGCAGATTCTGAAGCGTTATTTTCACCCCGTACCTTCCAGATATTCGTGCGTTAAGGGGTGCCGGTTTAAATGAATTAATAACAGAAAGGCAATCGGGTTCATCCCTTAGTTTCCTGTGGATAATTAATCCGGCTATGGTAGATACCGCTTAATATCTTAGTAAAAACACTGGATATCTTTTCGATATCTTTCAAGGTAAGCTCGCATTCATCAAGTTGGCCATCGATAAATTTATTGTTGATTACCTTATGTACTGTTTCTTCGATTTTATCCGGTGTAGGATCTTTCAGGGAACGGGTGGCTGCCTCTACGGAATCTGCTAATAATACGATAGCCGTTTCTTTAGTATTGGGTTTTGGTCCCGGATAGCGAAAACCCTCTTCCGCTACTTCCTGGTCTTCTTCTTTACCCTCTAATGCCCGGCGGTAAAAATAATAAACCAGGCTGTTGCCATGGTGCTGTTGGATAAAATCCCAGAGCACCGGGCTTAGGGAATACTTTTTTGCTAATTCTAAACCTTCTTTTATATGGTTCATGATAATTAATTTACTCATAGTTGGAGTAAGTTCATCGTGGGCATTTTTTTTAAGATCCTGGTTTTCGATAAAATACTCTGGTTTTTGCAGCTTACCGATATCATGGTAATATGCGCCAATTCTGGCTAGGAGGCCGTTAGCACCTACTACTAAACAGGCAGAATCCGAAAGATTACCGACCACCAGACTGTGGTGGTAAGTTCCCGGTGCCTCTAGCACCATCCGTTGTAAAATAGGATGATTAAAATCCGCTAGTTCTAACAGGCTGATATTAGTTACGGTTTGCAGGACGTATTCAAAGAGAGGCAGTATGCCTAAGGCAATTACCCCGGAAAGCAAGCCGTTAATTAAAATTATCGGGTATCTTTGTGAATAATTAATCCCGAATTGTTCTAAGAGTATCAGGCTGATTAATTGCAGGACGCCGGAGATAACCCCGGCTTGAATGACCTGAACACGTTTCCGGGCATGATTTACCAAGAGTATTGCGCTGGTGCAGGCAATCATAAAAATAAAACAGGCCTTAAATGGTTGAGGGCTTAAAAATGCCAGAGAGACAGATGTTCCTAAAGATAGAAAATAAGCAACCTCTAGATTATTAAATAGCAGTACGCTAAGCATGGGAATAATTGCAATCGGAATAAAGTAGAAGGATAGCCCTTGGTTGAATAAATAATAGCCCAGGCAGTAAGAGATTAGAAAAAGAAAGCTTAAATTGGCTAACCGGGCATTCTTAATTTTAGCGAATTTTTTATAAAAGTATAAATAAAGCAGAATCAAAAAAAACGGGATGCCCAGGTTTATGCGGATAATCAAGCTAAATAGAAACATAAAAACGCATATCCCGATCGGAAGAAGTTTGGTTTTATTAAGTAGTTTTTTCATATGCCTGAATTATTCTTTGAACCAGTGAGTGTCTGACGACATCGGCGCCGCTAAAGTAAATAAACTTGATGCCCTCGATCTCGTTAAGGATTTCTTGCGCTTGAAGCAGGCCAATAGGTTTGGCCCCGGGTAGATCGCTTTGGGTTATATCTCCGGTAATTACGGCTTTAGAATCAAATCCCAGACGGGTTAAAAACATTTTCATTTGTTCAGCCGTGCAATTCTGCGCTTCATCCAAGATAATAAAAGCATCATTTAATGTCCTGCCTCTCATATAGGCTAGCGGGGCAACTTCGATGATTCCGCTTTCAATGTAATTTTCAATGCGCCCGGCTTCCATCATGTCATATAAAGCATCGTAAAGCGGTCTTAAATAAGGCGAGATTTTAGCTTGTAAATCTCCAGGAAGAAACCCCAGAGATTCTCCGGCTTCAATAGCCGGACGAGTTAAAATGATCCGGCGCACCTCCTGTTTCTTTAGCGCCTCAACCGCGCAGGCCATCGCCAGATAAGTTTTACCTGTTCCTGCCGGGCCGATACCAAAGACAATGTCGTGTTTCTGAATAGCTCCTACATACTCCCTTTGACCGGCAGTTTTAGGGCCGATTTGTTTACCTGCACAAGAACGTATAATTCCAGTATCTAATTGTTCTAGTTGCAGGGATTTGCCTCCCTTTTTTAAATGAGAAATTAAATAGACCAGATCGGTTTGCCCGATTTGTTCGCTGCCTGAACGCAAACCCGTTAACAGGTATTCTACTAACTGGGCTGCTTTTTTAATATTATTAGTACTGCCGTTTATCTTTAGGTGTTCGCCGCGAAGAGTTAGCTTTACCCCGAATTCCCTTTCAATGCTTTTAAGGTTGGCATCCTGGGTTCCGAAGAGCTCTTGTATTTCTCTCTGGGATTCAAAGCGGATTATCTTATCCATAATTATTCTCTTTTTAGTTTAACTGTCCAAAGCCGCTCGCGGAATTTTATTTCACAAGTTTAAGTTATCGCCTGTTCAACGCTATTTAAGATTTTCTTTTGGTTCCAGCATCTCCTGGCTCATTGTACTTACCTTGGCTCCAGAAGGAATATTTAAAACTTGTCCGGGATAAAGCTTGTCCGGACCACGCAAAATATCCTTATTTGCTTCATAAATTCTCATCCATCTTTTAGTTGTCCCATAGAATTTTTTAGAGATTTTCTGCAAAGTGTCGTTTTTAGCCACGGTATACTTTTCAAAACTTAAATTGGATTCTTCGGTTTGCATTTCCGGTTGTGTTTCTTGAAACATTACGGGTTCTTCCAGGGTACTGGTGGCCAACGGGGTGGTGCCGGGGCAGCTGGTTTTGGTTTTATTGGTTGGCCCTAACTCTACCTCAAAAACTCTGGTGGTCCGGGTAGTCCTTCTTTCTTTGGGTTCCGGAGCCTGCCCCATGATATAACCACGGTTACCGGATAACGGAGAAAGTTCCTGATCTACCCGATCGCGCGTTAGATTATAGGTTCTCGCCACGCACCCGGATAATGCCAGGGTTGATATTAATGCGCAGATTCCTGCCAGTTTAAACCTATCCATTTTACTTCCCTCCCTTTCTTATAGTTAAACCTAATTCTTTTAATTGTTGATCTTCGACATCCGAAGGCGCGCTGGTTAACGGACAAAAGGCATTGGAGTTTTTAGGAAAAGTAATTACCTCCCGGATACTGGATTCTCCGGCCAGTATAGCCAAGAGCCGGTCTAACCCAAAAGCCACTCCTCCATGAGGCGGGGCGCCGAACTGGAAAGCTTCCAGTAAAAAACCAAAACGCTTCTGGATTTCTGCTTTTTCCAAACCGATAATATTAAAGATTTTTTCCTGAAGTTCCTGACGATGAATTCTGATTGAACCTGAGCCTAATTCCATCCCATTCAAAACTAAATCATAGGAACGGGATTTAACTTTATCCGGGGTTTTTTCCAGATTTTCCAGATCCTCATCGGCCGGGGCAGTAAAAGGATGGTGTTCGCTCTCCCAGCGTTTTTCTTCCGTATTAAATTTAAAAAGCGGAAAATCTACTACCCAGCAGAAAGCAAAATCCATCTTTAGCTGTTCCCTTAAATCGGGTTTGTCGCATTTATATTTTTCCATTGCTTCCTTATAGCTGATCCGGGCAAAAGGCACCGGGATATCGATATTTTTCAGCTTTTTAAAAATCAGCTGCATCAACCCTTCAGTTAAGGTGAAAATATCTTCTTCTTCTACAAAAGACATCTCGATATCCAGCTGGGTAAATTCCGGCTGGCGGTCAGCACGCAGGTCTTCATCCCGGAAACATTTAGCGATCTGATAATATTTCTCGATTCCGGCAACCATGAGTATCTGTTTAAATAATTGCGGAGATTGAGGCAAGGCAAAAAATTGGCCGAGATTCGCCCGCGAAGGAACCAGATAATCCCGGGCGCCCTCAGGAGTAGATTTAGTAAGAATGGGAGTTTCGCATTCAATAAAATCTTTTTCTCCCAGGTAACCGCGGATTACTTTATAGAGGTTGCTTCTTAAAAACAGATTATCGAAAACCTTATTCCTCCTTAAATCCAAATATCGATATTTAAGGCGGAGCTCTTCAGTTATTTCAATATCATCCTGGATTTCAAAAGGCGGAGTAATGCTGGGGTTCAATATTTCTAGTTCTTGGGCTAAAACTTCCACCTCCCCGGTACTCAACTTGGAATTAATTGTGCCGGTGGGCCGCTTATTCACGGTGCCTGTCAATTTAATTACGAATTCATTCCTTAATTCCTGAGCTATTTTATAAGCCTCCCCGGATGCCTTAGGAATAAAAACAACCTGCGTAAGACCATAACGGTCGCGAATATCAATAAAGATTAGTTTGCCATGGTCGCGCCGATTGGCAACCCATCCGCAGAGGATAACCTGTTTGTCTGCATCAGCAACTTTAAGTTGTGCACAAGTATGAGTTTTTAACATTGCAGTTCCTCAGTCAAATTTTGCAGAGCTATTTCTTTTTGCGTACCTTTAGCCATATCCTTAACCGAAATCGAATTCTTTTTTAACTCGTCATCACCGAGAATTAGAACCCAGGTTGCCCCGGCATCATTAGCCGAGCGCATGGCGCCTTTTAATGATTTATTCAAATAATCCATATCCGCAGGTATTTGGGAGCTTCTGAGTTTATCTAATATTCTTAAGCCTGCGGATTTTGCAGCTTCTCCCAGAGTGATTAAATAAGCTAGCTTTTTAGGCAAATTTTGGTTCAGGGTGTTGGGCACTAAAAGCAATCTTTCAACCCCAAAAGCAAAACCGATCGCTCCTAATTCCGGACCACCTAGTTCCTGGACTAAATTGTTATAACGTCCACCAGCTCCGATTGCATCCTGACTACCCAGGCTGCTATGAATAATTTCAAAGACTGTGCGGTTATAGTAATCCAGGCCGCGCACCAGGTGTGGATCGATTGGAACGGAATACCCAGGTCTGTCAGACCGTTTTTTACCTCTTCGAAATGTTTTCGGCAATCCGGGCAAAGATGATTAAGTTCAGCTCCTAGCGTTTTAACTATTTTCTGGCAATCTTCGTTTTTGCAGTCTAGGATTCTTAAGACGTTATTTTTAGCTCTCTGCTGGCAATCTGCGCAAAGCCGGGTCAGTTTCTCTTTTAAGTTCTTTCTTAAAGACGCGCTTAGGATCTGCTTATCTTTTGGGCAACCTAAACTATTTAGTTTAATTTTATATCCGGCAATGCCGAAACTTTTTAGTAATTGTTCAGCCAAACTAATTACCTCTACATCCAGGCTGGCTGAACCTGAGCCGATGGCTTCTGCCCCAATATGATGAAATTGACGCAGTCTTCCTTTTTGCGGACGTTCCAAGCGGAACATCGGGCCGATATAATATAATTTAGTAAAACCGCAGGTTTTTTCAAGATTGTTCTCTAGATAGCTGCGGATTACGGAAGCCGTTCCTTCCGGACGCAAAACATAGGTATCTTGTTGGTTATGAATGAGAAACATCTGTTTCTGTACGATCTCGGTAGTAGCCCCTAAGGTACGGTTAAAAAGCGAGGCATCTTCAATTACCGGAGTACGGATTTCCTGATAGTTATAGAAAGAAAATATTTTGCGCGCGGTTGCTTCAACTGTTTGCCAGGAAGATGATTCTTGCGGCAAGATATCTTTAGTACCGGGGATTCTTTTGAACATGTAATTCAATATATAACATTTGGCAGTTTTTAATCCGCAGGTTTTTCTAAATAAACCCTGCTATTATCTACCAACTGCCCTGATATTTTATTTAATTTTCTGTTTCATTTCCAAGCCAGCTTTAAAGACTACAACTTTTCTGGGCGGGACAGGGATAACCTGGTTAGTGCGTGGATTTCTGCCTGTGCGGCTCCTTCTTTGTTTTACCTTAAAAACACCAAAATTACGTAATTCAATCTTTTCACCCCTGATTAAGGCCTCAATAATACAATCAAAGGTTTTTTGCACTATTTTTTTAACATCTATTTGCTTAAGGTTAGTTTCGTCAGATACCTTCAAAACAATATCTTTTTTGGTCATCTTCTATCCTCCTTGCCTACTTAAGGCAACAGCAACGTAATCCCCTTTTAGCTCTGGGTGCATTTGGTAAGTATAATAGCAGCAAAAAGTTACAGTGTCAAGCCAAAATTTTATTTCCTCCTCATTGAATTTCTGGACAGGATTTAGTACTCGATTTTAAACAGGCAAGCAGTGGAAAATTCCTTATAGGAGTTTAAATTAC
>Ga0247841_10014195_pt1 | contig 10011 bp, 8 predicted proteins | sample LaCruzMarch2015__2_FD_192410 | JGI IMG/M metagenome (GOLD analysis project Ga0247841, IMG submission 192410) | Freshwater microbial communities from meromictic Lake La Cruz, Castile-La Mancha, Spain - LaCruzMarch2015_18m | ecosystem: Environmental > Aquatic > Freshwater > Lake | place: Spain...
ATTTTCTGATTATCTCTTAATAATTTCATGCTTTCCCAACTTCCTGCCTTTCAATCAATCAATCAATCAATCATTCAATCAATCAATCAGTCAGTCAATCATTCAATCAATCAATCAATCAATCAATCAATTGTTATAATCTCCCTCAACCTGATATCCTTTGATGATGATCCGATCATGATCCGTAATTCGCCGGGCTCGACAATCCATTCCATTTTGTCATTCAGCATCCTGAGTAAATCCGGTGTAATGGTGAATGCAACCTCTCTTTCTTCACCTGCCTTCAGATGGATCCTTTGAAATCCTTTTAACTCTTTCACCGGTCGCGACACCGATGCCAGCAAGTCGCGGATGTACAATTGCGCAACCTCATCACCATCAAATGGACCTGCATTTTTTATTTTGAAGGAAACCCGGATGGAATCCTTTGTTGCGTGTTGCTTCTTATCGAATCGCAGGTCAGTGTACACAAAGTTGCTGTAGCTCAATCCATATCCGAACGGGAACAGGGGTTCACCGGTCAGGTCCGCATAATCGTCGGTACGTCCGGTGGGCTTGTGGTTGTAAACAAGTGGCAGCTGACCTTCGCTTCTCGGGAAAGTAATGGGAAGTCGGCCCGCAGGATTGTAGTCGCCAAAGAGCACATCGGCAACGGCATGACCTCCCTCTTCGCCAGGGTACCAGGCATCGATCACCGCACTGACATTGCCGATCCACTTGCTCATAGTGATCGCGCTGCCACCGCTGAGTATGACTATCACGGGTTTCCCGGTTGCCGCGATGCGGTTGATCATCTCCTCCTGGTGGCCGGGCAGGTTCAGATATGCCCTGTCCAATGATTCCCCCTCTCCAATGCCTGCAACCACAATGGCTACTTCCGAACTGGTAACGGCATCAACTGCCTCATTCAGCCGGGATTGCCAGTCATTGTCAACGTTTACATCCCAGATCAGTTTCAGCCAAACCGATCCCGAAGATTCGAAAAACTCCACGCGGATGTCGTATTCCCTGCCCTTTTCGAAAAAGAAATCGGCCATGATGGTGCTGTAGGACTGCTTTTTCCAGTTATCGATCAACAGTTTTCCGTCGAGGTACAGCCGGTAACCGTCGTTGCCGTCGAGACCAATCCTGAATTTTCCGGTTTCGGGGGAGATCAGGCTACCTGTCCAACGAACTGAAAAGAAGTCATAATTGATATCAGGATGGGGCGGGAACAGGGTCCATCGGAAATTCATCTCCCTGTCAACCCTTGTCATTACTGGCTTTCCTGTAAGATTAACATTATTGAAGTATTCTCCTGTCAGCCCGTTTTCCCTTTTTCCATTATCCATGGTTGTCATGCTGGTTGTGGGAACAGGAACCCATGCAGCGGAGTGACGGCCACATCCGGGGATATAAGAAATATCACACTGGTCACCCAGTTTCGTTTTAATTCCATCGAGCATGCTGGTCTTTCCGTTCCCGGGACCGCTATAGCCGCCGAGACGCGCTTCTTTTGCATCAGTGCCGATGATGGCCAGGGATTTTATGGCCTTGTTAATCGGTAATACTGTCATCTCCCGGCCTGGCATGGGTGAATTTTTCAGCAAAACAATCGATTCCAGCGCAGCCTGTTTGGCGATGACTTTATGCTCCGGATTCCCGTTCCATAGTTTTACTTCATCCTCATCAACATATGGATTTTCAAAAAGCCCAAGCTGAAATTTCACCCTCAGGACCCTGGCAACTGCGCTGTCAATGGTTGCCTGGCCGATCCTGCCGTCAAGGAAAGGCGGGATGAACAGTTTGTAATGATCATAATCCGTTTGAAAAATAACATCGAGCCCCCTATTTATTGCGTTTGCGGATGCTTCGGGGTAATCTTCCGCTGTGAAATGCAGCACGTTTGCGCCACCAACGGCGCAGGCATCGGAAATGACAAATCCCTTGAATTTCATCTCCTCCCTGAGCTTTTTATTGAGCAACCAGTCATTGGCGGTACATGGACTGCCGTTGAGCGAATTGTACGAGGTCATGACGCTGCGCGAGCCCCCGCGATCGAAACATGCCCTGAATGGGGGAAGGTAGATCTCCTCCAGCAGACGCTCATTGATCTCGACAGGGTAGCTGTCGCGGCCGCCGTCGCCGCTGTTGGCCAGGAAATGTTTCGGAGTGGTGACAATGCCCATCTTTTCAATGGCAGATACAAAAGCCACGCCCATTTCGGAAGAAAGGAACGGATCTTCACCGTAAGTTTCTTCCACTCTGCCCCATCGGACATCACTGGCGATATTCACCACCGGGGATAAGATCTGGCGGATCCCCCTGCTTTTTGTCTCCCGGGCAATGGCACATGCCACCCTGCCCATCAAGGCTGTATCCCAGGTTGCCGCCAGGGCGATCGATTGCGGGAAGGCCGTTGCTCCCGCGCGGACAAGTCCGTGAAGGGCCTCATCAAACGCAATAATCGGAATGCCTAACCTGGTCTCATTCATGAAGTATTCCTGTATGGAATTGATCTTTTTTGCTGTTTCCAGCGCCGTTGCCGATGAGCTGTAATCCAGCATCTGGCCTGCCGCATTTTGGCTGCCATCAGTGCTTACCTGGAAGCCAAAAATGCCATTTTTGTATTTGTTTTTTCCGCCATCCAGATCACCGGGAATCATGAACAATTGCCAGAATTTTTCCTCCACGGTCATACGTTGCATCAAGTCCTGCACACGCACTTCGATAGCCAGGACCGGATTCTTGTAGGGCAAATCCTGAATTAACAAAGTATGAAGAGAATCTGGAACCTGATGATCGGCAGAACCGGTGGTCAGGGCAAAACAGTTCGCTGATAACAACAGTGCCAGGGAAAAGCAAAGCATGCTTCTGGTCATTTGATCCTCCTTAAAGACTGTGATTTGTAAGGTAAACTTCAAAAATAACATTTTTATCGTTTTCTTCGTAAATTCGCCGGAGGATTGTGGCAGAGATAAAAACACCACCCTGTCAGGGTGGGACACCCTGACAGGGTGTATTAAAACACTGAAAACATGGACTACATTGATTATTACAAAATACTTGAACTGGACAAAGGCGCCGGCATCGCCGATGTCAAAAAGGCCTATCGCAGGTTGGCCAGGAAGTACCATCCCGATCTGAATCCGAATGATAAAACAGCCAAGGGTAAGTTTCAGCAGATAAACGAAGCCAACGAAGTTTTGAGTGATCCTGAGAAAAGAAAAAAATACGATAAGTACGGCCAGGACTGGAAACATGCAGAGGAGTTCGAAAGGGCGGGCGAACAGCAGGCTTCTTACCGAAGACCACAAGGCAGGCAGCCCCGGGCAGAAGATTTTTCGGAAAATAATTTCTCCGATTTTTTCGAATCAATGTTCGGAGGCGCTCCAGGTGGCAGCCGCCGGGGTCAGTCCAAATTCCGGGGGCAGGACTTTAACGCCGAACTGCAGCTTACCTTGGCTGAGGTTTACAAAACCCACAAACGAACCTTAACTGTCAACGGGAAAAATATCCGTCTCACCATTCCGGCCGGGGTGGAGAACGGACAAACCATTAAAATTCCCGGGCATGGTGGCGCAGGAGTGAATGGAGGGCCGAACGGAGATCTCTATATCACATTTTCCGTTACAAACCAAACAAAATTCAAACGTGAAGGAGATAACCTCCACGCCCATGTTGACCTTGACATCTATACTGCGGTGCTGGGAGGCGAAATTACAGTTGATACATTTGATGGAATGGTGAAATTACAGGTTAAGCCTGAAACCCAAAACGGAACAAAAGTAAAACTCAGGGGGAAAGGATTTCCTGTGTATAAAAAGGAGGGAGAATTTGGCGACTTGTATCTTTCTTACAAGATATTGGTTCCGGTTAATTTAACCACAAAAGAAAAGGAATTATTCAGGGAATTGTCTAAAATTCACAAGCATGAAAACTGAACATTTAATACCTGTTGAACAGCTCTGCAGCAATTACAATATTGAGTTTTCGTTTATTGATTCATTGCATGAATACGGGCTGGTTCAATTGACCAAAGTCGAAGAGGTCCGCTATATTATTCCTGAGCAGATTTATGCACTGGAACGGATGATCCGCCTCCATTACGAACTTGATATCAACATCGAAGGCATTGATGCAATTTCTCATCTCCTGCAGCGGGTTGATCAGTTACAGGATGAACTGCGCATCATGAAAAACAGGCTGAATCGTTATGAGGCCGGTTGACCAGTTTATTGACATTGCCATACTGAAATCGTATCTTTGAGGGTGTTTTAACGATTCCGCCCTATGTCAGATAATTCCGGGAAAATCATTGAGCTTCAAAACAAGCTTGAGATGCTGCTGAATAAGCATGCTTCATTTCAGAAAGAACTTAATTCCCTGCGCTCTGAGATTCAATTTCTGAAAGTCCAGGATGATCAAAATGAGGTTGTTGTGAAAGGAATGCCCCCTGAAACCCATCATGTGGAACCGGCAGGGTATCAAGAAAAACCGGCAGGGTATCAAGAAAAACCGGCAGGGTATCAAGAAAAACCGGCAGGGTATCAGGAAAAACCGGCAAAGGTTCTTGCACCGGAGGCATCGGAAAAAGAACCGGCGAAAATCAAAACCGACATCGAGAAATTCATTGGCGAAAATCTTATCAGCAAAATCGGGATCACCATCACCATCATCGGAGTCGGGATCGGTGCCAAATATGCCATCGACCATGACCTGATCAGCCCATGGACCAGAATCATACTCGGCTATCTGGTAGGGGCGGGGTTGTTTGGCTTCGCGATTTATCTGAGGAAAAGATATGCGAATTTCAGCGCTGTTCTGCTAAGCGGCTCCATGGCAATCACGTATTTCATCACCTTTGCCGCCTATACGTTTTATAGCCTGATCCCGCTGCTTCCAACATTCGTGCTGATGACGCTTTTTACAGTGTTTACTGTTGCTGCAGCCATCACGTATAATAAACAGGTTATCGCGCATATAGGACTGGTTGGCGCATATGCCGTGCCTTTCCTGCTTGGCGACAAGTCAGGAAACGTTATAACCCTGTTCAGCTATGTCGCCATCATCAATATCGGGATACTCGTCATTGCCTATAAAAAATATTGGAAACCACTTTATTACTCATCTTTCATACTTACGTGGCTCATTTTTCTTACATGGTACATTCCAGGCTATAAAACAACAGAGCATTTTGCAATGTCCCTGGTTTTCATCTCCCTCTTCTTTACCACCTTTTATATCATATCCCTCGCTTACAAACTGGTCAGGAAGGAGATATTTGAAATTGAAGATATCCTGCTGCTGCTGGCAAATTCTGCCGTCTTTTATGGATTGGGATATGATATCCTCCATGCACATCACCCTGGCGAGGATTTCCTTGGGGTCTTTACCCTGGCGAATGCATTGGTTAACCTGGTTGTCGCTGTAGCTATCTACCTGCGAAAACCGGCCGACCGGAACCTGCTGGCGTTCGTGACAGGACTGGCAATCATCTTTGCCACTATCGCCATCCCGGTTCAACTCGATGGCAAATGGGTAACCATGCTGTGGGCCGTTGAAGTTGCGATACTTTTCTGGATTGGTCGAACGAAAAACGCAATGGTTTACGAGTCGCTCTCCTATCCCATGATGTTCCTTGTCTTCTGCAGTCTCCTGATCGACTGGCATACTGTTTACAATAGTTATGATCCTGCGGTGCCAGGTACAAGGATCATCCCTTTATTCAATGTTAATTTCCTGACATCAGCGATTTTTGTCACCGCATTTTCCTTCATCAATTTCTTTAACAGGCAAATAAAGCATCTTTCCGCGTTAAGCATTAATAAGATGCTCACTGACATCATGAACTTTACCATGCCCGCCATTTTGCTGATTGCAGTCTATCTCGCCTTCGTAATGGAATTGACCACATTCTGGAATCAATTGTATATTGATTCAATGGTTATCATCGATCAGGATCTTACAGTTCCGAAGCATATCTGGAACCAGGATATTGAAAGTTACAGCACCATCACCATCTTTGCTTACACGTTGACATTTTTATCAGTTCTCTCCTTTATTAATATCCTGAGATTAAAAAGCAGCCTGATGGGGCTCATTAATCTTGCCCTGAATGGAATAGCGGTGGGCTTGTTACTCTCTGTTGGATTATTTGCGATCGGACACCTGCGTGAAAGTTTCCTGAACCAGGAGCTATCCGGATTTTATTACAGGGGGATCATGAACATCGGGATCAGGTATTTTTCATTTTTGTTCCTTGGAATGATGCTCTTCTCCATCTATAAATATATTCGCGAGCCTTTTCTGAAGGTTGATTTTAAAATGGAGTTTGATTTCCTGCTTCATGCCGCCATATTGACTGTTGCCGCCAATGAACTTATTAACTGGATGGACCTCTTCAGGTCGGAACAATCCTATAAACTGGGCTTAAGCATCCTGTTTGGCGTTTATGCCCTGATATTGATCTCCCTGGGGATATGGAAAAAGAAAAAGTACCTGCGTGTCGGGGCCATTGTCCTGTTCGGTGCAACCCTGGTTAAACTTTTCATCTATGATCTGAGCGACCTGAACACGATTTCCAAAACAATCGTATTTGTATCCCTGGGAATATTGCTGCTGATCATATCATTCCTCTACAACAAGTATAAGAAACTGATATTTGATCAGGATTAATCCAAAACTTTTACCTTTGCTCTGCTTTTAATCCATTTAACCTCTAAATTTTACCTTATGAAAAAAACGTGGTATATATTTTTATCAATTCTTTTACCAGGAATTTTACTTTCAACCTCATGTACCAAAACATCCGACCCTGAACCGGTTGACTTGGCTCCGGCGATGAGTTTTGTTGCTGAGACGGGATATGTATCCGGAGATGCAACCCTTAAGGTGGATAGTGCTTTTGATGTAAAAATTTCAGCTTCATCCAATTCCAATACCAAGGCAACCCTGGTAAACTTTTCTGTTACCCGCATCTTTAATGGCTTTGATACAACATTCAACAACCCGATCAATGTCAATGTTATGAACATGATTGTCCATGGGCAGGCCATCAACCAGGTTGGTCAGGAACAGTGGAAATTTAAAGTAACGGATGCTCAGAATAATTCAAGGGAAATTGGCTTTACCATCACCACTGTGGCTAATAAGTCCACCAGGCTGAGCTCCTACGTCTCGAAAATAATCAAGACAAATACCACAGCTTCAAGATGTTCAATCGTTTCTGCTGATTAGCATGCCTGCTGACTTGAACTTATCCTTCTCATTTTTCCTGGAGGATCTTAAAAAACACATGCGGGAGGTATTTCGCTCGCAGACTGAACCGGAAAAATTGAGTTTGCAGCGGGGAATCCCACCCGCCGTTTTAAGCGGGATCATGTCGTTGAATCCGCTTTCGGTCTCCATTCCCGCGGCATTTGGTGGCCGGGGAGGGCACATTGAGGAAATTCTTGCTGTGTTATCGGCTGCAGCCTATGAATCACTCTCCTTCTCTTTAACCCTTGGGATTAACTCGGGGTTGTTTTTGCAGCCGGTTACAAAATATGCCCGCGACGAAATAAAAGGAAAGATATTCAGCCAGTTTCTTCAAGACCGGAAAATGGGTGGATTGATGATAACTGAACCCGACTTCGGTACGGATGCACTCAGTATGCAAACATCTTTTACCGAAAGAACTAATCACTTTCACATCAGGGGATTAAAACATTGGGCAGGATTGACCGGCTTTGCGGATTATTGGTTGCTGACAGCCCGCGAACAGGTCGTTTCCGGTGATTTAAAGAGAGACATCGATTTTTTTATCTGTGATGTTCATGCCCAGGGCCAGGAGATCATTGTGGAGGAATATTTTGACAACCTCGGACTGCATCAGATCCCGTATGGCCGGAATCGCATTGATGTTCAAATTCCAAAGGCATTCCGGCTTGAACCCAAGTCTACAGGGATAAAACTGTTACTGGATCTGCTTCACCGAAGCCGGCTGCACTTTCCGGGCATGGCGAACGGGTTCATACATCGCATGATGGATGAGGCCATTGAACATTGCAGGCAGCGGTGGGTGAGCGGCAACAATCTGTTTCACTATGACCAGGTACAGCAAAGGCTGGCCAGGATGCAGGCCTCTTATACCATAACCTCAGCTATGTGTGCATATAGCAGCCACAAAGCCGGATTGGAGCATGAACTTTCGTCGGCAGGGCTCGTTGCAAATTCAATGAAAAGCCTGGCTACCGACCTGATGCAGGAGTCAGCACAATCGCTCGTACAGTTGGTTGGCGCAAAGGCCTATCGCTTTAGCCACATCGGAGGTCGCGGGATTATCGATAGCCGGCCCTTCCAGATATTTGAAGGCTCAAATGACATTCTGTATGCCCAGATTTCTGAAAATGTGGTAAAGCGGATGAAAAAGGCCAGGGAACAGAACCTGTTCCAGTTTTTACGATTGCTACGACATACCGAAAAAGCTGCCTGGCGGGTTAAAGAGTTGTTGAATTTTGGGTTAAACATACAATTGCCCCAGCGAAAAATGGTAGAACTTGGAAAGGTTATAAGTCGTATTGTTGCAATGGAAATGGTTATGGACCTCGGGGTAAAGGGATTCCATAAGGAGCTGATTGATAATTGCCTTTTGGTTCTCAGGCATGAAATTGCGGGTTTGATGGGCCATTTCAGGATGGCGGATAACAGCCAGGTTGTTGAGGAATACCAACAGGACAGTTCATGGTTGGGGTTCGTTTAAATTTTAATTCATGAAGATAATCCTGGCAATCGGGGCAGGCAGTTTCCTGGGCGGGATTTCCCGTTACCTGCTCTCACTTGTGATACAGAACAGAGTACTTTCGGCGTTTCCGTATGGCACACTCACCGTGAATATCGTTGGATGTCTGTTGATCGGAATTGTATTCGGTTTGGCCGAAAGGGGAAATATGTCTCAGGAATGGAGGCTTTTTCTGGCAACTGGCATCCTTGGTGGATTCACAACATTTTCGGCTTTCTCAAATGAAACTGTCGGAATGTTGCGCGATGGCCAGTTCCTTTACGCCTTTACTTATGTCGGTGCAAGTGTCTTTCTGGGTCTGCTAGCCACTTTTATTGGAATCATGATCATAAAGCTATTCTGATTATGGAAAACAACCCAAATGCAAAATTGCTTCGGATTTTTATCGGAGAATCAGATAAATTAGGGCATCAGCCTTTGTATGAAGCAATCGTGTTTGAAGCCAAGAAACAAGGACTTTCCGGTGCGACCGTTACCCGCGGAATCATGGGTTTTGGACCAAACTCGAAAGTTCATACGGCGAAATTGTTTGAAATTTCCACCGATCTGCCGCTCATCATCGAGATCGTTGATACGGAAGAAAAAATTCGTGAATTCACCCTGGTTGTCGAACGTTTTTTTGAACAAACCGGATCAGGTGGACTGATCACGCTGGAGAAAGCGGAGGTAATCAGATACAAGGCTGGCAAATGAATCATCCCGGATAAATGGGGATGTCAATAGCAAGCAGGTTTAATAATAATTATGCTCATGAAATTATCGTTTTTATATAATGATTTTTTTGAAAGTGAAAAAAGCGGTGGGCTGATATTGATATTCTGTACAGCTCTTTCCCTGATTCTGGCCAATTCAGCCCTTCAAACCCCATACCTTAATTTCTGGCACATTGAACTTGCCGATCATTCTGTGGGTCACTGGATCAACGATGGCCTGATGGTCATTTTTTTTCTGCTTATCGGGCTTGAACTGGAGCGTGAAATCTATGCAGGGGAATTGTCTGATCTGAAAAGCGCATCACTGCCTTTTTTTGGCGCCATCGGTGGAATGGTCGTCCCGGCCGGTCTCTTTTTATTGCTGAATGCTGGTAAAGATTCGCAATCAGGTGCAGGGATTCCAATGGCCACGGATATTGCATTTGCAATTGGCGTCTTATCCCTGCTGGGGAAGCGGGTGCCGGCGTCCCTTAAAATATTTCTGACTGCATTGGCTGTCATGGACGACCTGGGAGCAATACTGGTCATTGCAATCTT
>Ga0247841_10014196_pt1 | contig 10011 bp, 6 predicted proteins | sample LaCruzMarch2015__2_FD_192410 | JGI IMG/M metagenome (GOLD analysis project Ga0247841, IMG submission 192410) | Freshwater microbial communities from meromictic Lake La Cruz, Castile-La Mancha, Spain - LaCruzMarch2015_18m | ecosystem: Environmental > Aquatic > Freshwater > Lake | place: Spain...
CAATGGCTTATCCTGTGAGCTAGAAGAACTATCTTGTGGGGGTGGGGCTTCAGATTCCATCGGAAGAGGATGTAGCAGCTCTCTGAAACCACCTTTACGCTTAAGAATTGGGTAGAACTTCCAAATGATCCAGCCTGATACTACAGCTAGTAATATTACGAGGAAAGAGAGGAAGAAGAAGAGAACTCGGAATCTGCTCGCTGAGCTCTTGCTCATTACAATCGACCAAATGCTTACATATTCTTTGGCTTTAGGAGACAGATCTTCAACAGTTGGATTCAGTGTAATATCTGTAAAGCGTGATCTATCGGAAATCACAGTAACATCATTTACATCTAGACCATTTACGCTGCCGGCTACGAGTCTTTTGATTTTGATTACCAAGTGACTGTTTGGGTCGTCAAGAATGCCTTGGTGTTTTACGTAAATTGCCGCAGTGATCTTTTGTGGCGCTTGCTGTTGCTGAATACCTACTCCACCTGAGTTGTCAGGAGGAAAGGAAAGCTGCACGTCAGCGTCGATGACGCCATCGATTTTACGGATGGTATTAGCTATTTGCTCTGCAAGGCCAGCTTGGTACCTGATTGTTTCCTCTTTATCAGAGGTCATAAGCCCTTGCTTGGCAAAAAGATCCAGCAGGTTAGTCCCTTTAATTCTAGGTAGTCCGTTCTGGTTAAGAATTGCCATAGCCTCTGTCGACTTGCCATCCATAACAGAAATTGTCCATTTAGGGGTAGCTCCAGCGGCCCCACCAGGTCCTGCGGAAGCAGAAGGGGATTTAGAGGCGGATATTCCTTTGCTCGCTAGAAAAACGATGATTTCATTGGCTTCTCGCTCTTCGAGATCACTTACGATAACCATATTGGTTTCACACCCGGCAAGAAGTACAAGACCAAGACATAGCACAAGAAAACGCGTCAGTGTCTTGCGGTACCTTTTGATGAGGGTAGAGTCTAAGGAAAAGAAACGAGCGGAGGATTGAATCATCATAAGGTTTTTCGCAGTTAGAGGGTTTAGTATCTCTTTAGGGTGTTTTCTAATGCTTTAGAAGACTTAGGAGAAATTCCCTTCCCGTTTCCAGTGTAAAGACTACGGGATAATTAGTCGAAAGCAAAATTTCGCATTTCCCAAGAGGCGTGGCTTATCATGCCTCTTGATTTCTCACCCTGTTTTCATTTTTATATCGGATGGTGAATTTTAAGAGTAATGTTTTTGTTGGAGTTAATTGTCTCTAATCTAAAGACACGGTAGCTAGATTATAACAGAATGCAAGAGCTGTATCTGCCAGCTTATGAAGATTTTCTCTGACAATAGTTTCCCGAATATGAGGAATCCACTCCTCTAACGTGAGGCAGTCGCTGATAACAAACAGGGTAAGGGCCTCTAATTTTTTCTCTGTAGCGATGGCATAAAGAGTGGCCGCTTCCATTTCAACTACCCGGCAGCCCTTTTGGTAGACTCTTGCCACATCATAGGGAGTTTCTTTAAAAATAGCCGAAAAGCTCCAGCTGCAAGCTTTTTGAAAAGAAGGTAATTTTTCATTTGCAAAAGAGGCCCACTCTTCTGCAAGAGAGGGGCTAACCCTAGCAAAAGAGTCTTCTTTCCCAAGGTATAGATGAGCTACCCCATCCTCTGCAATAGCTGAAGAGCAAATGACCATATCGCCGATTTTATGCGAGTCTAGAAGGGTTCCGGCGGTACCTACCGCTATGAATCTTGTACTTCCAAGAGCTGCGAGTTGTTCTAACTTGATCGAGAGCGCTGGCGCACCAACCCCCCAACCTCCTAATATCCCCACTTGTCCGTCATTTGTCAGAAAAAGATCGGAGCAGTTTTCGTTTTCAGTAAGTTGGGGGTACTTATTCAAAAAGTATTTTAGGGTCGACTGTTGGTAGCAGATCAAAATGACTTTAGGAGCGTTAAAAGCCGAGCAATGGCCGTTGGCTCTTTTATAACGGAGGAGTTTTTCTGCTGTTACAATCGGTTCTTTAGAAAGGAACTCTGTTACAAAAGACATATTGGCCTTACCTAAAAAAAAGGGGATAAATGAATTGAAATAAGATGTAAATGGACTAATTAGGAGAGGATTATAATAGGATGTAAGTAGAGGTTCAATAGGCTTTTCTTTGAAAAATTTATTTAATATTTGGTTTCTGATAGATCCAACTAGGACCCTTCCCAAAGGTTCCCTTCCTACTATCGTGGATCCCTTGTAAGGCAGCTTTGTACTTGTGGAGCTTCTCCGCTTTTTGATAGGGAGCTTTTTTACCAAGAACCCTTGTTAGAACAAAGAGTTCAAAAGACTTGATGGTTTTGATCTTCCAGAGATGAAAAATCTCTTTTTTCAGAACCTTTCGGAAGATCTCTTTTTTTTCTGCAGTACTGCAGTTTCTATCGATCCAATAGAGCCTGTTTCTCCACCAGAAATAGGTGCTATGGGCTTTGCTTTTAAATGAAGCGGACACCTTGTGAAATAGCTTTGCTTGTAAACATACTTTGATCGCAAAGCCAGCACGCTTAGCTCTGAAGCAGAAGTCAGATTCTTCCCATATGAGGAAGAACTTTTCTTCAAGAAGACCGATCTTTTCAAATACTTCTTTTTTTACAAAGAAAGCAGCTCCGCATACATAGTCGATCTCATGGGATTCATCCCAACAGATCTCAGAATCTAAAGCTCTATTTCCAATGAGAGTAAATTCTGCTTTTTCTTTATTCCACATGCCACCGATATGGTCTAGACGATTTCTCTCCGTATACATATAGATCTTAGCACCTAAGATGCCAACTGTAGGCTCTTTTTGCATTCTGTCTACAAAGGCCTGTAGAAAATGGGGGTCAACGACGGTGTCGTTGTTAAGAAGACAGACAGCATCAGCGCCATGATTTAGAGCATACCGTATCCCTACGTTGCAACCACCGGCGAAGCCAAGGTTCTCTGTTTCCATAAGGAGAGTCACTTTAGGAAATTCTTTTTTGATGACTTCTACTGAGTCATCTCTCGAGCCGTTATCGACGACTATCGTTTCATAGTTAGGGTAACTTAAGGACTCAAGAGAATGCAGGCATTCTAACGTATCTTTTTTCCCATTCCAGTTGAGGATAACGATGCTGATTTTATAAGAGGTCATGATTTGGATCCTTTAAGGAGCTGGTGTGCTTTAGCTTCTACTTCTTTAGGGGAGATCTGCAGCATACAGAAGGGAAGCATGCATTTTTTTCTAAGGCAAGGGGTGCATGTCTTTTGTTTTTGTATGACGTGTACGTTCTTTGCGTGATACGGGCCGCAAAGATTGCTATCTGTCGCAGTAAAAAGAGCTACAGTCGGTGTATTTACAGCAAAGGCTACATGCATAGGACCGGTGTCGTTGGTAATAAAGATGCCGCAGCGTTCGATGAGGCCTGCAAGAGTTTTCAGAGGAACACTTTCAGTAAGCGCGATAGCATCGGGTATACCCGATGCTATCTGCTCAGTAAGTTCTTTCTCGGAAGGGCCGCCTGTGACGATGATAGAACATTGCATGCTCTTTTTAAAACGGCTGCCAAGTTCTATGAAACACTCGGGAGGCCACTGCTTGAACTTGTCTTTAGCTCCAGGATGCAGGCCGATGAGTAAGGAGTCTGTCGGTAGGTTGTGTTTTTTAAGGAAGCTACTTGCATTCTCTCTATCCTCACTTGAAAGGAAGAGCTCTAGTTGAGGCTTTTGTGAAGAGCTGTTTTCAGAGACGATACGCAATCGCCTTTCTATTTCGTGTTCATACTTTGGCTCTAAGGCTTTAGTTAGAAGGGTATCTAGACCTTTATTGATACCGGCAGTTCCGATGATCTCTTTGGGCTTTAGTAAGTAACAGAAGGGAAGAACTGCTCGCTGTGAGGTGTGGAAGATAAAGACAGTATCGATCGTTTTCTTTCTTAGGAGGATATAGATCTTGATAAGAGAAAATAGGTGAGGTTTTTGCAGTACTAGTACTTCATCTACATAGGGAGTTCCTGAAAAAACTTCTTTGCCAATCGGACTTGTAAGGACGCTAATAGAGGCTTTTGGCTCTGAAGCTCTAAGAGCTTTAAGAGCCGGCGTTGCCCATAGGGTGTCTCCAAGAGCTGTTGTGGACACAATAAGATAGTGAGGATGCGCTTTTGTCTCTTGTTGTTTTTTAGGGGTAAGGCTTCGTATCGCTCTAAGAAAAAAGACGATGAGAAGATTTTTTACAGACATGCAGCGCTCAGCAATAAAATATTGAATTTTTTAGGAGAAAAAGATCATAGCACAAGAGGGTATAAAAACAATAAGAGGTGGTCTGCTCTATTATCTGGGACCGTAAAATCGGCGAGAAGGGGTGATTGCAAAGCGTTAACAACCAATAGCATACGCATAAGTTTACACAATAAGTGAGAAAATGATAACATAATAAGTGAGTAATTAAAAACACAATAAGTGAGTAATTCGTTTTATGGGAACATCTTCAGAGTTAGCATCTGCCCTCACAAAAGCGCATGAAATAGCAAAATTGAATGGGGGACCTATACTTCGGTCTGAACAACTGCAGCGCTCTGATCGTGAGCTTTTACTTAGGCTACAGTGGATACAGGAAATCATTAAAGGCTGGTATCTTCTTACCAATGCTAATGCTCCCGTTGGAGACTCTACCATTTGGTATGCAAACTTTTGGGAGTTCCTATCTATCTACCTCCGATTCCATTGGGAAGAGTCTTACTGTCTTTCTGCAGAGAGTTCACTAGATCTACACACGAAAACTACTATCATCCCCCATCAAGTTATCGTCATAGCGCCGACAGGTAGGGGGGCTCCGCAAGAGCTTCCCTTCCAAACATCTGTGCTTATTTATGCAGATCCATCTAGCATCCCGGAAGAAAGAGAAGTAATAAACGGCCTGAAGGTGATGCAACTCCCTTATGCATTATGTAAGGTTTCTCCTGCCTATTTCCAAAAAAATCCTAAAGAAGCAGAAATTGCTCTTCGATTGATTCAAAATGCCTCTGAGCTTTCAGCTGTTCTTATCAAGTACAACTTTAAAACAGCAGCAAAAAGATTGATTGGGGCTTATAAGTTTCTTGGAAATGAAGAATTAGCAATCAATCTCAAAAATGAGCTGTTAGATTTCGGCTGGGTCGTCAATGAGGAAAATCCCTTTGTTCAGACAGAGCCTCTTATCTCCTCCATGCGTATGACATCTCCTTATGTCGCACGCATTCTTTCGTTATGGAGCGATTTTAGACCAAAAGTATTAGAATATTTTCCCGATACTCCAGACTTTCCAGAAATTGCACAAGACTATCTGAGAGAAGTGCAAGAGATCTATATGCAAGATGCTTATAACTCTCTTTCTATTGAAGGCTATCATGTAAATGAAAGCTTGATTGCTAAAGTGCAAAAACAAGATTGGAATCCGGATATCGATCCACAGGACAGCCAAGAAAGAAATGCCCTTGCAGCAAGAGGCTATTATGAAGCTTTTTTAGAAGTGAAAAAAAGCGTATTGCTCGTATTACAAAACAATAACCCTGGAGAAGTAGTTAAACAGCATTTAAAAAAATGGATGCAGGCTCTTTTCTTTCCCGGAGTACGGGCTGGTATTATCGCCGCTTCGGATCTTATAGGATACAGAAAAACAGCTGTTTATATAAGAGGTTCAAGGCACATACCGCTACCTAAAGAAGGTCTTATCGACGCTATGGAAACACTCTTTGAATGTCTTAAAAATGAAGAAAATGCCGCAGTAAGAGCCATTCTTGGTCATTATATCTTTGTCTATATACATCCCTATATGGATGGCAATGGAAGGATCGGACGGTTTCTTATGAATACGATGTTTGCATCAGGGGGATACCCCTGGACAATCATTAGAGTAAAAAATAGAGAACAGTATTTAAACGCATTAGAGATCGCTGGAGTAGATGCTAACATTGAGCCGTTTGTGCAGTTTGTCAAACAAGAAATGGAAGAGCGTTAACGGACAGGTTCTCTTCTAATATAGATGCCAATATCGGCAGTGAGAATTCTTATGGAAAAATCGATTTATATCCATGTATACAAATATGACCGTATAAACGGTATAAATGACAAATGTCTTACTATAGATAACCAGTGTAGAAGAGACTTTCTCTTCAGGAAATTCTCTTCTACACTTCAGTATTGCTTATTGGGCAGAAACCATTTGAGCTTCTTCATCACTCAAAAGATTGTGCAATCCTGAATTTGTGAATTGGATGTGAGCTACCTCTGCATCAAATCTAGCTTTTCTATCATCTGAATAGGCGTAGCGAAGGCCTATGAATTCAACACCTCTTTTCTCAGCTTCCTCTTCGATATCTTTTAGATGGGTAGTCTTGTCATTGATAAAGACCACTCTTTTAGGTGCATAACCAAAGTGATCGCAGAGGGTGAATAAAGCCTGTCCTTTAGCTGTGCCTGAAGTAAAAAGAACCCCTTTTCTATATACAACTCCGAGATCTTTTTGTTCGAAATAGTGAAAGCCCTTTAAAGGAGCAGTGTCTGAGAGAATGATATTATTGGCTTTGAGTTGTTCGATTGTTCTATGAGAGAGCGCAACCCCTTGTGTCGTAAGTCCTATCATGTGGACGCCACTTGCTTGCATCTCTTGAATGATTTGTACTGTTTCTTGCTCTACAACTTCCATTTCAGTTAAATGTCGGATAGCTTCCCACTCAGCAAGACTACGATCTAGTGCAACAGATGGGCTGAGTCCACTTTTCATGTACGTTGTGAATCTATGATTGAACCATTCATCACAACCGAGCATTTGAACAGGGATGAGGAGGGTGTCGTCAATATCAAGTACTAGTAAAGTGTCTTCTGTTAGATAAGAGGGAACTTCTTTGAAGCTGTGTGTTTCGATGATTTCAGCTGAAAGAGTAAGTGTGCAAAGGCATGTGAGAATAGTAAATAGTTTGTACATAAGCGCTCCGGTTTTTTTAAGCGCTAAAGACTCTCAAAATGTGGTGTTTAATTGAAGAGCTAAAAATTATTTAAGGCTTAATTCTATGGCCGGATAAGGTACTAAGGCCATCATAAGCTGCATACTTATATAGTTCATGGAGAGTTGGGAAGTTAAATACTCTGCCGATCACGTCATATAGAGTGCTGCCGCTTTCTACAAGCTCCACACCATAATGGATCATTTCACTTGCGATGTGGCCTATGATATGAACGCCGCGTATTTTTAAATCATCTTTATTGAAGATGATTTTCAAAAAGCCATTTTTCGCTCCCATGATTTGACCCCTTGCCATGTCTGCATATTTAGCTTTACCAACACAGTAGTTAAGCTTGGAGCTGATCGCTTCTTCTTCCGTCATACCGACCATGGATACTTCCGGTATGGTATAGATACCATACGGCATGAAAGAAGGTAGATGTTCAAGATCTCTTGTTTTAAAGATGTGAGCGACAGCAGCTCTTCCTTGGTCCATGCTAGTGCTTGCAAGGGCAGGGAATCCAATCACATCGCCGACAGCATAGATGTGAGGAATATTAGTTCTATATTCTGCATCGACCTCGATTGATTCACGAGCGCCAACTTTTACCCCTGCTTTATCTAGATTCAACGCTTTAATGTTACCGCTTCTACCGGCGGCAAACAGGAACATATCCACTTCTAGTATCTGTCCGTTCTTTACCTTTACTTTGATCATATCGATTTCTTTTTGAGGGACCTCGATAGACTCAAAGCCGGTATTGAAAAGAATTTCAACGCCTTCGTTCTCCATTTGCTGTACAAGGCTAGAAGAAACTTCTTGATCTATGAACGGAAGGATTTTTGCTTTGTCATTGATTAAGTGTACTTTAGCGCCCATCGTAGAAAAGATGGTGGCATATTCACATCCGATGACTCCGGCTCCTACAATGCAAATGGAAATAGGGAAACGTCGAATTTGCAAAATGGTGTCTGAGTCGTGCACTCTTTTGCCATCAAAAGGGATGGTGGTAGGGTGGTAAGGGTAAGATCCTGTAGCGATGATGATATATTGAGCGGTTAAAACCGATTCTTTGGTTCCCTTCACAAGGATGGTATGAGAATCTTGAAATGAAGCGGTTCCGAGATAAATATCTACGCCGTGTCTTTTTAGGTTCTCTTTGATCTCTTTTGCTGCATAGTCGCTAACGAAATTTTTTCTGAACATGAAGTCTTCAACGGAGGCTTCATGGGCAAGGTCTCTATCTACCCCAAAAAGTCCTTTTTCATATTTACCAGAAAAATAGAGGGCTGTTTCTTTGAGTGTTTTAGAAGGAAGAGTTCCTGTGACTACTTCTGCGCCGCCGAAGACGGTCTCTTTTTCTATGATGGCCACTTTATGTCCAAAGTAAGCGGCCTTCACAGCTGCTTTCTCTCCGGATGGGCCGGTCCCGATAACAATTAGATCGTAGTTTTGCATGAAATTCTCTTTGATTACTCTTTCTGCATGCTAAAAAAAACGGGAATCTCTTAAAAGTAAAAAAACACTTTATGTTAAAAAAGATTTTTTGCGGAGGCCTGTGTGGATGGAACTTTAGAGATGCAAGCAGAGATGCTGGCCAACAAGATCAAGCATTACCTCATCACTACGATGGGAGTGACTGTCGATGAGGCTAATCCCGAAGAGTTCTACAGAGCTTTTTCTTTGACCATACGGGAAGAGCTGATGATCAACTGGACAGCCACCTCCCATACCTACCGTAAAAAGCGTGCCCGCATGCTCTATTACATCTGCATGGAATATATGCCGGGCAGATTTTTAGGGAACAACATCACCAACATCAAAGCGACAAAACTTGTGCAGATGGTGATGGCCAAGATGAAGCGAAATCTTAAAGAGGAGCTTTCCTATGAGCCGGATCCTGGTCTTGGCAACGGAGGTCTTGGCAGGCTCGCTTCCTGTTTGATGGATTCTTTGGCCACACAGCAGTTCCCCGCGATCGGATATGGTTTGAGGTATCAGTACGGGATCTTTGACCAAGAATTATGGCATGGCATGCAGATGGAGCGTCCCGATACGTGGCTTTTACATGAAAACCCTTGGGAGCTAAGAAGGGATATTCATGCGGCCTCGGTGTACTACTCCGGTCAGCTTATTCCAACAAAGAATAAGAAAGGGGTAGAGATCTACGACGTAGAAGACTATGACGAGGTTAGAGCCCTCTCTTATGACATCCCTATTATTGGATATGAAGAAAATACTTATTTTAACGTCAATACGCTAAGGCTGTGGACGACGAAGGAATCACCAAGAAACTTTCAACTGCAGAGATTCAATGCAGGGCATCTAGATCAGGCAGGAGAAAATACCTCTCTCACCGATGTTCTTTACCCGAACGATAATAATGAGCTTGGTAAAAGAATCCGCCTAAAACAAGAGTTTTTACTATCAGCCGCATCTGTTCAAGACATCATCGCCAATTACTTGAGACATCATCCGGATATGAACGATTTTGCGGATAAAGTCAGGATCCAAATCAATGACACCCATCCGGCTCTATTGATTTCTGAGCTCATGCGCGTGCTACTCAAATCTCATGATTTTGAATGGGCCCAGGCGTGGGAGACTGTGCAAGCATGCTGCAGTTATACAAATCATACGGTGCTGAGAGAGTCCTTAGAAGAATGGAACCAAAATCGCTTAAAAAGTCTGATTCCTCGCCAATATGCGATTATAGAAAGGCTCAACTTGGAGTTTTGCAATGACATCCGAGGTAAATATCCCAATGACGAAGAAAGGGTACGCAGGATGTCGATCATAGAAGCAGGACAGGTGCGGATGGCGCATCTTGCTATCTATGGATCTCACAAAGTAAATGGGGTTGCAGCTCTTCATACAGATATCTTAAAAAAGATCATGTTCAAAGATTTTAGCGAGATGTTTCCCGATAAATTTGTCAATGTAACCAATGGCGTTACACAAAGACGCTGGCTTCTACATTGCAATCCAGCCCTTGCAGACTTCGTTACCAAACGGATTGGGAATAGATGGATTGTAAACTTCCGCCATATGCATGAG
>Ga0247841_10014197_pt1 | contig 10011 bp, 6 predicted proteins | sample LaCruzMarch2015__2_FD_192410 | JGI IMG/M metagenome (GOLD analysis project Ga0247841, IMG submission 192410) | Freshwater microbial communities from meromictic Lake La Cruz, Castile-La Mancha, Spain - LaCruzMarch2015_18m | ecosystem: Environmental > Aquatic > Freshwater > Lake | place: Spain...
TTCGACTTCCCATATCGTAAACGGCTTAAGATTGACCGAGATTTCCCTGATTACAGTCTTTTTAAAACAAAAGGAGTTCTCAATGGCATTGGCCCTCCAATCTGCTGTTGCCGTGTTCGGATCCTCAGTGAAAGCCAAACTGACAAATCCAGCAGCGATGGGCGAAGCGGAAGACCAACTCCGCGCACCATTCGAGCAGTTACTCGCAGACTTGGCGGAGCTTTGTAGCCTCCCCAGGCTTGCGGTTGCTGCCGTTGGCGAGTCTTCCATCAGCGACTTAAAGACACGTCCTGATTATGCCGTCACCGTTAACAATGTACTCGTTGGATTCATCGAACTGAAAGCTCCTGACAAGGGTGCCGACCCGCGGAAATACAAAGACCCACATGACAAGGTACAGTGGGAGAAACTTCACTCGCTTCCAAATCTGATCTACACGGACGGTAATGCGTTCAGTCTTTGGCAGGACGGGGAATTGGTGGGTTCGGTAGTCACCCTTATTGGAGATATCAAATCCTCGGGGAGCGAACTACAAGCCCCGCCGAACTTGTTAAACCTATTTGAGAAATTCCTCCGTTGGAAACCCATTCCGCCGCGCAGCGCGAAAGACTTGGCTCGCGTTAGCGCCCGCCTATGCCGGTTGCTGCGTGATGAGGTAACTGAACAGCTGGTCTTGGGCAGTGAGGCTCTCTCCGCACTGGCGGTTGATTGGCGCAAGTTGCTCTTCCCTGAGGCGACCGACGAGAGGTTTGCTGATGGCTACGCTCAGGCCGTAACGTTCGGACTGCTGATGGCTCGCGCAAAAGGCATCAGCCTCGCTTCCGGTTTTGAAAATGTCGCCCACAAGTTGACCCCCACCAGTTCACTGATTGGCGCAGCCCTCAAGCTCCTCACCGAGAACGCGGAGAATCAGGCTACGCTCAAAACCTCACTCGGAACGCTGACGCGCGTGCTTGACTCGGTCGATTGGCCGACCATAAGCAAAGGCAAGCCCGAGACCTGGCTCTATTTCTACGAGGACTTTCTTGAGGTTTATGACAACACGCTCAGGAGACAGACCGGCTCGTATTACACGCCGCCCGAAGTCGTCGGTGCCATGGTCCAGTTGGTGGACGAAGTGCTGCGGAGTCAGCGATTTGGACAACATGCCGGACTGGCCTCTTCGACGGTGACGCTGGCGGATCCCGCCACGGGTACCGGCACCTACGTGTTGGGTGTACTGCGGAAAATTGCCGAAACCGTCAAAGCCAATGACGGCGAAGGGGCCGTGAAGGAAGCAATCAACGCCGCCGTAAACAGACTTATTGCTTTTGAGATCCAACTTGGGCCGTTCGCGGTGGCTCAATTGCGAGTCCTCGCTGAAATCGTGGACCTCACGGGTGCTTCGCCCAGGACGCCGGTGAGGATGTTCGTCACAGATACGCTCGGTAATCCTGAGGATGACGAGGGATGGATTCCGGGAACTCTTGCCCAGCTTGCCCAGTCTCGGAAGGAAGCGAACAAGATCAAGCGTGAGGAACAGATCACCGTCGTGATAGGAAATCCCCCCTACAAGGAGAACGCCAAGGGGCGCGGCGGCTGGGTCGAAGGAGAAAATAAGAAGGAGGAAAAAGCAGCTCCGCTGGCCGGTTGGATGCCGCCTCACGAATGGGGTGTAGGGGTACACAGCAGACACCTGCGCAACCTTTATATCTATTTCTGGCGTTGGGCGACGTGGAAAGTTTACGACCACGGGCCAGGAAGCAAGACGGGCATCGTCTGCTACATCACCATGGCGGGTTTTCTGAACGGCCCCGGCTTTCAGAAGATGCGCGATTACCTGCGCCGGACCTGCGACGACATCTGGGTCATTGACTGTTCGCCCGAAGGGTACCAGCCAGAAGTCAACACGCGCATCTTCCAAGGTGTCCAGCAGCCCGTGTGCATCGTTCTCGCCTCGCGTTCCGCCAAGAGCGAGCCCAATACTCCGGCCCAGGTTCGCTTTCAGGCATTGCCTGCCGGCCATCGTACCGAGAAGTTTACAGCTCTCGGCAAACTCACGCTTGACGGTAAAGCATGGGCCGATTGCCCATCCGACTGGCGCGCTCCATTTCTACCAGCTTCAACGGGAGCGTGGGCTACTTATCCGGCGTTGGAAGACTTGTTCATTTATAACGGCTGCGGTGTCATGCCTGGCCGGACTTGGATTATCGCACCCGACAAAAATTCGTTGTTGCTACGTTGGCAATCGCTCATCAACGCGCCTGCAGATAAGAAGGAGATGCTATTCCATCCACACTTGGTCAAGAAAGGGCTTGGCGACCGGCACACAAAACGCGTCGTAAAGAATGCCCTCGCGGGTTTCAAGCCACGTCTGCTGCCAATCGCTAATGAAAACGGTGAGTGCTCGCCACCGGTATACTATGGATTTCGCTCGTTCGACCGGCAATGGATCATTCCCGATATGCGCTTAATCAACCGGCCTAATCCTTATCTGTGGGCATCGCGCTCGGAAAAGCAGGTATTTCTCACAGCGCTCTCTGGAACGTCGCCCTCGAACGGACCGGCGCTGACTATCACTGGACTTGTTCCCGACCTTAGCCACTACAAGGGATCTTTTGGTGGCCGCGTTTTCCCTCTCTGGTGCGACTCGAATTCCAGTGTCTCCAATGTGAAGCCCAAGCTGCTCACTTTTTTGGCGCAGAAATATGGAGTCGAGGTCAGTGCTGAAGACGTTGTCGCCTACATCGCCGCGACCGCCGCTCATCCGGCCTTCACCGTGGGTTTCCAAAAGGACCTCTCCACGCCTGGTCTCCGCATCCCGATCACCACCGACCCAAACATTTTCGCCGAAGCAGTCGATCTTGGGCGCACTGTCATCTGGCTCCACACCTTCGGCGAACGCATGACCGATCCAGCAAAGAACCGCCCAGCTGAATCACCAAGACTCCCTGCAACCAGGCACCCAACGATTCCGAAAGACGGTACCATTCCCCAAGAACCGGCGGCGATGCCGGATACAATCGACTACGACGCAATCAAGAAACGTCTGTTGATCGGAGTCGGCTATGTGGAAAACGTCGAACCCGGAGTCTGGAACTACAAAGTATCGGGCACACAAGTATTATTGCACTGGTTCAGCTACCGGAAAGCGAACCGGAAACGTCCGATCATCGGTGACCGTCGTCAACCTTCACCTCTGGGCAACATCCAACCCGATCACTGGATTGCTGACTATACTTCCGAACTCATCAATGTCCTCAACATCCTCGGCCTGTTAGTTGAGATCGAGCCTAAACAAGCCAAATTGCTAGAAAAAATATGTTCGGGTCCAACCTTGTCAGCAACGATACTGAATGAGGCAGGAGCGTTTGATATTCCCGCAAAAACAAACCTCACTAAACAGAAGGATAGCCTATTCAATACGGCAGACACCGATCCCCTCAAAAATAAACTTTCGAACAAACGAGTCCAACGGTAGGCGACGTGTCACCACACTAGTGCAGGTCGACTGGCTTAAGACGGTTGATCCTGAGTAAGCTATTCACGAGAAGGGATTCTTCGGAAATCAGAATTCTGTTGCCTGCCCCCGTTCGCCGAAATGGGCCCATACGGTAGAGCGTCTCAAGATGCGATTCGATATCGAGCAGATAAAAACATAACAATGACTGCAAGGAGAACTCAGCCTACATTCCACTTAACCACGGGTAAAAAATGGGTAAGGACGAGATGACCAAGGAAATAAAACAATGAAAGACGCCGATGACAGGAAACGTGGATCTAGGGTAACATGAAAGAAACATTCTACTGGCTTTTCAGTGCATCTGCCCAGGCTATTCCGACCTTTATCGGTCTGTTGATCGCTGTTTACGCCCTCGTCCTTTCAACGATGGAAAGACTCCAAGAGAGAGATGATGCTTCGGAGCGGCTCTACGGACAGTTGAAAATTAGTTTCTACAACATTATGGTGCTTCTGCTGCTTCTCGTGGGTATCTCAATCCTGCTCAGTCTAACAATGGTTTACCTATTCGGAACTGAATATTCCGAACTTGTTCCTTTGGGTGTGGTAACAAGTCTCGTCAACGTTTCCACTGTGATTCTTGGCATCTGTTTCATCCTAAAACTTCTCGATCCAGACACAATCAAAAAAGTTGCGAGCAAAATAATTTCATCTTCTTTCCCTTTTGACGGGAAAAGAACTACGAAGGATAGAGCTGTATTCGCGGAAACATTTATTGAGATAGAAAGACAAATTCGTATGCTCATCGAAAGGAAAGGAGAAGTGAGTCCGCGTAATGATTTACCTTTTGAGAGAATGATTGCCGGTCTTCAGAACGCGGGGTTTATCCATCGGGACCTGTATAATAAACTAATTGATTTGCAGCAATATAGAAACTTGGTCTTCCATGGGCATCTACCAGTTGTGGATGGGGAAATGGTAGAGAATGTCATGGCCGCTTTAAAGGAAATAAAAACAATATCGGAAATGTTCCACACAATAGAGGGTAAGATATGCCCAGTTCACGATGAAAATTCGGTAATTCTCATGTTGGTGAACAAGGAGGCCGGAACGCTATATCAATGCTCATCCACACCGCCCTGCATTTTGGGATTGGGGATTGAAGAAAGGTACCTTCAGGTACTGTACACTGCACAGAAGGAATCACCCGTAGGGAAGAAGTTCCTCCTTTCCAACCTGAAGTCTCCAGTATGAGAACGGAGCAACTCTTGACTCCTGACAAGTAGGAACCAACGAGATGTAACTGATCCAATACCCACCCTTTTTAATCGTCCGTAACCGTCGGATACATACGTAACACTTCATTGGAAGGCCCGTCTGTTTCGATTTCCTTTCCATCCATATTATACGTTGTTTTATGGCAAAAAAGATACCCGTGACACAAGAAAAGACGCTTGAAGTCGATATGGCTCTGGCCATTGAAATCAGAGAAAGCTGAACATTTATGCAGATTGACGCTGAAGAGTACTAAGAAGATAGTTTCCCTATCGCATCTTTCAATACCATAGTTGCACGGCAATCATCCTCGTTATACTCCAATATCCTCTTCAGAATAGCATCGTCCCCGGTTTTCAAGTATTCGTTGTACCACTGGATTGACAGCGCGCCAGAGGGAGATGTATCCCGCCAAGTGAACCCTATGTAGGTTGCCAAATCTTTAAGGGAGTAGCTGGAAACCGGCCAGTCTGTCTTCTTAAGGACAACATTGCTGTAAAGGTCAATAACATTCGGATTGTTGAAGAAGGCATCGAGGTCGTTTTGAGAGATCACATCGGGATACTTCTTCCGCAACCGGTTATAGGCCGATTTCTCGTGATGAGAGTAGTAATAGACGGCGAAATCGTTTACCGGGAGGGTACTGATATACGTCCAGAACTCTTGCCACGCTTCTTTTTCTTGTTCCGGGGCATTCTGCCGGGCAAGGAAGTGCTTGAAGCATTCTTTTCCGCTTCTTCTTTCGTATACGCCGTGAAGGTAAATGAAATCCTGGGTCGGATCATCTTCAATATCAAAGAACAGTTCCGTGGAAACCGCGGGGAAGATGATTTTTTCAGAAATAAAGGGCTTTTTTGTCTGTGTGAGAATTCGCGCACGGATGGCTGCTTTTTCGAGAGATGCTGCTCCAATACCACGCAAGAAGGATTTGTCGGTCTCTTTCCGGAGTAATGCACTGCGTATGTCGAGATCGGCAAGTTGACTGGCTGTTTCTATTCCCAAGTCCCTGCAAATGGTGTCACGGGCACTCCGTCCCACATAGAATACTCTCGATAAGTCATCGTGGGTTTCACACCATTTCTTACAGCTATCATGCCAGAGACAAATTTTACAGGTACCGGACATTGCCGGTTTGTTCTGCTCTTCGTTCTCGACCAGGCGAATCACTTGGTGTTTCACGCTTTCGTAGAACACCCACCAAGTAGTCGTTTGTTGCTTACCTTTCGGCTGTGACAGATCGTATTCAACTCTTTCCCTGTTTACATCAATGATGAGTCCTTTGTTTTCTCGGCAGAATCCGAGTTGTTTCAGAATCTCAATGTAAAGACCCAGTTGAACAGCGTAATGATCCTTCGGCTTTCCTTCTACGCCGGTTTCAGCGTCGCTTCCTTCCATGCCTCTGCCAGCCTTGATGTCAGTGGGAACGTAGAACCCGCTTTCTGCTCTCTCCAGAAGATCGGGAATACCGAAGAGATTCTCGTGCTGAATTACCCCTTGGTAAATGAGCGGGGTACCCTTTTCCATCTCCTTGACTGTCTGCTGAAGGCGTTCCTCAAATGATCCTTCGGCGATATTAACGAACGGTTGCCCAAGTTGACTGACAACATCAGCCTCATGGACAACGCCTCTTTCCCACAGGAGTTCAACGAAAGGACTCGGGTCTTTGATTTTCTCTTCCTGTGGCCCGTAGATATCCCGCCAGACCCGGTGGGGACACTGGATATAGTCGTAAAGCTTGGACGCGGTTATTCGTTTGTTTTGACTCATGGGACTGGTGGTTGAATCACATAGCAGAGTCTCTGCGCATTTCTCTTCCCTTTGCTGCTTGGTATTGGTTCCAGCCACTTACTCAGAAATACCGGGTAAACGGCCGGGATAACGCTCATGAAGGCTCCCTGCTCAAAGAGGGAGGGAGAATCTTCGGTCTTTCTTGTCGGTGCCCTCATGGCTTCCATATGGAGGTATTGACTGAGAAATGTAACCTCCGGTGGTTTTTCGACCATATCATTGATGAAGGCTGCCAGAAATCTCGGAAAAATGTTGTTTTGGGCAACCACAATACCTTCGAATGCGGTTTCCTTCCATTTTCCCAGGAAATCATCCAGGAGTATATCCTCTGTCTTCCCGTCATATTCGATCTTCAATTGCCAGTCGGAACCAATCCGGACACTCGTGGTGTTGCAGAATTTTGTCTCTCCGTTTATCTTGAGCCGTGCGAAGAATGGAACAAGATGGTGTCGGGCATCTCCAATGAGGAACTGTGGAATATAGAGAGATTTCAAACACGGATTCGGTGAAGGAATCAACTTTGAGGGATATTCCAGGACGACAATTCGTGGTGTTTTGCGTAGCTCAAGGATGGTCTGTATTTCTCCGGCATCCTTCCGTTCATAGTCCAGAGGATTGCCGCTCTCAATATTCCCTCGTAGGTTTCTCAGAAACAGATTCGCGGTGAATCCCAGGACAAAAAGATGACTATTTTGACGGAAATGATTCAGAACTTCGCAGAATGAGGCACGTTCGAATGGTTTGATGATGGATGTCGCACTGTTTCGTTCCCCGAGATAGACTCGCAGTTTACGCATCGTGCCCGCATGGCTTCGATGGTTTCTTTCGAAAGAAAGTGGATATTCTTTATTTTCCTGATTGTGTGTGCTCTGCACACATTGATATCAGAATAACTCACCTGAAGGGGAGCCAAGAGATTCTTGATGATTTCCTCGGTAGGCATCAACTGGTCTTTCTGAAGACGCTCAAAATCTTCCGGTGAGAGCCCCAGCTTTTCCTGAAGGTCGGCAAGCGTCACAACACCTTCACGCACTTTTTGGTTTATCAAATGTCCCAAGGTCAACGACGTCAATCCTGTCGTAAGACCTATGCTGAATGTTCGGGGATATTTGAAAATTCGGTCAACGCCCACGACACGAGGTGGGGAGGATGGAGAAGGAAGTGGCGACGGGGGGGGGACTACCTGTTGCTTTTTTTCCAACAATTTCTCTTCCAAGCGGATGATACGAGTCTGCATTGCGTCCAGCCGTTGGTCAGGCCTATCTTGTTGCTCGTTCTTCCCGGAGGAGGCTTTCTTCTTGTTCTTCATGAACCTTGTACCCCATGTTCTGTAATTCTTCCTTCAGGCACCATCGACCTCTTTTGTAGGCTCCCTTTACGCTGTCATCGGACCAACCCAGATATTCGGCAATCTCTGAAAGCCGGTAGCCCTGGAGACGTAACTTGAGAACAGACTTCCAGTTCTCATTAGGAATCCGCTCAATGGCATCCATGATTATTCTAATATCTTCCTGTCCTTGCATGGCAACTCCTGTCTTCTTTTCAGTATTTTATACTAAAAAGAGGAATCTGTAAATAACGGGTCGAATAATGTGTCGCTGTCACCTCTTGCGTGACACCATACTTGACACAAAACGAATTCTGTGATACGCTATCGTCCAAGGCTGAAAACAACAATTCGGATCCCCAGAGTATTCAACACTCCTTGCTGATACACCTTTTACCTGCTTGACCACTGGATCGCCGTTTAGAATTGCCGCGATCTGTACGTGAGGGAACACAACGTGGAGGATTGCCATGAGAATACCGCCTCCCACAGAGATTTATCAACGGCTTGAGGAACTCGGCTATCGTGGTCAGGAGGAAGCCAGACAAGCGGTGTGCCTGGTGGCGTACCGGCACGTGAAGCGACTGTATCACATCTCTTCGGGAAAGATTGCGCGCGAGCTTCTTCCTCCGCGTCCCAACAGTATCCTCATTGGACCGACCGGTTGCGGAAAGACCCATCTGATTGAGCTACTGTTCGGCAAGATACTGAACCTGCCCTACGTGATTGTCGAGATGACCAGATTCTCAGAAACCGGATACATCGGCGACAACGTTCTCAACATTCTCACGCGGCTCATGGAAGCCGCAGGGGGAAAACGCGAATTGGCCGAGACAGGTGTCGTGGCCATGGACGAGTTCGACAAGCTCGCCAGCAGTGGATCAAACATACGGTTTGCCGGGCAGGGAACCACAAAAGACGTTTCCGGGTATGGTGTGCAACGCGAGTTGCTCAAGATGCTTGACGGCTCCGATGTGCAGTTCTCTCTTGACTACGGGTTTTCCAGCAAGGGAGAACAGCAGATGATGTCGACCAGGGATGTCACGTTTTTCGGACTGGGCACGTTCAGCGGGTTCAAAAGCCTGGATTCCGCCGAACCATCAGTCGGCTTTTCTGCTCATAAATCGGGGCTGGAAAGCAAAGGAAGACGAACGGACGGAATTGCCTATCGGGTCAACCAACAAGAGGCCGATGATATCGGACGATTCCAAACGTGCGGATTCATTCCGGAACTGATCGGCCGATTCACCAGGATCATTCCTTTCCAGCCTCTCGATACCGTCACCCTGCGAAGCATTCTGATGAGAAAGGTGGAGGAACACAAGCGGGAGTTCCAAGAAGAGGGCTTTGACCTGCGATTTGACGCCTCGGTGAGGGATATGATCGTCCAGGAAGCCTTTGACAGGCAAACAGGCGCCCGCGGGCTTGAATCGGCCATTGTCAAGAGTTTGGAGACCTTTGGTTTTAAGCATTTTGGCCAGGGTACAACCGGAGGAGTGGTCACGATGAGAGAGAAAGACGGACAAATCGTATCGGAGGTGCGGCTTCAGGAACACGCACAGTGCGTCGCCAATAATGCGGGAGTGGTATGAATCGGCAGAATAACGGAAGGGATGAAACGAGACGGCGAATTCCTCCTCGGTAAACTGAACAAAGGGGGCAAGATTATGGGCCATGATAACGAGTACTTGCTCGGGAAATGTCTTGAGTTCCAGAAAACCGTTGCGGGATATAGGTGGTTTGTAAGCAGAGAGGGGAAACTTTCGTTTGAAGATCGGGTCAAGTTGCTGAAGGAACAATTCAAGGAAATCGAGCTGTTGGTGAGACCTGAGAAAAGCAAGAAGAGGGGATTCCCATTAACACAGGTTGTTCGGCGTTATGAGTTCGATGAGGATGAGCGAGCGATAGTCTACTTCCTGCTGGGTGACGCGCTGGCCAACGAGAAAGCAAAACTGGAACGGTTCATGGATCTGTGGACCGGGAAGAATTCGGAAGCCCTCGTGAGGCTAAAGTTGCATTACTTCCCCACGTCAAGACTTATCCGCGCACGAATCATCTCTGTTGAAGATAAACTTATGTCTACCGTCCGGAATGAGATCTGTGGTCTGCCAGCAGCGCCAGAGGAAAAGGATGACCGAAAGGAAGCAGTTTTAAGGGATATCGCATCGTCACAGGTCATCTA
>Ga0247841_10014198_pt1 | contig 10011 bp, 7 predicted proteins | sample LaCruzMarch2015__2_FD_192410 | JGI IMG/M metagenome (GOLD analysis project Ga0247841, IMG submission 192410) | Freshwater microbial communities from meromictic Lake La Cruz, Castile-La Mancha, Spain - LaCruzMarch2015_18m | ecosystem: Environmental > Aquatic > Freshwater > Lake | place: Spain...
CCTCCCCCAGACCCCCTCCTCAAAAACTTCATCATTTTAGACTGTTATCGATTTGCAATCATCGAATTGACTGCAGGGAGAAATCTCTCCTGGATGACGCAACACCATTCAACTCCAGCGATTATTGTTTGGGGCCAGGTATTTCCTTCACAACGTCTTCCCGTGAGCGCCCTGAAAAAGACCTACAAAAACTCTTGACTTTTTCCTTAGCCCCCGGCCCGCAAGGCCGAGCCGACAGGTTGATCTAAAAGCCTTGCCACACATGAATCGAAAATATTTTTACTCAGAATTACAGCCAGTTCATGAACATTTTTTTTAAACCTTCAGCCCCGACCTGTACAATCATTTGCTTTCGTCGTAGGTTCAGCCCGAATTCAGGGTATAAAGTTTCCCATGAAATTTTCTCGACTAAAGCCCCCTTTTCGCGGGGTATTCAAGGTTTTTCTGGATCGGACTGTTTGGCCGGCGCAACAGGTTTGCCCCCTCTGTCGCCAATCCCTCGTTCAGGCTGCAACCACGACAAAACAGGTACGGTATCCATGACCATGGCCTTTGTCTCGCCCTGGCGTTATGTCAGGGGCATAGAACGCTTGAGTTTTTGCGACTGGCCAGGACGGACGAGCTGTGTCGTTTTTCTCGGAGGCTGCAACCTGCGCTGTCCTGGCTGCCACAACGCTGAACTGGCTTGGCGTCCGGACTTGCTGCCGATTCTGCCGCGCGAGGCTGTGCTCGCGTTCGTGACAGCCCGAAAGAAGTGGCTGGACGGCTTGGTGGTCAGCGGCGGCGAACCCACGACCGTGCCTGATCTGCCGCTTTTACTGCGCGAGTTGCGCACCGTGGGTCTGCCGATCAAGATGGACACCAACGGCATGCGGCCCGAGGTGGTCGAGGGGCTGCTTCAAGACGGCCTGGTCGATGCCTTTTCCGTGGACGTCAAGGGACCCTACGCAAAATATCCTTTTTTGACTGGTAATCAGGCCAGCCCCGAGGCTGCCCAGCGCAACCTTTCGCGCATCTTCGCCCTGGCCGCGGCCAGGCCCCAGGCCTTTTATTTCCGCCAGACACGAGTGCCAGGGCTGACCGACGCAGACGTCATGGAGGCGAGAAGTTATCTCCCCTCCGGATTTGTCTTGTCCCTGCAACAATACCATGAGCCCAGGAGGACGTATGCCCCGGCTGATCCAAAAACGCGACGGGTGTCAGGAAACGTGGTCCGTGGACCGCATAGCTCTAGCTATATTCAAGGCGCTCAAGGTCAGCGGCATCAAGGACCCGATCCTCTCCAAGCGGCTCGCGTTTAAGGTCGAAAGCAAACTCCTGGACGTCGAAGTCCCTGAGCAGGAGCAGGTTCAGGATACTGTCGAACACGTGCTTATGGAGTCGCGACTGTTTAACGTCGCCAAGAAGTACATCCTCTACCGCGAAAAGCGGCGCCAGATACGCGAGCAGAAAGCTGCCTACCTGGACATTACTGAGACCATAGACAGCTACCTGGACAAGGCCGACTGGCGCGTGAACGAGAACGCAAACATGTCGCACTCGTTCCAAGGCTTGATGCTGCATCTCTCGGGCACGCTCCAGGCCCGGTACGCCCTGGAGAAGTTCCCCCAGGAGATACGCGACGCTCATAACCACGGCTATTTCCATATCCACGACCTCTCCTTTGGCCTGGCTGGGTACTGCGCAGGCTGGAGCCTGCGCGACCTCCTGCTTGAAGGCTTCAATCTCGAAGGCCGTTCCAGCGCCGGCCCTGCCCGCCATTTCGACACCATTCTGGGCCAGATGGTCAATTTTCTAGGCACGCTCCAGAACGAATGGGCTGGCGCCCAGGCCTTCAACAACGTGGATACCTATCTCGCGCCCTTCATCCGCAACGACGGGCTATCGTACAAGCAAGTCCAGCAGATGATGCAGAAATTCGTCTTCAATCTGAACACCACCTCGCGCTGGGGCGGCCAGAGTCCGTTCACCAACCTGAGTTTCGATCTGGCGCCCCCGCGCCACATTGCCAAGGAAGGCGCGATCATTGGCGGCAAAATTACCGACCTCACGTACGGCGAATTCGTCCCTGAAATGGAGATGATCAACCGCGCCTTTCTCGAAGTCATGCTCGAGGGCGATTACCACGGCCGAATTTTCTCATTCCCCATCCCCACCTACAACGTCACCAAGGATTTCCCCTGGGAGAGTGAGATCGGCGACATGCTGCTCAAACTCACGTCTAAGTACGGGGCGCCCTATTTCCAGAACTTCATCAATTCCGACCTCGAGCCTGAAGACGTGCGTTCGATGTGCTGCCGCCTGCAGATGGACCTGCGCGAGCTGCGTAAAAAAACCGGCGGCCTCTTCGGCGCAGGCGACCTCACTGGCTCGATCGGCGTGGTGACTCTGAATCTCCCTAAGCTCGCCTACCTCGCGCAGAGCGAGGAAGACCTCCTGGATCTGGTTACCAACTACGCTGAGCTGGCCAAGGACGCCCTGGAATACAAGCGTAAGCTCATCAACGACAATCTCGAACGCGGCATGTTCCCCTGGTCGCGCCGCTATCTGACAAACGACTACCGCGGCCACTTCTCCACCATCGGCCTAGTCGGCGGCCACGAGGCCTGCCTGAACCTCCTCGGCAAGGGCATCGAGACCCCGGCCGGCGTCCGGCTCATGCAGCGCGTGCTCAATCACCTGCGCGACACAACTTCGCGCTTCCAAGAAGAAACCGGAAACCTCTACAACCTCGAAGCCACGCCTGCTGAAGGCACTAGTTACCGGCTGGCCAAGATCGACCGCGCGCTCTACGAGGGCATCCAGGCCTCGGGCAACGGTGACCCTTATTACACCAACTCCACGGCCCTGCCCGTGGGCTTCACCGAAGACGTGGTCTTTGCCCTCGAGCACCAGAACCAGCTCCAGCCGCTCTATACCGGCGGGTCCGTGTTCCATACCTTTCTGGGCGAATCCGTGCCTGATCTCCAGGCACTGCGGACTTTTATCGTCAAGGCCTTTACCGAGACCAAGCTGCCCTATCTCTCGATCACCCCGACCTTTTCGATCTGCAAGGAACACGGCTACCTGCGCGGCGAACGCTACGAGTGCCCCGAATGCGGCGAGCCGGCCGAGGTCTATACGCGCATCGTGGGCTACTACCGGCCCGTTTCGCTCTGGAACAAGGGTAAAAAAGCCGAGTACACCGACCGCATGGTCTACGCCGGCGTCATTTGACGCCGGGGAAGGAACTGTTTTAAATAATTTTGCCCATCGGGTGAGCCCAACAAGAATATTTACGCAGTACTCTGCTGCTGGAAGGCGAGCCTTGCTCTACGCAATGGTGTTCTCGGGGGACAGGCGATGGGTTGTTTTTCCACGACATATAAACAATTTACGCTAAGGAATTCCCATGTCATTGGCGCACATTTTTTTATTTGCCGTCTTCCTCCTCGCCGCGCCGCTGTCCGTTTCGGGAGCTGAAAACATCGCCGGCGCCTGGGTGAGCAGCGCCATGTCTTCGTCCATGGAGGCGCATGTGGAGCAGGAGAACGCCAGCATTAAGGGAGTAGTCTATATCTACCCGCCCTTGGGGGGGAAAGACGTCTACCACTTCACCGGCACGATCCAGAACGGCCAGGTCCACGCCTCGCACTTCAGCGGGCACACTTTTGACGGAAGACTTTTGCCCACTGGCGAGATCGAAGGCGCCTTGGTGACCGCGAAAAAGGGCTACCGTCTCGACCTGGTGGCCCGGCGGCAAGAGAAGAAATAATTAGGGAGGACAGCGCATGCACCTCGCCGCAGACATCGCCAACATCACCGTCGCCACGTACAATCGCCTCGACTGCACAAAGGTCTGCCTCGAATCCCTGCGCAACCACACCCGGCAGCACTACTCGCTCACCGTGGTAGACAACGGCAGTAGCGACGGCACCCCGGCCTACCTCACGGCCGAACACGACGCGGGACGCATCGAGAACATTGTGCTTCTGGAGCAAAACATGGGCGTGGCCTGCGCCTATAACCTGGGGTGGAGTCTGGTGCAGGCAGCCTATTACCTCAAAGTTGATAACGACGTGGAGTTTCTTCGCCAGGACTGGCTCGACGTCCTGATTCACCGCGCCGCCAGCGAGCAAGCCATCGCCATGCTCGGCTTCGGCTGCAACAACTCGGGCCTGACGTTCACGCCCTCCGCGAGCGCGGCGCCTGCTCAGGAAAACGACCTGCTCCACTATTGCGGCCACGTGGGAGGAGTCTGCCTCATCCGGAGCGACGTGCACGAACGGCTTGGCTATTGGAACGAAGATTACGGACTCTATGGCGAAGAGGACAGCGATTTCGGCCTGCGCGCGCGTCTGGCGGGCTATTCGAACATCATGGTCTGTCAACGCGAAAGGCCCTATATTCGCTACGTGGACACCCTGGGGGCGGATTTCGATACCTACCAGTCCTGGAAATCTGAACAGCGGCAACGTAACGTGCGAGCGATGTTTTTGCTCAACGACGCGCTTTTTAAGTGCGGGTTTCGCGAGCTTTACGTGGGCAGAAAATACATCCCCCGCGTCGCGGGCGCGGGTTACTCCTTCACTCTGGACAAGGAATACGTTCGCAGCCTGGCCGAGCTACAACACAAATACACCCCGCACCTGTCCACCATCCTGGACTCGGCCGAGTTCAAGGCTATCAACGAAGAACTGGGCTTTAACTTCTGGTACTGAATCCTTGCCAACACGATGACTTGCGCGTAGATACCCGCTCCTGGCGCTCTTGAGCCATAGAAGAAGGACGCACCCACCATGAAGGACGCAGTACAGCACACGACGCACACACCGCAAAGCGGTCTTGCCGCGCTGACGCTCGGGGCGCTCGGCATCGTCTACGGCGATATCGGAACGAGCCCACTTTACGCGATCAAGGAATGCTTCAGCGGCCTGCACGCCATCGCCGTGACCCCACCGAACATCCTGGGCGTGCTGTCGCTGATATTCTGGTCGCTGACCATTGTCGTCACCATCAAATACGTCCTGTTCATCCTGCGCGCCGACAACAAAGGCGAGGGGGGTATCTTTGCGTTGCTCGAACTCTTGCCCAAGTCCATGGAAGCCTCTCCACGACTGTTCAGCGCAGTGCTTTTTTTGGGGCTTTTCGGCGCGGCGCTGCTGTACGGCGACGGGGTCATAACCCCTGCCATCTCGGTGCTCTCTGCGGTGGAGGGGCTCGAGATGGCCACGTCCGCGGCTAAACCTTTGGTCGTGCCGCTCACCTGTCTGGTACTTTTTTTGCTCTTTCTCGTACAACGCCACGGAACGCATGGAATAGGACGTATCTTCGGGCCGGTCATGCTCGTCTGGTTCTGCGCCATTGGTTTGTTCGGGCTCATGAAAATCGTGGACGCCCCCTCGGTGCTGACCGCGCTCAACCCAGCCTTAGCCGTGGACTTTTTTGCGCTGAACAGATTCCACGGCCTGGTCGTACTCGGTTCGGTCGTCCTGTGCATCACAGGCGGCGAGGCCCTGTACGCCGACATGGGACATTTCGGCGTCAAGCCCATCCGGATGTCTTGGTTGATTCTGGTCTTCCCCAGCCTGCTCCTGAACTACTTCGGCCAAGGCGCGACGCTGCTCGAAACTCCGGAGGCGGCCCAGCACCCCTTTTACGGCATGGTCCCTGTGCCGCTGCTCTATCCCATGGTCGCCCTGGCGACCATGGCCACTGTCATCGCCTCGCAGGCCATGATCTCCGGAGTTTTTTCCATGACGCGCCAGGCCATCCAGCTCGGCTACTTCCCGCGCATGCGCATCGTCCATACTTCGAGCGACTTTCAGGGCCAGATCTATGTGCCCGCGGTCAACTGGGCGCTGATGGTCGCCTGCCTGGGCCTGGTACTGGCCTTCCGTGCTTCGAGCAGCCTGGCCGGTGCTTACGGCATCGCGGTCACGGCCACCATGGGCTGCACCACCGTGCTCTACTTTTTCGTGGTCACCCGAACCTGGGGCTGGGCGCCGTGGAAAGCTGCCTGCCTGGCTGGGGTTTTCCTTTTCTTTGACCTGACCTACTTCGGCGCCAACCTGCTCAAGATCGTCGATGGAGGCTGGCTGACCCTGGCCATCGCCGCTGTCGTGGTAACAGCCATGATGACCTGGAAACGCGGCCGCACAGCCCTGGCCCATACGCTGTCGAACCAATCCATTCCCTTGAATATCTTCCGCGACGAAGTTGTCGGTGTGGGCGCCACGCGCGTGCCTGGTACTGCCGTGTACATGTCGGTCTCGCCCAAGGGCGTGCCGATCACACTCATGCAGTTCTATATCCACACTGGCGTAATATTCGAACGAATTGTGGTGCTTTCCATCACCTCCGCGGACACTCCGCTGGTCCCCGACGAGTCCAAACTCGAAATCGTGGATATGGGCAACAACTTCTTCCGCGTGGTGGCGCGCTGCGGGTTCATGGAGACGCCCAACGTTCCTACGATCATGCACAAAGCTGGCGACCAGGGGCTGCTTATCGACCCCATGGACACAACCTATTTTCTGGGGCGCGAATCGCTCTTGACCACGGGCCAGAGCGGGATGTGTCGCTGGCGCAAGACACTTTTCTCGGTCATGTCGCGCAATTCCATACCGGCCACGACTTATTTCGGATTGCCACCCGACCGCGTCATGGAACTCGGCATGCAGGTCGAACTGTAGCCGCGCCAGCGCTCCCAAATCCTGATGACAGTAAAGCCGCCCAATTTGCCATCTCGGCCGCAGAAAGAAATCACGACGTTTTGAGGCATGAGCTCAAGAAACCAGAGAAAGTCTAGGTAAAGTGTACGCCTATCCCCCTGGTTTCAGCAGGAAAAATTGAGTTGACAAAGCGTTGTTTTCCTTCCATGAGTAAGCAAATTTGTGCTACACCTAAACCTATTATTTCTGGGAGGATGAGGAATGTTGAAACACCTATTCTTGGCGATCATGATGCTACTTTTCACTTCTAGCAGCGCCCTGGCGGCGGAGAAGACCATCACTTTCGCGGCTGACTGCACCTGGCCGCCCATGGAGTTCCTCGATGCCAACAAACAGGTCACTGGCTTCTCGCCCGAACTGGTGGCTGCTGTGGCCAAGGCTGGCGGATTCAAAGCCGAGGTCAAGAACACCGCCTGGGACGGCATTTTCGCCGGTCTAGCTTCTGGCAAGTACGAGTCCGTCACTTCTTCGGTCTCCATCACCGACGAACGCAAGCAAAGCATGGACTTCAGCGACCCCTACTTTGAAGTGAAGCAGGCCGTCGTGGTTCAGAAGAATTCCCCCATCAAGGCCGCGGCCGACCTCAAGGGCAAGAAGGCGGGTGGTCAGATCGGCACCACAGGCATCTTTGCGCTCAAAAAAATCCAGGGCGTGGAACCCAAGACCTACGACGAAGTCGGTCTGGCTATCGAAGACCTGGCCAACGGCCGCATCGACGCAGTGGCTTGCGACGATCCGGTCGCGGCGCAGTACGCCCTGCAGAAGCCCGAATACAAAGAAAAGCTCAAGATCGCCTTCATCCTCGAAGCTGACCAGAAAGAATACTATGGCTGGCCCGTGAAGAAGGGGGACAAGGAAACGCTCGCCCTCATCAACAAGGGGCTAGCCGCGGTCAAGGCTAACGGCGAGTACGACAAGCTCAAGGCCAAGTGGTTCACCGGCAAATAGCCTAGGGCGCGCTCAGAACGTCATTCCCGCGTCGGGGCCGCCATCGTTGCGGCCCTGACTTTTTCCAAAACTCCGTCCCCTGGATACGACCTTATGTCGGAAAAAACTGTCAAAATAGACATCGGCGACGGCGCAGCCATACCCAGCAAAAAAGACCGCGGGCTGCTCAACGCCTGGCACCTCTCCCTGGTCAGCGCTGTGGGGCTGATCCTCTACCTCACCTACTCCAAGCCTGATCCCTATTGGCGCATTCTTCAATTTCTGCCCGACGGCGTGCTCATTACCTTCCAGGTTACGATCATGTCCATTGTGCTCGCCCTGGCCATCGGCCTCGTCACTGGCCTGGGACGTATCTCGCACAACAAGGCCATCAACCTCCTGGCCTCGACCTACGTGGAAGTCGTTCGCGGCATCCCATTGCTCGTGCAGCTCTTTTATATTTATTACGCGCTCGGACACTTCGTCAGAGTTCCAGACATCTACGCTGCGGTCATTGCCATGAGCTTTTGCTACGGCGCCTACATGGGCGAGGTATTTCGCGCAGGTATCGTCTCCGTGGACAAGGGCCAGACCGAGGCCGCCCGCTCGCTCGGGCTCAATCGCTCGCAGACCATGTTTCTGGTCATCCTGCCTCAAGCCTGGCGCACCATCCTCCCTCCCGTGGGCAACGAGTTTATCGCCCTGCTCAAGGATAGCTCGCTCGTCTCCATCATCGCGGTCTCCGACCTCCTGCGACGCGGCCGCGAATTTGCCAGCGAATCCTTCTACTACTTCGAAACCTACACCATGGTCGCCCTGATCTACCTCGTCATTACCCTGATTCTGTCCAAGGCCGTCAGCGCCATGGAAGAAAGGTTGAGCCATTATGACCGTTGAACCCGTTCCCATCATCGAGATCAAGAAGGTCTACAAGTTTTTTGGCCCGCTCGCGGCTCTGAGCAACGTATCGCTCAACATCGGCACGGGCGAAAAAACCGTGATCATCGGCCCCAGCGGCTCAGGAAAAAGCACCCTGTTGCGCTCCATCAATCGTCTGGAAACCATTGACCGCGGGACAATCATCGTCGACGAGCAGGACATCTACGACCCAAAAAACGACATCAACAAAATCCGCACCGAACTCGGCATGGTCTTCCAGCAGTTCAACCTCTTCCCGCACAAGACAGCGCTCGAAAACCTCACGCTCGCGCCCATCCAGCTCAAGAAAATCCCCAAGGCAAAGGCCGAAGAGCAGGCCCTCAAACTCCTGGACAAAGTCGGCATCAAGGACAAAGCCAGCGTCTACCCGCGCAAGCTCTCGGGCGGACAGCAGCAGCGCGTGGCTATTGCCCGCGCCTTGGCCATGAACCCAAAGATCATGCTCTTCGACGAGCCCACCTCGGCCCTGGACCCGGAAATGATCGGCGAGGTCCTGGACGTCATGGTCAAGCTCGCGCGCGAAGGCATGACCATGGTCGTGGTCACGCATGAAATGGGCTTTGCCCGCCAGGTCGCGGACAAAATCGTGTTCATGGACCAGGGCGAAATCCTCGAAGTCGGTACACCGAAGCACTTCTTCAATAGCCCCAATCACCCGCGGTTGAAGAAATTCCTCGACCAGATTCTTTGAGGAATGAGGGGGAAAGGCGAGGCGTTCTTCATTTTGTATTGCAATGAGCTTTTCATTTGAGTGTGGAAGTAAAATAAATATGGATTGTTACCTTGCAATGTGTTTCGTCGTACTTGCTGCGGCGGTATGCCGGGCATGACGCACGCTGCCTGGAGCCATATTTTTCAAGCGCTGGAGGTGCTTTTTGTAGCGCAAGGCCGGGCCGTGGCCGCCTGGCACCGCGACGAGCCAGACGCCCTCGCTTCCACATTGCCAGACGAGCTGGGGGACTTGGCCCAGCGGCTGCACCTGGCCAACTTCAAGCTTTGGCACCTCGAAGACAGCGCACGACGCACCGATATACACGCCGACGCTGTGGCCGATTGCAAACGCGCCATCGACCGCATGAACCAGTCCAGAAACGACGCCATCGAACAGCTTGACGCCCGCCTGGAAAGACTGATAACTCCTCTTGTCCCGGGCAATACGCCGGACAGGTACAATACAGAGACCATGGGCGCCGCTGTGGACAGGCTCTCCATTTCGGCCTTGAAAATATACCACATGGCCATCGAGGCCGAGCGCGAAGACGCCGACGTGGCCCATCGCGACCGCTGCCGTTTGAAACTCGAACAGCTCGAAGCGCAGCGCAGCGACCTGGAAAAGAGCGTCCTGGAACTGCTCGAAGAATACCGCCAGGGCCGCAAACGGCCCAAAGTCTTCCGCCAGTTCAAAATGTACAACGACCCGACACGAATCCCG
>Ga0247841_10014199_pt1 | contig 10010 bp, 4 predicted proteins | sample LaCruzMarch2015__2_FD_192410 | JGI IMG/M metagenome (GOLD analysis project Ga0247841, IMG submission 192410) | Freshwater microbial communities from meromictic Lake La Cruz, Castile-La Mancha, Spain - LaCruzMarch2015_18m | ecosystem: Environmental > Aquatic > Freshwater > Lake | place: Spain...
CAATTGAAGGAAATGATTATTATGTAAACATGTTGGAAATGAGTTATGATGAACGAAAAGCAGCGTTGAGAAAAGCCAAACAGTTTTCTCTTTGTTATTTGTATTATTTGCAAACAGAGTTGGGATTTTCAACTTATGGATTGGATGAAGACCAATTTCCGACAGCTGACAATCTCCCTATGATTCCATATCATCGCGAGAGTCGACGCATTCAGGGTTTGGTACGTTTCAATGTGAATCATGTCGCAAAACCATTTAGTCAACCCGAAGCATTGTATAGAACTGGCATTGCAGTAGGTGATTATCCAATTGATCATCATCATAAACGCTATACAGAATGGTCGAAATTGCCCGATTTACATTTCTACCCGGTTCCTTCCTACAATTTGCCTTTAGGAACGTTGATTCCGAAAAATGTAGAAGGATTAATTGTTGCCGAAAAGTCAATTTCAGTTTCCAATTTAATGAATGGTTCAACACGTTTACAACCGGTAGTTATGCAAATTGGACAGGCTGCTGGTGTATTGGCAGCAATTTCGGTAAAACAAAACAAAATAGTTTCGGAAGTTTCTGTGCGCAAAGTTCAATCTGAACTTTTGGAAGCTGGTGGTTATATTTTACCCTATTTAGATTTACCAAAAGAAAATATATATTTCAAAACTTTACAACGTATTGGCGCAACCGGAATTTTGAAAGGTGAAGGTAAAAACGTTGGCTGGAGCAACGAAACATGGTTCAATATTGATAAAACTATAATTTCAGCCGAATTAAAAAAAGATTTGAACGAATTCGAACCTGCGTTTATGTGGAATTCTGACCAAAATGAGCTATCAGTAAAGGAATCGTTGGATTTAATCATTTCGTTGGCTAAATTTTATAAAATAAATAATTTTAATCTCGAAATTTTAAAAACTGAATGGTGCAAATTGAGTTTAACTGATTTTGTTCCGGAGAGAAAAATAACAAGATTAGAATTTGCTGTTTTGCTTGATTATTATATTCATCCATTTGAAATGAAAAATGTTGATATTACTGGTAAATTTACTACTAAATGATTTCGAAAATTAAAATATTATTTATTTTTATATTCGTAGTTGGCAATTTATTTGCAACTGACTTCACACGTTTTGTCAATCCGATGATAGGCTCGGATTATCACGGAAATGTGTTTGTGGGAGCAAGTGTGCCTTTTGGAATGGTTCAGTTAGGTCCAACCAATATGAGCAAAGGCTGGCATTGGTGTTCAGGCTACCATTATTCAGACAGCACCATTATTGGTTTTGCTCATACACATCTCAACGGAACCGGCATTGGCGATTTGGGTGATATTTTGTTTATGCCAACCACGGGAAAGCCTACAACATTTAAAGGAACTTTCAGTGATTTGTCAAAAGGTTATGTTTCGAAATTTTCTCACAACGAAGAAATTGTTCACCCTGGCTATTATGCTGTAAAACTTCAAAAATATTATATTAAAGCAGAATTAACTGCCAGTGAACGAGTTGGTTATCATCGTTATACTTTCCCCGAAAGTGCTCAATCTAATATTATAGTCGATTTGGGCGAAGGAATTGATTGGGACGAACCAACTGATACATATTTGAAACAAATTGATAATTGTACCATCGAAGGCTATCGTTTTTCGCGAGGTTGGGCAAAAGATCATAAAGTATATTTTAGAGCAGTATTTTCTAAAGCAATAAATTTCAAAGATGTATGCGAGCCAGTTTATCGCTCACGTTCAAAAGACAGTTTAAATGTTCATAAAGCCATCATCTCATTTAAAACGAAAAAAGACGAAAAAATTGAAGTAAAAGTGGCAATTTCGTATGTCAGTTGTGCCAATGCCGCTGAGAATTTGAAAGTGGAATTACCAAATTGGAATTTTGGAAATACAGTGACTTTAGCCAAAAAGAAATGGAATGCTGAATTATCAAAAATTGTGATAAATAGTCTTGATAAACACAAGATTACAATGTTTTACACATCATTGTATCGCACCATGATTTCACCATCAATTTTCAATGATGCGAATGGTGATTACCGTGGGACTGATGGCAAATTATATAACACAAAAAACTTTGTTCCGCATACCGTTTTTTCATTGTGGGATACGTATCGTACATTTCATCCTTTACAAACAATAATTAACACCAAACGTAGTGCCGATTGGGTAAATTCGCTAATTGATATTACAGAGAAACAAAGCGCTTTGCCAGTATGGCATTTAGTTGGTAATGAAACCGGTACAATGGTTGGAGTTCATTCTATACCGGTAATTGTTGATGCGGTTTTAAAAAACATTGACGGAATTGACCGCGAAAAAGCATATAAAATGGTTCGTAGTTTTGAACTAAGGAATGATAGAGGACTAAAATTTGTTCGTGAACAAGGCTGGATTCCTGCCGACAAAGAAAATTGGTCGGTATCAAAAGCATTAGAATATGCTTTCGACGATTATTGTATTGCTCAGCTAGCTAAAAAGTTAGGTAAAACAGCCGATTATGAATTATTTTCGAAACGAGCACTTAATTACCGCTATTACTTTGATAAACAAAAAGGCTTTTTGAGAGGTAAACTCAGCGATGGAACTTTCAGAATGGAATATAATCCATCATTTTCGCTGCACAATGAAGCTGATTATGTGGAAGGTAACGGTTGGCAATATACTTTCATGGTTACACACGATGTTGCAGGTTTAATAGATTTGTTTGGAAGTAAGGAATCATTTTCAAAAAAAATGGATAGTTTATTTTTAGTTAGTTCCAAACTCAACGAAGGTGCATCTATAGATATTTCGGGGTTAATCGGACAATATGCACATGGCAACGAGCCTAGTCACAGCACATTGTATCTTTATCAATATGCCAACGATGGTTATAAAACAGCCGAAAAAGTTCGCATGGTAATGCAAGAAATGTACAAACCTACACCAGCCGGACTTTGTGGAAACGATGATTGCGGTCAAATGTCGGCTTGGTATATTTTTTCGGCTATGGGCTTTTATCCAATGAATGCTGTTAGTGGCGAATATGTGTTTGGCAGTCCGATTATCGATAAAGCAGTCATTAATTTAGAGAATGGAAAGAAATTCACGATTGTTACAAAAAATAATTCTGAAAAGAATAAATACATTCAGAGGTTAAAATTGAATGGAAAATTTTATTCCAAAAAATTTATAACTCATACTGATATTGTTTCGGGAGGAGAATTGGTTTTTGAAATGGGAGAATTGCCCCAAACCCCTAAACGGAATTGAATTTGCTTTTTATTATTTTAAAATAAAACGATAAATTATTAAAATTTAAATACTTATGAGAAAACACATTATATCAATTATTGTGCTAACCATGCAGTTGTTGCTGACAACAACAATCCATGCTCAAACAGTAAAAGGTACTGTTAGCGATACCAAGGGCGAAGTTATTATTGGTGCTTCAGTATTGGAAAAAGGAACAACTAACGGAACTATTACCAATGTGAATGGTGAATTTAACTTGGTACTTAAAAATTCAAGTTCACAGATAGAAGTGTCGTATATTGGCTACTTGAAACAACAAGTTAATGTAGTAGGCAAAAGTTTTTTGAAAGTAGTATTGGAAGACGACACCAAAGTGTTGGATGAAGTTGTAGTTACTGCCTTGGGTATCAAACGCGAAAAAAAGTCGCTCGGTTACTCCATTCAAGAAGTGAAAGGCGAGGAACTTACAAAAGTTAAATCGAACAATGTAATGAACTCGCTTGCAGGACGTGTTGCCGGACTAAAAGTTAGTACAACCGGAACTGGTGAATGGGGCACAACCAATATTTTGCTTCGTGGTGCTACCTCATTATCAGGAAACAACCAACCATTAATTGTTATCGATGGAATTCCGGTTAGTGGAGGTTCGCGTGGAAATGGAAGTGAAAACGGTGGAATTGATTACGGTAGTGGTTTGTCGGATATTAATCCGGATGATATTGAGAGTGTTTCGATGTTGAAAGGTGGAAATGCAGCTGCACTTTATGGTTCGCGTGCAGGCTCCGGAGTAATTATGATTACTACAAAAAAAGGAATGGCACGTAAAACGTTGGGTGTTAAGTACAGCTACGATTTAGGGGTTTCTACTTTGAACGTCTTTCCAAATTTGCAAAACGAATATGGTCGCCAGACTGAAATTGTAAATGGTGTGGAACAGGAGGTTTTAAAAGGTACCAACTGGGCAGATGCTAAATTGGATGGACGTATGGTTAAAAAATGGAATGGCGATATTGTTTCATTTACCGCTCAACCAAATAATATCTCTGATTTTTTCCAAACAGGATTGCGTAATACACATTCCTTAGAACTGGATGGCGGAACAGAAACAGCTCAGGCGCGTTTATCCATTATGGTTAGCAATTCGAAAGGAATTATTCCGAATAGCGAATTAAAAAAGTACAGTTTTAGCTTAAGCGGAAATGCGAAATTGGGTAAAAAACTCACCATTTCGGGACGTACAACTTATTTGATTCAGAATACGCAAAACCGTCCAAATTTGGCCGATAGCCCTGATAATCCGATGTACAGTTTCCTTCGTATGCCACGTAATATACAGTTAGCAGACATGCAGGATTACGAAGATGCCAATGGATTTCCACGCTTGTGGGATGGGCTTGCCAAAAGCTATACCGACGATATTTCGAAAAATCAAAACCCGTATTGGTCTATTTATAAAAATATAAATAAAGATAATCGTTACCGACTAATGGCTAGTGCATCAGCTAAATATGAGTTTACAAAACATCTCGAATTTATGGTACGTGCCGGAACCGATTTTACGCTCGACGATAATGAAACGCGAGTTGCAAAACGAACTGCTTATGAAAACAACGAAACCCGTTCGAAATATGCGCAGAGTTGGGGAAAATCATTCGAAAATAATTTTGATTTTTTACTTACTTATAAAAATAATTTTTTCGAAAACAAATTATCATTAGTAGCTACCGGTGGTGGAAATTTGATGCATACATGGGGAAATAGCATTGGTTTTTATGCATTAGCACTTTCGCTCGACGATTTATACACAGTTGGTAATGCCAAAAACATAACAAGTTCGCAAGGTTTTAGTCAAAAACAAGTACAATCGCTGTATGGAACCGTTTCGCTCGGCTATAATAGCTATCTATTCTTAGACCTTACAGCCCGTGAGGATTGGAATTCGAGTTTGTATTCAGTTATAAATCCTTCAGCTTCGATAATGAATTATTTTTATCCATCGGCAAGTTTATCAACATTAATTACTGACGCTTTTCCGTCAATAAAATCCGATTTTTTATCTTATTTGAAAATGCGATTGGCAATAGCAAGAATTGGTAACGGCACTAGTGCATACCGAACTTCATACAGCTACAGTATTGGCCCAGGACATCTCGGACAGCAATATGCATATAAGCCAGATGTAAAACCTTTTGTAAATTTAAAACCCGAATTAGTTAATACATCAGAAGTAGGTGTTGAAGCGAATTTTTTTCAGAATTTACTCAAGTTGGATGCCACGTATTATCTTAATCGCACATCAAATCAGATTATTGCCCAACGAATTCCATCTCCATCGGGTTATACCACCAAATTGATGAATGCAGGTTTGGTTCAAAATCAAGGTGTTGAATTACAGCTTACAGCCAACATAATTGAAAAGAAAGATTTACATTGGGACGTTTTTGTAAATTTCTCGCGAAATCGTGATAAAATTGTTGAATTGCTCGATCCTGCAAAAAATGACAGACGTATTTTAGCTTCTGCAGGAACATTATCCATTCATGCTAAAGCGGGTGGACGTTATGGCGAAATTTATGGAACGAAATATTTACGAAATGACAAAGATGAACGAATAATAGGAGCAAATGGAATGCCTCAATTAGCAACCGACCAATACGGTTCTACAACTGAAAATTATTTAGGCAATATTCAAAATGATTTTATTGGTGGATTTGGTACTAATATGAATTACAAAGGATTTACATTTAGTGGTTTAATTGATGTTCGCATGGGTGGAAAATTATATTCGTTTACCGAAAAAATAACAACTGAATATGGTAATGCACCTTGGACAACTACAGGAAGAACCGAATGGGCAACTTCAGAAACTGCACGTATTGCGGCAGGTAAATCGCCTGTTGAATGGTTTGATTCCCGAAATCAACGCGGATACTTAGCTGAAGGTGTTGTTCTATTGCCCGATGGAAGTTATACACCCAATCGCAAATTATATGTTTCGCCCCAGTCTTATTGGATTAATGCAGCTGGCGTTGACGAAGAGTTTTTGCACGATGCTTCTTTTGTGAAATTCAAAGAAGTACGAATTGGCTATAATTTGCCTAAGAAATGGCTCAAACCAATGAATATAAATAACATACAATTAGCAGTTGTCGGTCGAAATCTGTTTTATGTTTACAAAGCAGCTCCAAAAGGATTAGATCCTGAAGCATCATTTAGTGGAATGGGATTTGAGTATAGTTCAGTGCCAACAACTCGTGAATGGGGTATTAGTGCCAATATTAGTTTCTAACCAATTAACAGTAAATGAAAATGAAAAAACAAATTATAATTATTATAGCAGCCTTGGCTGGATTGGCTGGGTGCACCGATAAATTTGCAGAAATCAATACCAATCCAAATGCCACTAACACAATCGATCCGGCTTATTTGTTTACAACATCTCAACGCCGTGGGACAATGGATGACCGTGTTTATTATTATACACGAGGAATGGCTTGTTTTGAAACACAAATGTATGCGAATACCAACTATACAAAGGAGCATTGTACTGACAGATACCAGTTTAATGGTGCTTGGAATGGAACATTGTGGGGAGCAGCTTATGCAGGCGATGCTTCCAAAACTTATTTGTCGTTTGTAGCTGAAGCCGAAAAAATAGCTATCAAAGGAGCAATGGACAACAAAGAGGCTACTTGTGCTATTTGGAAATCGTTTTTATTTCTACAATTAACCGATTTATTTGGTGATATTCCATATAGTGAGGCGTTTAACGATTTGATTGATTACCCAAAATACGATACGCAAGAAACAATTTATGCCGGTATTTATGCAAAACTGAAAGAAAGTAATACCAAACTTGATGCAACAAAAGGAAATGGAATGGGAAATGCAGATTTATTTTACGGCGGAGATATTAGCTCTTGGAAGCGTTTTTCAAATTCTATTCGTTTACGTATGGCAATGCGTATTTCAAATGTAAATCCAACATTAGCAAAGGCTTGGTTCGACGAAACAATGGTTGATGCCGGTGGATTGATGACGAATAATAACCAGTCATGTAGATTGAAAACTGATCCAGCGGGACCACAAGGAATTCATAGCGATAATCCGATAAAAGTAATGGCAAATGCATTCGATTGGTTCAGAATCAGCGAATTTATGGTCAATACTTTAAATACTTTGCAAGATCCGCGTATGTTTAATTTTGCGGAACCAACAAAGAAATATCTTGATGCAATGAAAGCTATTTGTAGCGATTTGGAAAAAAACACGGCACTTTTTGGAACACTAACTTTTGCAGAGCAAGAAAAAATATCCTATTTTGCCAAGGAAGGTTCTTCATTTATAAATGTTTTTGCACAAGGTAGATATTTTACTGATGATGTAGACGCAATTATTGCACGAGTACTTCCAACCAGAGTATCAGAAGTGAGCCGCAGTATTAAATACCGTGGGGTTCTTAACGGACAAAGCATTGAATCGCTGACAACTATGCAAAGTAAATTGGGCGAATATTCTGATTTGAGTCAATACTTGCGTCAAAATAATTATCAAACCAATTTATTTGTATATCCAGAAGTGTGTTTTTTGCTTGCTGAAGCCAATCTGAATGGATGGACAACACCAAAAACAGCTGAAGAACATTACAACGAAGGAATTAGAGCTGCGATGCAACTTTATGAAGTTCCAGAAACAGAAATTGCTACTTACCTTGCTGGCGCTGCAAAATATAAAACAGCAGGCACAAAAGCACAAAAATTGGAGCAAATTATTCTTCAAAAATACCTTGGAAATTATACAGATGGTTTTGAAGCTTATGCCGATTTGCGCCGTACGGGTTATCCACAAATTCTTACAATTCAATATGTTACAGCAGTAGCCGACGAAATGGGATTACCAAGACGTTGGAAATATCCAAGCGATGAACATCTGCTAAATAAAGAAAATGTGATTGAAGCTGCAAACCGTATGGGTGGTGATTATCAACAAAGCCGCATGTGGTGGGACAAGAAATAGTAAAAACCCCAATAATAATTAATATTAAAAAAACCAAGAAATGAAAACAAACAAAATTATCAGTAAATTAGCACTTGTGCTATTGGTGTCAATTGTCACCTTCTCATGTAAACAAGATCCTGAAGTGGTTTTAAAAACAGATTCAGCCATCACTTCATTTGCTTTAGATTTAACTTCGCTTAATGCTTACGCCGATCAAACAATAAAAGCAGCAGTTACAGTCGAAATTGTTGGTGAAGAGATTCAAATAAACTTGCCGTTTGGATTGAAAGCTGACACGATTACAAAATTATTAGGAAATAATGCTGCTGTTTTACAAGTTTCTGAAAAAGCAACTGTTTCTCCTGCATCGGGGACCCCTGTTAAATTCAACGTAAATACTCCTGTTTATTACACAGTTACTGCCGAAGATGGCATTTCGAAAACAGCATATAAAGTTCGTTTTTTCGAAACTGCTCAAAATGGCTACGGAGTAGTTTCGGAGTATTGGCGTAAAAAAGGGTCAGCTTTTACAGATAAATTCACTAGCAATAACGAAAAAACATTTGCACTAACTCCTACACATATTATTCAGCAAATTGGCGGATTGTATAATAATACGACACTTAAACTTGTAAAATTATCAATACTTGATGGTTCCGAAACTGGATATGTAAAATTAATTGTTGCTCCAGGCGATACGATTAAACAGATAAGAGGTATGGCTGGTGACCGCAAAGGAGCGTTTGTTGCTTGTAATATAGCACTTTCTGGAGCTGATTTCAAAGTTTGGATTTGGGACAATGCCGATGCCACTCCAAGACAGTTAATAAAATGGAACGTTTCTGATATAACTCCGATTGGTACTCCAGGTGCCAACCATGTAGGCCGTCGTATTTCAGTTGTTGGCGATTTAAAAACTGATGCTTATATTTATTCGTACGCCTGTTTTTCGCTCGATATTTTGCGTTGGAAAGTAACGAATGGAGTTGCAGCAACGAATCCGGAAATAATTAAATATACTCCTGGTGGTTCTATGTCACGTTTCGAATACTGGGCATCGATAGTACCACTTGGAGCAACAGCATCCAGCGATATTTTGGTAAATGCTGCCTGTGCAGGTTCAGAAACTGGGGTAATAAATGGAACAACTAAAGCAAATTATATGTTTGCCGGTGGTGTGGCAACTCCTAAAGGAATAGCTCAGTTTATAGAATATAACAGTATTAAATATTATGTGGTTTTAAATGTTGAAGCTTATGCAACTCCACACAGTGTAAATGCACGTTTGTATAATTATACTAACACTATCAACAGTACATTGATGGGTGACAACTGGTGGTTGACTCCGGTACCTGAAAAAATTGAAGCAGATGGAGCATTGGCTAATGGTGATGCAACAGGTTGTGTTGATGCTATTTTGGATGCTGACGGACAAGGTTTCAAAGTGGTTGCCATGGGAACAGGTTGTGGTATAGTAGTTACAAAATTCAGCAAAAAGAGAGAAAAAACGTTTTAATAATGCATAATTTATAATGGGTTATGATATATCAATCAAAGCCCACTCTTCTGGGGTGGGCTTTGTTTACAAAAAAAATCAATCAATGAAAAATCTCTTTTTACTTCTCTTTTGTTTTATATTGCTTTCTTGTAAACCTGTTTTGGAATCAGGTAACGATATTATCAGTTTTAAATTTCAGGAAATTGCTGAAGCTGATTTGGCTAGCATATCCAACGACACTGTTTCAATAGTTGTACCCACAACTACCGATTT
>Ga0247841_10014201_pt1 | contig 10009 bp, 11 predicted proteins | sample LaCruzMarch2015__2_FD_192410 | JGI IMG/M metagenome (GOLD analysis project Ga0247841, IMG submission 192410) | Freshwater microbial communities from meromictic Lake La Cruz, Castile-La Mancha, Spain - LaCruzMarch2015_18m | ecosystem: Environmental > Aquatic > Freshwater > Lake | place: Spain...
CTGCAATTATCTTGTTTTGAATCAGCAACTGTATCGAGGTTTGCAATCCGGATAATTCAAAATAAAAAGACAATTAGCAACGTAGTTGCGGTAGCTTTGTTGAGAGCGCCATAACGACATAATCATAAGCAGCGTAGCTGCGAAATCTTATCAATCGAATAAATACTTTTCATCTGTGAATACGTGTTTGCTATAATCGTTGATTATTTCGCAGCCACGCTGCTTGGTTATTTCTTGTGTTCCATTTACTACAAAGATACTGCCCCAACGGGCTTCATTATTATAATACCTCATTGGTTATCAGGAATAAAACATTTTAATTGGAGATTGTTACCTATTAAGGTCTGTAAGAAAGATAAGATTTTAATAGCAAGTCGGATATATCTAATAAAGATTCTCAACAAATAAGGCATTAGCATCCTTATTTCTTTGATATTAACCTTAGTGGTAAAGTTTTCGAGAAAAATAAATTAACCTTATTCCCTTAATCTGGCTGTAATGAATAAGGTTAAATGGCAGGGGGAGCGTTGTATTCAGCTACTAAGGTTTGAAAGGAAGATAAGGTTGTGAAGTCACAAATATGGCACATCGATCAGCTCCCACTTCCGAAGCTGAAATACCTGATGTATTCATAAATGTTGCTGGCAAAGCCAATGATAACAAGACCTGCCACACATATTACCAAACCCAGCCGGGTAACATTATCACTTTTAAAATAAGCAATAGGTTCTTCAGATTTATTAATAAACATAGCCTTTATGGGCATAAGATAGTAGTACAATGATATTGTGGCATTCAACACGGCGATAAAAACCAGCCAGTAATAACCCTGATGAGCTGCCGAAGCAAACAGGAAAAACTTCCCAAAGAACCCTGCCACAGGAGGAATACCTGCAAGCGAAAACATAGCAAGCATCATTATCAGGCAAAGCTTTGGATTAGTGCGGTACATTCCATTATAATCACTCATGGTTTCTTTTCCGGTCACATTCGAAATTGCTGCTACCACGCCGAAAGCGCCAAGGTTTGAAAAGATATATATAAGCACAAAATATATTACTGATGACATTCCTAACTGACTGCCATCTATAATCCCAAGCAGTATAAAACCTGCCTGTGCTATTGATGAAAATGCAAGGAAACGTTTCATGTTCTGTTGCCGGAGGGCAAACAGGTTACCAACAGTCATGGTCAGAACAGCAATTACATACACAACATCCTTCCATATTGCGGATATCGGACTAAACACTGTAAACATTACCATAGTGAGGATAAACACTGCTGCTCCTTTTGAAATGACTGAAAGAAAAGAAGTAATATTTACCGGAGAGCCTTCATAAACATCAGCAGCCCATAAGTGAAATGGTACAAGAGATATTTTAAAAGCCATCCCAGCAAAGAAGAAGATAAATGCCAGCGTTTGCAAACTATTCCCGCTGATATATTGTGATATTTCGGAAAAATAAATTGAACCAGTTGATCCGTATATCATAGAGATACCATATAGTAAAATTGCAGAAGATAAAGCTGACGAAAGAATAAGTTTCACACCTGCTTCTGCCGACTTATTCTTGTATCGTTCGTAAGCAGCCAAAGCTGCCACAGGAATAGTTGCCAGTTCGAGGCCAAGATAAAACATCAGGAAATCGCCTGATGATATCATAAAATTCATCCCGATTACTGTGGATAAAATCAATATAAAGTACTCGGCAATTTTATAATTGTTTTCTTCTTTCCTGATCCATGCATATGATTGAATAAAAATGATTAATACCCCGATGTTAAGGATATTTTTCATAAGGATAGTGAGGTCGGTATTTTTGAACATTCCGCCAAACAATATACCTTTTGAGGCAGGGAAAAATCCAATAATTGTAACAGCAAAAAATAACCATAATGTTAAAGGAATAATTTTTTGCTGTTTATCGCTCTTATAAGCAAGTTCAGCAATAACAATGATGATGGCAACAAGTATTAGTATCAACTCATTGCGCATCATTAAAAAATCACTTAAAGTCATAATTGTTAATTGTTAATTGTTAATTGCTAATTGTCAAAGCGTTAGTCTTTGAATAATATGTTGCAGGGAACCATTAATCATGTTAGACAACCAAAGTGGTGCAAGTCCGATACCTGTAATACCTGCAATAAGGGTAACAGTGGAAATCCTCTCCCACCATGCAGCATCTTTAAAACTTAAATATTCCTTGTTAGTTGTAGGTCCCAGCAATAAAATGCCTACAACACGCAGGATGTATACTGCGGTTATTACAATTGAAGAACAGGCGACAATGGTAATTACCCTGTGGAATGTATCTGTATGCTGAAATGCACCGACAAATATTGTCATTTCAGCCACAAAGCCACTGAATCCGGGCAGCCCAAGAGAAGCGAGACCTGCGATCACATAACATACCGAAAGAAAAGGGATAACTTTCATCAGCCCGCCCATTTCGTTGATATAACGTGTATGTGTTCTTCCATAGATCATGCCGATAAGAGCAAAGAAAAGGGCAGTCATTATCCCGTGTGATATCATCTGGATTATTGCACCGTTCATTGCTGTCTGGTTCATCATAAGCAGTGCGAACAATACCAGGCCGCAATGGCTTACCGAAGAATACGCATTGATATATTTAAGGTCCTTTTGCATAATAGCTCCGAAAGCCCCGTATACAACACTGATACCGGTAAGTATAATAAATATCCATGCCAATTCATGTGCTGCTTCCGGAAGAAGGAACATTGCCACTCTAAAACACCCGTATCCTCCAAGTTTCATAAGAACACCGGCATGAAGCATTGAAACGGCAGTTGGTGCAGAGGCATGACCATCGGGTGACCATGTATGTAACGGGAACATTGCACCAAGCACTCCGAATCCAATGAATGTAAACGGGAACAAGAATTTCTGTACCTCAAGAGGAATATTAACCCTGGCAATTTCTAATATATTGAATGTCAATGAGCTGCCATCAGGGGCTGAATAAAAATATATACCAAGTAATCCGACAAGTAATAAAGCGCTGCCACCCATTAACATCAATGTAAGCTTCATTGCAGAATATTCCTTAGGACCACTTCCCCAAATGCCGATAAGAATATACATTGGTATCACAGCAAGTTCATAAAACAGGAACATAGTGAACAAATCGATGCTGATGAAGAAACCGAATACACCTGATGATAACAGGATAAGAGAAATAAAAAACTCCTTGGTAAGATCACTTACTTCCCATGAAGCAAATATACCTGCAAAAATTACAATTGAGGTAAGTCCGATCATAGCCACAGATATTCCATCAACTCCAACAGCATAACAGATATTCAGCGAAGGAAACCATGTATAAGATTGCATCAGAACCATTTCGTCAGTATTCCCTGCTTTTCTGATTGCCAGATACATAAAAATCAAAACAGCAGCCTGGATCAATTGTATTCCCATTCCGATTGCTGATACTATTCTGACATGATTGATATTTTTAACCAAGGTAATGGCTATTATCGTGAGAATCGGTGTCAGTACGAAAAGAGATAGGAAGTTCATCTATTTTGTTTTTATTATTATCGATTAAAAAATAATTAGATAACCAAACACGAGTGCAAGGATAAGTGCACCTGATACAAATACAAACCCATACTGCTGTAATTGACCTGATTGCAAACCCTTGATTTTTTCCGATGAAAAAGATGTAACCCAGGCAATACCGTTCATCGAGCCATCAACAATATGGCGGTCGAACCATGCAACGGGGCGTGAGATTAAAGCAAAAATAACGCGTTTAGTAACAAACAGGTAAATCTCGTCGAAATAAAACTTATTAAAAGCCCATTTATGAAAGTGGCTTATTAAAGTAACTACCCTTGAAGGAATTGTTGTTTCTTTTTTATAAAATATCCATGCAATGCTAATACCAATCAGGCCAATTAAAACGGAGGGGATAGCAACTCCATATTCTATTTCAGTTTCAAAGGGAAGGCTATCGGATGTTACCAGCTCACTGAAAGGTATAAAGCCTGTGAATATTGATGCTACTGCAAGGATTATAAGTGGAATGGTCATTACATATGGTGCCTCGTGAGGTGTATGATGATAATGCTGTTCTTTACCCCAGAAAATGCTGAAGTACAACCGGAACATATAAAATGCAGTGAGTCCGGCCACAAAAAACTCTACAAAAAACAACAACTGGTTGTGATGAAAGGCTGCAACTAGAATCTCATCTTTACTCCAGAATCCTGAAAATGGCGGCACACCTGCTATTGTAAGACATGCGATAAGAAATGTAATGTGGGTTATTGGCAAGTGTTTTCGCAAACCACCCATATCCTGCATAACATTACTGTGTACCGCATGAATTATGGCGCCTGCCCCAAGGAAGAGCAATGCTTTGAACATAGCATGGGTAAACAGATGAAACATTGATGCCATGAAACCAAGTCCGTCATGACTGCCATATCCTGAAACACCTAATGCAAGCATCATATATCCGATCTGTGACATTGTCGAGTATGCTAGCACACGTTTGATATCATACTGTGTACAGGCTATAACTGCTGCAAAAAGAGATGTAAAAGCCCCGACATATGCGACTATCTCAAGGCCTGTTTCTGCACCGGGAGCCATAAAATATATCGGGAATAAGCGGGCCACAAGATAGACTCCTGCAACAACCATCGTAGCTGCATGAATGAGAGCAGAGACAGGAGTCGGACCTTCCATCGCATCGGGAAGCCATATATGCAGAGGAAACATGGCTGATTTTCCTGCACCTCCCATGAATATAAAAACCAACGACCATGTCATGAGTGACATACCCAAGAATACTACTGAAGTTCCTTGTGTAATAACCGGACTATCAGAATTGGCAAGGGTTATAAAATCAAAGGTACCGGTAAGCCACGAAAGAAGAAGTATACCAACAAGGAATCCCAGGTCGGCGAAACGTGTGACGATAAATGCTTTTTTCCCGGCTGCAACCGCGGTTGGTTTGTCATAATAATAACTGATAAGCAGATATGAAGAAACCCCGACAAGCTCCCAGAAAATATACATCTGGAATATATTGGTCGCAATAACCAGACCAAGCATTGAAAAACTGAATAATGAAAGAAATGAAAAGAAACGGACAAATCCGTTATCCCCTTTCATGTATCCGATACTATAAAGATGAACCATGAAGGAAACAGTGGTGATCACCACAAGCATCATAACAGAAATGGGATCTAACAGAACGCCAAGGTCAATATGTAACTTTTCGGTAAGATTCAACCAGACAGTATTAAAACCAATTATCTTCTGATAGGCATCATCAACTTTCACTGAATGGAAAAAATACTGGTAAGCAGTATAATACGAAAGCAACGCCGACACAAATAAACCTGTAGTCCCCAGTATACCTGAAACAAGTGGTTTAAATTTCCATCCCGCCAGGCCAAGGAAAATAAACATGAAAAACGGAATCAGCGGGATGAGGATAGTATAACTGAAATCAATCATTATCTGAATTTTGTATTGTTATATTGTATGAATGATCTTAATTTCTTTATAAATAGGAATTGCATTTGTATGCAAATTAGCATCAGAACTTCATTTCGTTAACGTTTTCAACATTGATGTTTGAGAACCTGCGATAGATATTGATGATGATTGCAATTGCAACAGCAGCTTCAGCTGCAGCAACAGCGACAACAATAAGTGCGAAGAAATGGCCCTGAAGTTTATCAGGGAAAAGGTACTTGTTAAATGCAACAAAATTTATGTTCACAGAATTGAGCATCAATTCTAACGACATTAAGATTGTTATAAGGTTTTTCCTGGTAAGGAATCCGTAAACACCAACAAAAAACATGATTGTGGCTATAACCAGGAAGTACTGTAATGGAATACCGTAATGTAACATGTTAATCTGATTTTTCTTTTTTAGCAACAACAATAGCGGCAATCATAGCTGCCAGCAATAAAATACTAATAACTTCAAAAGGAAGGGCATAACCGTTTTTACCATAACCTAACAAACTTCTTCCTATTTCATCCATGTTTAATTCCTGTGCGGCAACACCAGAGGCATTGAATTTAAACTGAAGAATGGTTGTAATACACAAAACGGCACCCAGAAAGGAGGCAATCGCCGAGAATATTCCTTTTTTCCAATCGATAGTATCCATTTTTTCATCGATATGACTGGTGAGCAAAATGGAGAAAATAATAAGAACAACAATACCTCCGGCATAAAGTGTAAGCTGAACTGCTGCAAGGAACTGGTAATTCAGCATAAAATAAAGTCCTGATGTTGAAATGAGAACAAATAAGAGGTAAACTGCAGCACGGAGTATCCTTCGTGAAGTAACAGTGAGTATTGAAAAAATTACGATTATTGCACCGAAAAATATAAACATCAACTTATTGGATTCCATTATTGTACCCCCTTCTTTATTGTTGAACCGGGACGATTTAATACTTTGGTAAGTTTACTTCGTGTATAAACCGCATGTTCAAATTCATTACCAAATGCCAGTGCGTTTGACGGGCAGGTTTTTACGCACAATCCACAAAATGTACACATCGAGAGATGGTATATATGCTTATCGATAATTCTTTTCTTTTTCCCATCTTCTGTTTCTACCTGCAATGATTTAACTTCTATTGATCCATTCGGGCAATTGATCTGGCAAATACCACAACCTGTACAACTGTGATGATTTTCTTCGTCGTGGGGCATTATCACCTCACCTTTGAACCGGTCAAACATAACCAGTTCCTTACGGTTTTCCGGATATTGCTGTGTAACGATTTCCCTGGGATGAACAAAATAAAAACCAGTGACTTTCATCCCTGTTATCAGGGTTTTTACACCCCTGAAAACATCAGTCAGATATTTAACAATACTGTTCATACTTCTAAAAATGCCAACCCATTAGTACTATAAAAGCCATAATTAAAATGTTAACAAGGTTTATCGGGAGCAGGTACTTCCATTCCAGAGTAAGTAACTGATCGATCCTCAGTCGGGGAAATGTCCATTTGAACCACATCATAACAAAAATCAGAAAAGCAGTTTTGCCGATGTACCAGACAAATGGAGGAATATAATCCATTACATTATTAAAATGAGCTCCCATTGACCCGAATAAAGGGCCAAGGTGCAATGGCATCCATCCTCCAAGAAATACAGTAGCAGCAATGGAAGCAACAATAAACATATTCATGTATTCAGCAAGGAAAAAGAATGCGAATTTTATCCCTGAATACTCGGTATGGAAACCGGCAGTTAATTCTGATTCAGCTTCGGCAAGATCGAAAGGGCCCCGGTTGGTTTCAGCAGTAGCCGCAATCATATAAATAATAAATGCGATTATTGCAGGTATATGTCCTGTAAAGATGAACCATCCGTAGCGTTGTGCTTCAACGATAACTGACAGCTGCATAGAGCCGGCAAGTACAATAATAGTAAGCAGTGACAGCCCGACAGATAATTCATAACTTACAATCTGGGCTCCGCTCCTCATTGCACCGATCAATGAATACTTATTGTTACTCGACCAACCGGCAAGTAACACACCAACTACTCCGAGGGAAGATACAGCAATAACATAAAAAATCCCGATATTAAAATCGATGGCATGTAATCCCTTGGCAAAAGGGATTGCTGCAATAGCCATAAATGAAGCAATGATTACTATGAAAGGAGCAAGATTAAAGAGAAACTTATCAGCATTTTTGATATAAATAAGTTCTTTCATCAATAATTTGATAAAATCAGCTATAGTCTGAAAAATACCATATGGCCCTACCCTGTTTGGACCCAGACGGTTTTGCATGAATGCACAGACTTTTCTTTCCGCGTAAACAAGTATTAAACCGACCAGTGCATAAAAGAGCAAAAATGCAAGCCCAATTATTGTCATTTCGATGATTAAAGCCCAGAATGGTGGCAGACTGGAATATAACGCTTTATCAACGGACTGGGTAAAGGAAGTAAAATCGTAGATGCTGAAAGCCATAATATAGATTAATTTTATCTGTCAATATCAGGAATAACCAGGTCAAGTGAACCGCCGATAGCAATAAGGTCGGCGATTTTAAAATCTTTTGCAATAATATTCAGGGCAGACAGGTTAGAAAAGTTTGGCGAACGGAACTTTATACGGTAAGGGGTTTTATTGCCATCGCTGATAATATAAACTCCGAACTCACCACGGGAGGATTCGACCCGCTGGTAGTATTCACCTTCCGGTAAACGAATTACAGGTTTCATTTTAGCTGAATAATCTCCGTCGGGTATATTATCAATAAGCTGTTCAATGATTTTCATCGATTCCCACATTTCATCAATCCTTGCTTTGTAACGGTGAAATGTATCGCCTTCAGTATATATTACTTCCCTGAAATCCACCTTGTTATATGCACTGTAAGGATAATGTTTTCTAACGTCACAGGCAAACCCTGATGCCCTGCCGGAAGGACCGGTAACACCGAATGATATTGCATCTTCAAGAGATAACAATCCTATTCCTTTTGTCCGTTCCATTAAAATAACATTTCCCGAGAGAAGTTCATCATATTCAGGTAATTTCTTCCGGAAATAGGAAATGAATTCTTTTACTTTTTTCTGGAAATCCGGATGGACATCATTCATAAGTCCTCCGGGGCAATTATAGCTTTGTAACAAGCGTCCTCCGGTTGATTCTTCAAAGATATCCAGTATTTTTTCCCTGTCGCGAAGTCCATAAAAGAAAACTGTAAGGGCGCCAAGATCCATACCAAACGAGCACCACCATAGCTCATGCGAAGCAAGACGGTTCAATTCATCGAGAATGGTCCTGATATATTTTACCCGTTCGGGGACTTCAACGTCCAGTGCTTTTTCAACACAAAGACAGACCGCTTCGTTATTCATATGTGCAGAAAGGTAATCAAGCCGGTCGGTTAAATGAATGATCTGCTGATACGTAAGCTTTTCACACATCTTTTCGATGCCACGGTGAATATATCCGCAATGAGGCTGAATACTTTTCACGATCTCACCCTTCAGCGATAACACAAGCCTGAGAACCCCATGAGTAGAGGGGTGCTGAGGACCCATGTTTATTATATATTCCTGTTCTTCGAGTTTTTCTTTGAGCCGGTCATGCTCTAACACATTAGTATAATCCGCCATAATCTATCGTTGAACAATTTTATCATCAACATAATCTTTCCGTAAAGGATAGCCCTGCCAGTCATCGTCGAGGAATAAACGCCTCATATCAGGGTGATTATTAAACCTGATACCGAAAAAGTCAAAAACCTCACGTTCATGAAACTCCGCTGTTCTCCAAATGCTGCATACAGAATCGATAGCCGGATTTTCCCTGTCGGCTGTATCTGTTTTAAGTACAATCAAATGTCTGTATTTTGAAGAATCAAGATGGTATACAACCTCCATGCTTTTTTGTCTGTCGACACCCGTAATATTTACCAGGTAATCAAAAAATAATTCTTCTGTTTCTTTTAACTTTTTCGCCAGAAAAAACAGTTTTTCTTTAGCAATGTTAACGTAAAGAACCTGCTTATTCTCAGTAATAACAACACTGGGCTCAATAGTTAATATCTTTTCTTTTAATTGCTCGTTTGTCATCTGATACCGAATTGATAGTTATAAAAATCCGATTCCGGGTCAATTTCTTTAACTGATTGCAGATTATCAGCACTTCTTGGATCTCTTAAAGTTTCCAGTTTGATCTTACGCTGAAGCTGCATAACACCATAAAGCAATGCCTCTGGCCTGGGCGGGCATCCTGGGATATATACATCGACAGGAATAACCTGCTCAACACCCCTGACAACACTGTAGGAATTATAATAGAATGGTCCGCCTGAAACAGCACATGCACCCATGGCTATTACATATTTTGGCTCCGACATCTGGTCATATAACCTTCGAAGAACGGGTGCCATTTTATGCACGATAGTACCGGCAACAACGATAACATCTGCCTGCCGCGGGCTGGCACGGTACACTTCAAT
>Ga0247841_10014202_pt1 | contig 10008 bp, 11 predicted proteins | sample LaCruzMarch2015__2_FD_192410 | JGI IMG/M metagenome (GOLD analysis project Ga0247841, IMG submission 192410) | Freshwater microbial communities from meromictic Lake La Cruz, Castile-La Mancha, Spain - LaCruzMarch2015_18m | ecosystem: Environmental > Aquatic > Freshwater > Lake | place: Spain...
CCGCCCAGGTCATAAAGCACAACCCCACCGATCTCGGGAAGATCTCCCAGGCCGTAATGGAATGGATCTCCGCGCACGAGAATCCCGTGCGCAAGCGCAAATAGCCATGACCCAGAGCCAGCTCGCCCGGGCGATAGCCAAAGAGTTCTTCCTCCCCCAGGTGGACGCGACCGCGATCCTGGACTCGATGCTCGCCAAGATGAAGGCCAGCCTGCAGAAAGGCGAGTGGGTTTACTTTAAAAACTTCGGCTCCTTCACCAAGAAGACCCGCCCAGGGCGCCATGTCCGGCACCCCAAGACCGGGCAGCTCATATGGATACCGCCCCGGCCGGACGTAGACTTCAACCCGGCCAAAGGGCTTTTGAAAGCCAAGCGGCGCTGAGCTCCCCAGGTTTACGCCCCCATACAACCGCCGCCGGCGGCTCCTGGAGGCGCTTTCCTGGCCTAAGCGACCCTTTCCCCTTAAAAGCCTTAAAAGCGCGTTTACGGCCGTTTTTGCCAAAATGGCCTTTTTAAAACGCGCGAGAATGCCACAGGAAGGCCTTTTCTCGACGAGGCGGTATCATTCTACCCCCCGTTTTACGACGAGCGCCTTGACGCCTTGATCTGAGGAAACGGCCCTTCGCGGCCAGCTGCGCCGCCTTCCCCGCCGCGGTAAAGGCGGCGCAGCTGATCGCGGGGCCGCTCTTCACGAAAAGGAAACCCGGCCAGACCTGCGCTTCGCTTAGGCCTGGCCGGCTTCCTTACAACGACCGCCCCGCGCGGCCGCATCCCCCCGGGCTGCCGGCGGCGGTCCGCTTCCCACGACAATGAAACGGCCCTACGCAGCCAGCGGCCACGTCCGCCTGAGGCGGACGGCGCCGCTGGCCGGTCGCCCCGCCGCCCCGGCCTGGCGGCCGTGGCGCCCGCCCGCCTGGCGGGCGGTTCGCGGGGCCTGCGGGCCGCTCCTTATGGCCCCACCCTTGCGCGGCCACTTTTCCGGTAAAGCGCGTTTATATCCATTTTTGCCAAAATGGCCTTTTAAATTCGCGCGAGAATGCGCCAGGACAGCCTTTTCTCGACGAGGTGGTATCATTCTGCCCCCCGTTTTACGACGAGCGCCTTGCCGCTCTAATATAAGGAAACGGCCCTTGCCGGCCGCAGGTCCGCCTTTGCCTGACGGCAAAGCCGGCCCTGCAGCCTTGGGCCGCTCTTCACGAAGCGGTGGCCGGCCAGACTCGCGCTTCGCGCAAGCCAGGCCGGCATCCTTAAACGACAAGGTAACGGCCCCGCGCGTCCGGCAGCCCAGCCTTACGACGTGGGTGTCGGCTGAGCTGCCGGCCGTTCGCCCCACCGTCCGCCTAAGGCGGACGCCCGCCCGCCATAGGCGGACGGCCCGCGCAAACGACTGCGGCCTTGCAAGAAATAAGGAAAGGGAGCAGCTTATACGCTCGCAAGCGCATTTTTTTTGCGGTCCGGAAGCGGCAATACGGCGGGGAATCCGCCTGCTGGCGGACCGGGCAACCCGGGCGGTTTATTCTTAAAAAAAATCCTGCGCGCCGCGTTGCCAGGCCGCGTCCAGCCCGGCCAGGGTTGCCGGCCAGGGGGGACGCGGCCGCGCAACGCGTCGTTCCCTCACCGTGCCGGCTTCGCCGGCACGCAGGCCCGCATAGCGGGCCAGTTCGTTCGGCGCAGGATTTTTTTTAAGAACCGCAAAAGCGGGTTGGGGCCCCAATTTCCCCAACCCGTTTTTGCTTAAACCGCCCTTTACGATAACAAATTTGTTATCGTAAGTTGCCCTTTCCCCGCCGTATTGCTTCGCCGCTGCGCCCGCTCCGTTCCTTATAGATTTTAATGAGGCGGGCGGGCTTGGGTTAACATAACCATGTTATGTTAACTTCCGGACCGCAAAAAAAACACACTTTGCTCGCGGTGGAGTTCCTTATAAAAAAGGTGCGCCGGCAGATAAGCATAGCTTTTGTCGCCGGCGCGGCCACAGGCCCGCTTATGGCGGCCCTGCGCAGCCGCAGCCCAGCCGTCCAGCCCGGCCCAGGTATGCCGGGCCAGGGGGGCCGGCTCGGCTGCGGCTGACCGCCCCACCGCCGCGTCCGATCTAACCCTTGCGGGTTAGCCCGGCCGCGCCGCCCGCCCGCCATAGGCGGGCCGGTTCGTGGGGCTCTCCGGGCCGCCTTTTTCCCCGCCCCTGCGCGGCCGCGCGCCCCCCGGCCGCCGCCGGCGGCCGGCCCGCGCAAACAACCGCGGCCTTGCGGGAAAAGATTTTCCCGGCACGCGTGAAAAATTCACATTATCTTGCTATAATAAAACATTAAGAGTAAGGCTCGTTGTTTGAGCCTGAAGCGGCCTTATCTAAGGAGCCAGAGGGCTCCTCGTACGTTCGACTAGGAATAAGGCTGCCGTCATTGTGGGCGGCAGCTTAGCACCTATTCGGTCGAACGTATAGGACTGGGTTGTCGCCCCCTTTTTGGGAGGGGGTGATAAAAAACAAACGAGGGATGAAAAACACAGTTGCCCGCAAATTGTTGTATTCCCAGTTTGTTATAATAAAACTATGCTTGTATCTTTAATCACTTCGAACTCCGCAGTAAATCATGTCTTAATTCCCAACCCTAAAACCTGCCGTTCTTTGTTTTATATCCCCTATTTGTCTTTTTGGGGTTATAGTCTTTCAATTATTTTAGCTCTGCTTTTTACTCTGAACTTCGCGCATGCACAAGACAATAAAGCGGCAGCCGCTGTCTCTGGTGCTAAGCCGCAGAGCACACAGGCGGAAACCACAAAGAAAACTGATATTTACAGAACAATTGCCGATGAACTACTAAAAAACTGCGAAGGTGCGGATAAGAAAATTGCCGTGGCGGGGTTTTCATATTCCGATGGGCGGGATTCCATGGATGGCGGCGTTGTAGGCGAGCGGATAACTACCGAGCTGGTAAAAACAAAGAAATTTAAGATTATTGAGAGAAAACAAATAGAAAAAGTGCTTGAGGAATTAAAACTCCAGCGCTCTGGCCTTATTGATTCCGCTTCCGCCAAGAATATCGGCAAAATGCTGGGCGCCGATTGGGTGGTTGTGGGAACGCTTACTGAACTGCCGGATAAACAAATAGAACTAAACACCCGCATGGTTGGAGTTGAGTCTGGAGAAATAATAAACGCCTCCATCAACCGTATAAAAAAAGACTGGATGGACCAGTATAAAGAGCTCCTTGCTGAAAAGGCCATATGGCACCCTGCGGCAAAGGAGGCATCTACTCAACCTATACGACGGCCAAGAGTTATGGTCTTTCTCTCTGATGTTGACCGCGGTATTTTACGTCAGGAGTCCGTGTCCGAGAAAACGCTTCAGAGCCGGTTGAAAGAGAAAGGATTTGTTGTAATTTCCACCAAGTTATTCGGCCATGACCGAATAGTTGGACTACGTAAAGCATTGAAGCAAGACGCAGCTGCCACAAGAGCGCAATGGAGCAATGCTACGGACCTCATAGTATGGGGGGAGACACAGACGCAGCCGGGGACATCAGGTGTGCGGGGAATGTATTCCTGCGTCGCGGAGGCATCCATCGAACTTATCCTGTCGGAAAAAAACGGCGAAATAGACCAACCTGCTCTGAAGCCTGTTAAGGGCTTTGGATCGACTTTGGAGCGGGCTTGCCTTGCGGCCCTCAAAACGGCAGGGGTGGAATGGGGCGACCAGATAGCATTACAAATTGATGGTAAAAAAGAAAATTAGGAGGTAATATGGGTTATTTTAAAAAGCAATATGTCACTATTCTTGTCCTTGCAGGGCTGGTGATGATGCAGGGCTGCGCCGGACTTCCGGGAAAGCTGGAACAGAGTGCTCGAACAAGTTACACGCAAGGTGACTACGATAGAGCCGTTATGCAGTGTGCGGAAGCCCTTAAACTAAACCCAGCGTATGTCAAGGCTCAAGAATTAATTCAAACTGCTTTTAAGCAGGCTGTCGACGTTCATAGGACCAAGATAGATGAAATTAGTGCCAGCGCTGAAAAATTTAAATGGGATACTGTCGTAGTGGAATACCAGAAATTGATCGAGCTCAACAAGACAATTAAGTTTCTCCCGGCCTTGATTGATAAGAATACCAAACAGCCGATCGTTTTCGAGATAGTTGACTACACCCAGAACCTGGCTAAAGCCAAGCAGAATGCGGCCGAGGTTCACTATAAGGAAGGTGTGCGCCTATCAAAGTTAGAAGGACTTGATAACCAAAAACAGTCGGCTAAACAGTTTAAGGGAGCCCAATATTTTGTACCCGGATATAAAGACAGCGAGGAGCTCTATGATAAGACCCGAAAAGCCGGGCTTAAGAGGATCGCCATCATTCCTTTCGCGGATAAGACTGGTAAAAGTCAGTATGGGGCACTCAACGAGTCCATTGTGGATGGTGTTGTTAGCCGGATGGTTAATACAGCTGAGGCGAGGGAGTTTGTCGATGTTATCTCGCGCGACCAACTGGAACAGGTTATGCGGGAGCAGAAGCTGATGCTGACGGACATTATTGATGAAACGAGTGCTATCGAGGCAGGTAAAGTTCTCGGTGTGCATGAGATTGTCACAGGCAAGATCACACAGATCGTCGTCACACCCGAAAGGACGATGCAATCCAATATTAACCAAAGTAAACAGATCTGTGTCAGTAGAAAGACGTATATAGATAAAAAGGGCAAACAGCAGGTAGGAGACTGTAACTATGCTGAAGTTTCTGCCACGGTTACTATCTATACGCGCACGGCTAGTGCCTCAATCTCAGGTTCCTACAATATCATTGAGATCAAGACTGCTAAAGTGAAGAGCAGTAAAGCCTTTAAGGGAATCTATAACTTCGAATCTAAGTGGGCCACCTACACTGGTGATGAACGGGCCGTAAGCGTCTCTTACCCCGCCGAACAGATGGCCCCAGGGGAAGATGATATGGTTAATCGTGCGGTCGAGGATTTAACAAACTCCATATCCAGTGCTTTGGTTAGTTATGCCCTCTGATCCGTTTAGTAATGCCTATAAACGAAGACTGCTTGAGGTTAATGAAAATAAAAAATACAGCAATCATAAAATGCCAAACTAAACCAATCCGCTGCTAGTGTCGCAAAACTTATGGTTTTGCGACACTGGGGGAGGGTAGGGCGGGGGAAGCAAAAAAATTAAATCTGTTAGCCGCGCAGCATTCCCCCCCCAGCGCTGACCGGCAACGCCAGAACCCGCCGTCAGGCAAAAAGGCAAAAACCAAATTTCACAAGGAAAACCTAAAAAAATCGGCCGGCAATGGCCCCAGGAACGCGTTTCACAAACGCCCGCTTGTCTTTGTACCCCGCAAAATCCCGCATAACTGGCAGTCTCTAAAAACTTATGCCTTCCGTCGGCCGGCCAGCTGCGACGCGGCCGGGCCCGGGGCCGCCGTCGGCGGGATAATCGGCAGTCTCCCGCCCGGCCCCCTTGACATACTCACATTTTGTGAGTATACTATTATATATGATTACAGAACTACTCGGGCATAAGGACTATCTTTGTATCCTGCTTGCCTTGCGTAAGCGTAAAGGCCTTCGCTTCAGCGAGATACAAAAAGAGCTGGAGCTTAAGCCGGCTCAGGTGGATCGCGCCCTTAAATTCCTGCGCACCGGCCTTTGGGTTATCCCGCGCATAATTCCCGCGAAGGGCGGCCGCATTCTGGTTGAGTACGAATTAAGCAAGCGCGGAGAGTGCTTTTTAGCTGTAGTGGTTGATTCTCTTCGCAATGCCGTCAATAAGAATGTCGCCATATTAGGATCTTCCGCACGCCAGGAAGTGCAAAGCCTTTACCTCTAAAATTCTGTCATGGCAACTATTTTCCTCTTGGGACCGGGCTGGTGGGATGCCGGTAAAGGTGCGCCTCCACCCGATACCCCGCTGAATTTTCGCAAGCGCATAGCGGAAATCTGGAGAAAAGACGGCCACATGGTCTTCCTCATGGAAGAAGCCGCGGACGTAAAAGGGGAGACCATCCTTCAAAAGTTCGACCGGCTATTACATCATGCCGTCACCGATGTTGTCATCTACTGGCCGCCTCTCGCCAAGATGGCGACCACTTACACCGAAATGGTTTTGTTATGTGACCGGCAAGAATTTCTCATAAAACACCGGATTAACGTCTGGTTCGTATACCACGTTTCTGTCGCATCTATAAACGGAGATGAATTTAAGGTCCTGGAACCAAGAGACAGGAGCCGCTATTTAGAGGCTGTGGTAAAACTTACGCCTCACGCTGTGGTGTGGGAGAATGAAGCGGACCTCTACGACAAGATACAATTACTTTCGACTGAACTTTAAATACGCCGTTTTCGTCCCCGTGTTTTAACCGCTCAACAATCGTCCGCCAACCGCTCGGCTGCCGTCTCAAGCCGTGCGGTCTACCGTTCGCCGCCAGCGGCCGCGCCCGTTCGCCTTCCACCCGTAAAAGCGAACTCCCCCCTTCAGTTTTGATACGCTTCCGTCGGTATACCTTTTACATATTGCGCCCATAGTTCGCATATTTTGTAGAATACGAACCATGTACCAATACAAACGCGAACCCCTCACCAACGAAAACGCCGACCGGCTTGCCAACGCCTGCCGCTCCGGGATCGAGAAAGTCGTCATAGCCACCCTGCTCGATACCGGCCTGCGTGTCTCGGAGCTCGCCGGCCTTACCAAGGAGAACGTCCTCTGGCAGGATCGCCGGCTCCTGGTCCACGGCAAGGGCGGCCCGTTCGGCAAGAAGACCAAACGGCGCATTGTGCCGCTCACTGAACGCACCTTTACCGTTCTGTCCAACTATTTCTCCCTTAACGACACCTTCGGCTACACCGCCCGCGGCATTCAGAAGATCGTCCGCCGCGTCTCCAACCGCGCCGGCATCAGCCAAAAGGTTTCCCCCCACGTGCTGCGCCACACTTTTGCGGCCGCCTGCGTCAAGAAAGGCCTCAGCACCCGCTACCTTCAAATGTTCATGGGCCACGACCACCTGGCGACCACGGAAATCTACCTAAACGTCTCCCCCGAGGATGCTTGCGCGGAATTTAAAAAACGGTTTTAACTTTCCCATTTGGATTTTCCGGCGTTGCTTCCAACCGCGAAAGTCTTGTAGGATATTTATAACGGGGCCGCGTGTACTCCTTCCTAACCCAAACTCCCAAGTAGTACCCCCAACGGATATACGCGGCCCTGCCTTTTTTCGGCTTAGCATATAACACTAGATAGTGTCTTAACATTAAATAACTTTTACATTAGATAGTGTTTTAATTTTAATAATATCTTGACACTTAATAATGTTATTCATAAAATACCCTTACAATGATTATAGCCATAACCAACGGGAAAGGCGGAGTGGGGAAATCCACGATCGCTATTAATCTGGCCGGCGCTCTCGCCAGTAAATCTAAAAATGTGCTGCTGGTGGACGCTGACCCCCAGGGAACAGTAAGTTATTGGCTCAACACCCGCAAGAAGCAGCCGCCGGATAGTCTGCTTCACAAAAACCTGCACACGATCCCTAATCCCTGGACGCTCACCGACCTTGGCGCCAGGCTCCGCCAGGAAGCGCAAAAGTTCGCCTTCACGATTATTGACTGCGGCCCGGCCAACGGCCAGATCGAAAGAGCCGCGTTCGCCAGCTCGCAGTTCGCAATCATCCCGGTTAGCCCGAGCCCATACGATATAGACTCTTCAAAAAAGACTATAGACATGGTGGCTGCGGGTAAGAGCGCGGCCGGCATTAAAGTGAATCCATACTTCCTAATTTCAAAAAAAGTTGTGGGCACGAATTTGGGTCAGGAAGTGCGGGAAGCCCTCCGGCTTTTTGGGCTTCCTATATTGAAAACAGAAATTTGCCAGAGAATCGCGTTATGCGAAGCTGGTATTGTGGGACAGACGATTTACGAGTATGCGCGCAAGAGCCAGGCAGCCTGGGAATTTGAAACGCTTGCAAAAGAGGTAATTAAATGGCGAAACCAAAACTAAAGACGACCGCCGCAGCGGCGACAGAGACCTGGGTGAAGGGAAGTAGAGCGACAAACCACCAAGCCACTGGCGAAAAGGTGCAGCTAACTATTTACCTTTCTTCTAAGGTCCATAAACTACTATGGAGCAGGCGGGTGGAGACAGGGATCCCCTTAACCCGGACCATTGAGGACGCGGTGTCTAAGTTTTTTAAAGAGGGATGAGGTCGCGCTCGGGAGGGGGGGTAAAGTTATCAACAGGTAGATAGATAACCGTATAAAAGGTATGGGATTCGGGTCGCCTTACCGCTTAAAGGTATGGGATTCGGGTCGCCTTACCGCTCAAAGGTATGGGATTCGGGTCGCCTGGGTCTCAATGAAAAACCGGGCTCTAGAATTAAACGGTTAGAATATAACGGTTAGAATCGTTGCGAACGATTTTCCGTAAAGAGTAAAACCGAAGGAAAAAGGACATGGAAAGCTACATAATTGAAGACATTATCAGGCTTACCGGGGACGTCAAAAGCCGGGCATTCTGGGAAAAAGCCGTCCGGATTTTAGGTGAAAATATTGTTGCCGAAGAATTCAGCGAATTGAAATATCAGATGCAGACCAAGGATGTACACGAGCCTAGAAAATACCTTACAGCTTTATTGAAGAAGAGAATAAAAGCCAGGGAGACCGAAAAGGGAAAACAACCCCGGCCGCCCGCGCCAGAGAAATTAAAGACCTATTTTTCAGAAAACCAACTTGCTTTATTTTCCAGCCTTTCATTACCCCAACCTGTCGGCTTGGCTGAAAAAAAGGAAATGGATATCCCCTACGGCAAAGAAACGATCCCCTGGGCGACCTTTATAAGTTCAAACTTTTTTACGCTCTCCACAAACAAAGCCAAATCTGATGTTATTCAAGCTACTTTCCGAACCATGGAAGGAGAGGTTTTAGTTATTCCAATGATCCGTGGCCGGATTAAACCCAAAGGCGAGGAGCGAGGAATTCCAACTGTGGAGCATGGGCGCATCTTAGCGGCCTTGGAATATTTATGGGCGAAAAATGGTGATTCTTATACTTACCCCAAAACTGGCGCCCGGATTTGTTCTTGTCTTGTTTCTATCCGGGAATTGGCCCGGCTTTTAGGCCTCACTAGTTTTGGCGGCCGCGAGCTGGTCCAGCTAACTGATAAAGTATGGAATTTAAAAAACATGGGTTATTATCTTGATATAGCCGCCATGGGATTTAAGAATACCATGAACCGCGGCTTTTCACTTCTACACAGCGTAGAACTTGCAGAAGGAATGAAGCGCGGGCAAATGGAGACAGTTTTAAAAATAGAGTTTTCAACATTGCTTAGCGCGCAGTTTTTAAATAGACATGTGGTCAGCCGTCCTAAAGAACTTGCACATATCAGAAGTGAGTTGGGATTTCTTTTAAGGTTATACCTTGAGCCGATTCTATTTAGTCTAAACAGCGCCGTGTATTCAAAATCCTTAAAGGAACTGATTGATGTTTTAGCGTTGCCGGCGGCTGGCTGGCATAAACAACGGGACGAGCGCCGCCATGTGTTTCAAAAGGCGCTTAAGTCCATGGGAACCCAAAAAACAACAGATGGAAGGCAAATAATTCTCGGTATTGAAGAGGGCCTCACCGATTGGATTTTAACCGCCCGGCTGGAACCCGTAGCCTTACCGGCTAAAACAAGCATTTAGCTGGCGCGGCGGCAAAAACTAAGGGGAGCAGTAGGTTTAAAGCCCCAAACCACCCACCAATAATCCGGCACGATACAAGCACTCCCAATGACCTCAAAAACACCCCCTGAAACCGCATATTCTTCTATGACAGCCTGAAAATAGTGTCAAATCTTCTCTTTTAGTTATATACTCCTTTCATATGACCAAATCCCTCGGCGACCGCCTCCGCAAAGCCGGCATCCGCCACTACGACGAACTCATCCACGACCAGGACAAAGCCTGGCTCGTCAAAAACTTCAAAGCCGAAGGCGCCGCCCCCACCTACCCGGTCAATGTGGCCCGCCTGATCCGCA
>Ga0247841_10014203_pt1 | contig 10008 bp, 13 predicted proteins | sample LaCruzMarch2015__2_FD_192410 | JGI IMG/M metagenome (GOLD analysis project Ga0247841, IMG submission 192410) | Freshwater microbial communities from meromictic Lake La Cruz, Castile-La Mancha, Spain - LaCruzMarch2015_18m | ecosystem: Environmental > Aquatic > Freshwater > Lake | place: Spain...
CCGCGCCAGATGTTTAAGGCGCATAATGATTTAGCCAGCGCAATATTTCAGGCCATCGCGATGGCCTATACAGTATTACTTGCTTTTGTCGTTGTTATATCATGGCAGAATTTTGATAGATCCGGAATGCATGTAGAAACAGAAGCCAATTGTTTAGTGGATCTTTATAGATCCAGCGCTGCATTCGATAAAGTATTTGAAAACGATATCCGTTCTCTTATAAAGGAATACGTGAATGTGGTTATTAATGAAGAATGGGTAGGTCTTGGCCGTGGCCAGGAAAGCGATAAAGCCAGAGGTATATTGAGGAATATCTGGGCGCTTTATACAACCTATGAACCAAAAACACAGAAGGAGAGTATATTCTTTGCTGAATCAATACATAAGCTTGATGCTCTGCGCGAAATGAGAAGATTCCGTATCATAGATTCAAGAACCGGAGTGCATCCTGTGTTATGGTTTGTTCTGGTGGTAGGTGCAATAACGACTATAAGCTTTACATACTTTTTTGGTTCGGATAAATTTATTAACCATGCGATTATGGCATCTATATTGGCCGTATTAATCGCGCTGATATTACTTACGATATTATCTTTTAGCTTTCCATTTACCGGAAGCGTGCGCATAGAGCCAAAAACATTTCAGCAGGTTATTAGTTTCTAAGTAGTAAATAAGGGAGGTAGGCTATGAGAATATTTATTAAGCAAATTATCCGTTTAATTAATTTAGGCGCTATCACGTTGGTTATCGTTGGATGCGTGACTACAGAACAAGCGCCGAATGCGCAGATGTCAGGATTTCTCGGCGACTATACGCAATTTCACCGCGGCAAGGGCGGGCAGGCGGAATATGTTTACCGGGATATGAACGTGGATTTTAGTAAGTACCAGAAAATTATACTTGAACCTGTGCAGCTTTGGGCTTCTGAAGGCAGCGCATCTATTTTAAATAGTTTATCTAAAGAGGATCAGCAGTTATTAGTAGACTATCTTTATGTTTCGCTTTCTGATGCCTTTAAGAGAGATTATGCGATTGTTAATGAGCCTGGGCCGGATGTGATGAAGGTTAGATGCGCTATAACCGAGGCAAAGGCATCGAGCCCGGTTAAGGAGATACTTTCTACTATTACTCCTTACGGACTGGGGATCAGTTATGCTAAACATTTTATACTCGGAACGCATAGCGGCGTGGGAGTAGTAAGTGTAGAAGGGGAATTGTTGGATAGCATTACCGGCAAGCGCTTGGCGGCCGTAGTTGACCGGCGGGCAGGCACAAAATCATTTACTGACAAATACACCCGTTGGGGTGATGTGCAGGATGCTTTTAGTTTTTGGGCGCGCCGGATGCAAACTAACCTGGCATTACTTCGCGAGCAACAGGTTAAGTAGTTAAAGAATGAGGAGTTTAAAAAAATAAAATGAAAATATTCCGCGGAATAGTGTTCTTGGGTATTCTTATAGCAGCAGCCTATTTGATTTATGCGCAAGTAGGATCAAATAATAAAACCGTTGTTTCAAAAGACGGGACAAAGATTGTTTACTCCGTATATGGCAAAGGTGAACCGGCATTGGTCTTTGTGCACGGTTGGTGCGGCAGCCGTTCTGTCTGGGATAAACAGGTACCGTATTTTGCTAAAAAATACAGGGTTGTGACTTTGGATCTGGCTGGCCACGGCGCATCCGGCTGTCAGAGAAAAGCCTATACCCAGGAAGCTTTTGGCGAGGATGTCGCCGCGGTAGTAAATGCGGTAGGAGCTAGTAAAGTTATCCTCATCGGCCACTCCATGTCAGGCACAATAATATTGGAGGCAAACCGGATTCTTAAGAACAAAGTAATTGGGCTGGTCGCCGTTGACACTCTGGAGAACTTTGAGTACATGGCTACTCCGGAAGATAAACTAAAATACATCGAACCTTTGAAAAAAGATTTTATAAAGAATTCCGGGCCTTTCATGAGGGATATGTTTAATAAGAACGCGGATCCTAAACTGGTTGAGTTGGTAGTGAGGAATGTTGCCCGGTCTAATCCGGAAATTGCGATTAATACCATGGAATATTATTTTGATACTCCGATTATTCCGCTTTTGGTTGATGTAAATGTCCCTTTGTGGTGCCTAAGTGCCGACCTTTGGCAGCAGTATCAGCATCCGGAGATTAACAGCAAATACCTGAAGTCATATCATTTGAGAGTAATGCGGGGCGTGGGGCATTTTCTGATGGTTGAGGCTCCCGATGAATTCAATCGGCAGTTAGAAGATATCATTAGTCAAATTAAGAAATACTAATACCATAATAACAGACGTTTTCCGTTTCAATCGAGACAGTGTGCTCTGGTTAAGTCAGGGGGAAGTGAACATATGAATACGACTATTTACTATTTTTCTGCTACTGGAAATTCATTGGTGGTGGCAAGAGATCTGGCAGTTGAACTTGGGGATACTAAGCTTATTCCGATAACTAAGGCGTTAAAATCCGGCATAGATGAAATATCGGATGCGGTAGGGATTGTTTTTCCGGTTTATATGTTTGGTTTACCTTTGATTGTGGTAGATTTTCTAAAAAGCCTAAAAGTAAAACCAGGCGCGTATGTGTTTTCTTTGGCTACGCTCGGTGGTATGCCTGGAATGGCGCATCGCCAGGCGCAGAAAATATTAAGGAAGCGCGGTATTAAATTAGCCGCCGGTTTTTCAGTGCTTATGCCAGGCAATTACACTCCACTCTATGGCGCTATATCTGACCAAGCGCAGCAGAAGATGTTTGAAAAAGAAAAAATAAGAATTAAAGAGATAGCTTGTTTTGTGCGCGGAAAAAAAGCCATTATGGAGCAGAAACCATTCTTAACTAATTTTCTGCTTTATAAATTATTATACAAAGGTGGTTCAAAACAAATTCCTCTTTCAGGAAAAGGTTTTTGGTTTACCGCTGCCTGCACTAAATGCGGGCTTTGCGCTAGAATTTGTCCGGTGATAAATATTGAAATGCGGGACAGTAAGCCGGTGTGGCTTGATCATTGCCAGCATTGTATGGCTTGTTTGCAATGGTGCCCGGTGGAAGCAATTCAATTCAAAAAGTCCACGCTAGGCAAGAAGCGTTATCATCATCCTGAAGTTTCTAATCAAGAAATAATGGCTCAATCAGAGATGAAAGTGAAGATATAGAAGGGAAAAGGAAAGGGACGGATGAAATTTTCTGGAAAACGGATAATTAAAATCGCGTTAATACTGATATTTATATGTTGTACGCTCTTTGTGAATTTTTATGCGTTAAAAAAGATACTGCGTTGTGGAGTGGATACGTATTTTTATGATAAACTCCTGGTGGCTTATACTATTGGCGGGACAAACGGCCTTAAGATAGAGCTGGATAAAATCCAGATTACCGATAAACTTGCCCGCGAGAAAATGTTGGCTAAAGATTTTACCGCTAGACTGGAAACCTTAACTGACCCGGGAGTTTTTCTGCAGGATAAGGTGGATAAAAACAAGCGGATGATTTCTTCTCTTGAGAATTTACGCAACGCGGCAATTTATATTATGTTTATATTATTTTGTTGGCGGTGGATAATTAATTTTATTGCCAAATCAAAATCTAAAAAAAGTTCTTAAAATGTAAGACATTTTTTTAATCGGGGCAGTGTATTTTGGTTTAGTCGGATAGTGAGATTGAATAATAAAAAGGGAGGAAGTAATGAAAAAGCTTATCGTGTTATTAGCTGGCGTGATTTTGCTTGCCGGTTGTAGTACTCTTACTTGTACAGAATATAACAAAACAGTGACCGTTGAAAAAGACGGAGATGGTAAGATAACTAAAACAACCATTGTTGAGGAAATTCATCAGCCGGGTCTTAAGAAAGAAGTTCAAGAACTTAAATATTCAAATCAGTAAAAGGATTGGGTAGATCAATTTTAAAATTTGTGATAAGATAGATAAAAGAAATTTCCTGAGATATAAAAACAGAGAAAGGTGATGGTATGAAAAAGTTTTTTTATTCATTTTTTATTTTAGCATTTGTATTTGTGGTTTGCGGCTGTCAGTCAAATAAAACTAGAGTTGGTGAGGGGGCAGGTATTGGAGGTACCGTTGGGGCGATCGCGGGAGGAATTATCGGGTTTCAGAGCGGACATCCCTTCCAGGGTGCCGCGATTGGCGGAGCAATTGGCGGGGGCGCCGGAGCACTAGTTGGGGCGCAGATCAAGAAGCCAGTTCAAGATACTTCATCGTCAACCTCGGATAAATTGACTATGCAGCAAATTGTGGATATGACTAAACAAGGCGCTTCTAGCGATGCAATTATCATGAAAATCAAAACGGCAGACGCCAAGTATAATCTAACTGCGGATGACGTTAATTATTTGCAGGGGCAGAACGTAAGCCAGCGGGTGATTGAGGCAATGGAGGTTTCTGGAAGATAGGGTAGATTTTGGTTTTTAGGCTCCAGGGCTTGAAAAATCCGGATTTGTAGTATATACTTTTACCAAGATTGAAGAGTTTCGCAATGCCACGGAAAATGAAACAGTTTGTTTCATAACCGTGGTTTTTTATTTGTAAGCAGGAGAGATTGATGTATAGCAATAATCAGTGGCCGGAGCGTAGAGAATTTCAGAGATTTAATCTTAAGCTGCCGATTTGGTATAAAGCCTTGAATCCAGAGCCTTTATGCAGCTTACTTGGTTCGTCATACCTCACGTCTACTACTTTGGATATTAGCCCCTTTGGCATGGCGTTTATGAGTAAGCACAACATACCTGCTTTTTCCGATCTTAGCCTTAAGTTTGTGGTTGGTGCGCAGGCAAATTTTTATGACGGTTTGGTTGTGCCCATTGAGGTTAATGCTAAGGTTTGTTCTAGTACGCTTTATGGTAAAAACGAATACAGATTAGGTGTGTTGTTTAGCAATATTGCTCCGGAGGTACAGAAAAAGCTAGCCAGTTTTATACGGGAAAGCTTGTAAGGATAATTTTACGCCACGGTGTTTATTTATTTAAATGCCTGCCTGCCGGCAGGCAGGGAGGCGAATGTATAATCGTCACTGGGGTAAGGATCGTAGAAGGTTCCAGAGGCTTAATCTTAATTTAGTAGTTTGGTATAAGCTTTTGCATCCGGGGCAGACAAATAATATGCTTGGAACAGCCGAGCGAGAAGCGATTACCACAGATATTAGCCCTTTTGGTATGGCGTTTATGAGCAGCTATAATATACCTGCTTTTACTGATCTTGGCCTTAAGTTTATTATTTTTACCTCAGATAATGGTTCTTACAGCAGTTTAACTATACCCCTGGAAGTTAATGCCCGGGTGCGTTCTTGCGCGCCTTGTGAAAATAACGAATATAGAATTGGTGTATCTTTTACGAATATTCAACTGGAGCAGCAGCAGAAATTGATGAAGTTTGCCCGGGAAAGCCTGCGGCCCTTTGTTTAATCCTTTTTATAAATAATAGGCATTCGTAATTAAAGTAATAGTGAAACAAACATTCCCAAGTTCGAAAAGAGCTTGGGATTTTATATGCTTAGAGGTATAATAAATTCATGAAAAAAACTCAATTGATTATGCTCTGGTTTCTGCCGATTATTGTTATCGGAGGGATATTTTATCCGGTATTGGGGTATCTCATGGTGGCAATGATGGTGTTTTTTCTAGTACTTTCTTTTTTTAAGCCCAGATATTGGTGTTGGAATTTGTGCCCTCGGGGTTCTTTTTTAGATATTGTTATGTCAAAATTAAGCCGAAATAAGCCATTCCCAAAATTCTTTGTGCATAAATGGTTTCGTTTGGGAATATTTATTTTATTGATGGGCGTGCTTTCGCTACGCCTTATAAGTTCTGGTGGAAACTTGATTGTTATCGGCTCTATTTTTGTGGGGATATGTTTGTTGACTACGGTTATCGCGATTATGCTGGCAGTATTTACCAGGCATAGAAGTTGGTGCGCGATATGCCCAATGGGATTTTTGCAGGAAAAAATAGGCAAAATCAATCATAAAAAATAGAAGTGATTTAATTAAGTTGTTAGATAGCTATGGAAAAAATATATTTGAGTTTTGCGGATGAAGATAGTCAAAAGGTAAAGAATCTAATGCCTTTACTTTCTAGCCCGGAGTATGATTTAGATTTTTACGCAGGTCCTTTAGATATGGATATTAATGCGCCTGACGCGGAAGTAATTAAGCGGTTAATCGGCGAGCAAATTGTTAAATGCAGTATGGTTGTCTGCTTGATTAGCGAAAATACGCATAAAAGCAAGTGGGTTGACTCTGCGCTTGCGAAAAACCGCCATAAAGGCAATCGAATTATCGCTATGGCTTTGAAGGGGACGCAGGACGCGGTATTGCCGGCGGTGATTAGAGAAGAAAATCTAACCTTTTACCCTTGGGATCCGCAGCGGTTAAAAGAACTTATTGCTAAAGATACGCGTAAACTTTTTAATAATTCTCCTTGAGACGATTTCACTGGTTTAGGGCTATAAAATCATTGACAAGCGATATCTAGCTTGATATGATTATCCAATAGTTTTCCATTTCTGTATTAAACTAATTAATTAAATGAGAGGGGGTGAATGAAAATGAAGAAAGTGCTTTTTGTACTTATGGCTCTTTGTTTTGTGAGTACTTTGGCTTTTGCTGCTGATTCTGGGGTTACTACAGTAACCACTGAACCAACAACTACTGCCGCTACCACTACACAGACGACTACCACCGCGACTACCACAGTAGCTACAACAGTAACTACGCCTGAAGCAGTAGTTTTAAAGGGTGATGTTATTGACAATACTTGTGCTGGTGCGAACAAAGATAATTTAGCGGAATTTATCAAAACGCATACTAAGGCATGTACCTTAAAACCCGGATGTATTGAAAGTGGTTATTCTCTTTATGCCGATGGTAAGCTTTATGCATTTGATAAAGATTCAAACGCCAAAGTAGCAGAGTTTTTAAAGACAGCTGACAGCAAGTTACAGGTTACAGTTACTGCCAAGCAGGTTGGTGATGAGCTGAACTTAGTCTCAATCGAAAACCAGAACTAATTTATTTTATAGGAATAAATGAAACGGCCTCTTTTGATATTCAAAAGAGGCCGTTTTGTTTTAAGAATTTGATTTCACTAATCTTTTATTATATGCAATTTTTAAAGCATAGTGATATAATAATCGAAATAGATTAAGATATTAGGATTATAAAAGAATGAGGTGAAATATGAAAGATATTAGTATAAAAAATCTACCTAAAGCTGAGCTCAAGAAGATTGACGCTTACTGGCGGGCGGCTAACTATCTTTCCGTAGGCCAGATTTATCTTTTGGATAACCCATTACTAAAGGAGCCTTTGACACTTAAGCATATTAAGCCGCGCTTGTTGGGCCATTGGGGCACGACTCCTGGCCTAAATTTTATTTACGTTCATCTTAATCGAATAATCAAAAAACATAACCTGAATGTTATTAACATCACTGGCCCTGGGCATGGCGGCCCGGGTTTGGTGGCCAATGCTTATTTGGAAGGAACTTACAGCGAATACTACCCGGATGTTTCGCAAGATTGCGAAGGGATGAAAAAGCTTTTTCGGCAGTTTTCCTTTCCCGGTGGTATCCCTAGCCATGTTGGCGCGGAAACTCCCGGCTCGATGCATGAAGGAGGAGAGTTAGGTTATTCTTTAGCGCATGCATATGGTGCGGCATTTGATAATCCAGATTTGATTGTGGCTTGTGTGGTGGGTGATGGAGAAGCGGAAACCGGGCCTTTGGCTACTGCTTGGCATTCCAATAAATTTTTAAATCCTGTTTTAGATGGAGCGGTGTTGCCTATTTTGCATCTTAACGGTTATAAAATATCTAACCCGACGATACTGGCGCGGATTAGTAAAAATGAGCTCAAGCAGTTTTTTATCGGGCAGGGGTATAAACCTTATTTTGTAGAAGGATCTGATCCTGTGAAAATGCATCTGTTAATGGCCAAGACATTAGATTTAGTGTTAAAAGAGATTAAGGCGATTCAGAAAAAAGCCCGGAGTAATAAAAAGCACGTCGAGCGTCCATTCTGGCCAATGATTATTTTACGTACACCTAAAGGTTGGACGGGGCCAAAAAGTATCGATGGCTTAAAGACGGAAGGTTATTGGCGTTCGCATCAGGTGCCGTTTGCAGAAATGGCTGAGAAACCCGGACACCTGATTGCTCTTGCGCAGTGGATGAAAAGCTATAAGCCGCAGGAGCTTTTTGATAAAAATGGCAAATTAATCAGTGGATTAGCGGAACTGGCGCCGAAGAAAAAATTCCGGATGAGTGATAATCCACATGCTAACGGTGGATTATTATTGCGGGATTTGAAAATGCCGGATTTCCGTAAATACGCGGTTAAGCTGGATAAGCCCGGGGTTATTGAATCCGAGCCGACCAAGGTGATGGGGATATTTTTGCGCGATGTGATGAAAGATAATTTGGAAAGCAAAAACTTCCGGGTGTTTGGCCCGGATGAAACAACTTCTAACCGCCTGGGTGCGATACTGGATGTAACTAATCGCACTTGGTTGGCCAAGATTTTACCGGAGGATGACCGCCTGGCTGTGGATGGACGGGTAATGGAAATTCTAAGTGAGCATACTTGCCAGGGGTGGTTAGAAGGGTATTTACTTACCGGCAGGCATGGACTTTTTTCCTGCTATGAAGCTTTTATTCATATTGTGGATTCCATGTTTAATCAGCATGCTAAGTGGTTAAAGACCTCTAAACATATTCCGTGGCGCCGTCCAATCGCTTCATTAAATTATCTTCTAACTTCTCATGTTTGGAGACAGGATCATAATGGTTCTTCGCACCAGGATCCGGGTTTTATTGATCATGTGGTCAATAAAAAAGCCGAAATTATCCGGGTTTATTTGCCGCCGGATACCAATACTTTGCTTTCCGTGACTAATCATTGTTTACGCAGCCGGCATTATGTGAATGTGATTGTTGCCGGGAAGCATCCGGGCCTGCAGTATTTGGATATGGACGCGGCCATTGCGCATTGTACTAAAGGCATTGGTATTTGGGATTGGGCGAGTAATGATCATGGAAAAGAACCGGATGTGGTCATGGCTTGTGCTGGTGATGTACCGACACTGGAGACTCTGGCGGCAGTAGATATCTTGAGGCAGAATTTTCCGGATTTAAAAATTCGATTGATCAATGTTGTGGATTTAATGACTTTGCAGCCGCAGAGCGAACATCCACATGGGCTTTCGGATAAAGATTTTGATAGTTTGTTTACTGTAGACAAACCGGTGATTTTTGCTTTTCACGGTTACCCCTGGTTGATCCATCGGTTATTATACCGCCGGACTAATCACAAAAATGTGCATGTGCGGGGTTATAAAGAAGAAGGGACAACTACCACGCCATTTGATATGACGGTATTAAATGAACTTGATCGTTTTAACCTGGCTGATGATGTGATTGACCGGGTGGAGCGTTTGCAAAGTCAAGCCGCGCATGTAAAAGATTGGTTGCATAATAAGCTGATTGAGCACAAGCAATATATTATTACCCACGGTGAGGATATGCCGGAGATTCGCAACTGGAAGTGGACATATTAAGATGGGTAAGCTTAAATTAGATTTACATGATATTTATAGCGATGGGCGCAGGATTGAAGAGGCGTTAAAAAAAGTAATTACGCAGGCAGTAAATAAAAGAATTACTGAAGTGGAGATTATTCCGGGCAAGGGGAGCGGCCAATTGAAAAAAAGCGTGCTGCGTTTTTTAGAGCAGCCAGAGATTAAACAGCTTTATCATCGTTTAGAAAAAGATGATAAGAATTTTGGCAGGATTTTTGTCCATTTCAGGCATTAAAGAAAATAAAAATATTACTGGACAGACTGAAGAAATGTGTTATACTTACTTTCGTAGTGAATAAAGGATTAGATGTTTGTAGGCCGCGAGGTTTAGAAATTATCCTTCGCGGTTTTTTGTTTTTCTGCCGTTATTTGCTAAAATTCTAGAGGAAAGGGGGAGTAAATAATGGCAAAGGGAAAAGT
>Ga0247841_10014204_pt1 | contig 10008 bp, 12 predicted proteins | sample LaCruzMarch2015__2_FD_192410 | JGI IMG/M metagenome (GOLD analysis project Ga0247841, IMG submission 192410) | Freshwater microbial communities from meromictic Lake La Cruz, Castile-La Mancha, Spain - LaCruzMarch2015_18m | ecosystem: Environmental > Aquatic > Freshwater > Lake | place: Spain...
TATCTATATCTATCATATTTTTATTCCTCTTTTAACGCTTCAACAGGTTTAATGGATGCGGCCCTTTTTGCGGGTATAAATCCGGCAAACATTCCGGTAATTATGAGTAAGCAGGTGGCTCCTACAGCTACTTCAATATTGACTTCGGGTTGGTAGAAAAATTCAACTTTTGGAAGGTTTCTTGAAATAATTTCAAGTAATAACACTCCCAGAACAAGTCCTATATAACCAAAAAAAGCAGTGATCAGCACCGACTCCTGAAGGATCAACCCGATAATGGAAGCAGGAGATGCTCCGAGCGCTTTTCTAATTCCGATTTCTTTTGTTCTTTCTTTTACCACTACCAGCATAATGTTGCTTACTCCAACTATTCCTGCTATTATTGTACCTATACCGATAACCCAGATAAATATCCGTATGGCTGCAAATAACGAGATGAACTTCTGATATTCCTCCACATTATTCCAAACGAAAACAGCTTTTTTATCATTCACGTCAAACTCATGATTTTGGGCCAGCACCTGCTTCACTTTGTTTTCTATCGCTTTTGCCTGTTCCAGGCTTGCATCACCAACAGTAAACATAAGGCGGTGAAGGCGGTTCTCGCCATTAAATACTTTCTGACATGTAGTTACCGGAAGATATATGGAACGGGTTTGTTCACGGTCTCCTTCATCATCATATATGCCAACTACCTTAAACGGAATACTATTTACTTTCAGGTATTCTCCAATGGGGTTCTTATTTTTAAATAATTGATTTTGAACCTGTACCCCTATTACAACCACTTTCCTGAATTCGTCCAGATCTTTCTGATTCAGATATCTTCCGGCAACCATGATTGTTTTTTCAAGATAAAGGTGGTCGGGGTGGCAGGCGCGAATTTCGAACGAACCGTACTCATTTTTATAGGCAACGATATTATTACCCCACAGGTAAAACCTTCCTGTAATGTGATCTATTCCGGGTATGCTTCTCTTAAGGACATCATAATCGAGATTGGTAAATTTTATCTCCCTGCCCGGTTTATAACCTTTATAGGCTAATTCTGTTTGTCCGCTATGTAACCAGAGGCTGTTGGGTGCAACATCATTAAACTGCCTTTTAACTCCATTCTCAAGGCCGTTTCCGGAACCGAGTAAAAGAATCAGCATAAAGATACCCCATGCCACACTGAAACCGGTCAGAAAGGTTCTCATTTTATTTTTTCTGATAGTCTCAAAAATCTCCTGCCACTTATCAATATCAAACATGGGGATTCTTTTCTTTTAATTCAATTGTGATTCAATTATCCCGTCCTTTATACGAATAATTCTGTCCGTTCTTTCCGCAATATCATGTTCATGTGTAACAATGATAACCGTCATACCCGAATCCCTGACTTCTTTCAGAATATCCATCACTTCGTATGAAGTCTCAGAATCAAGCGCACCTGTAGGTTCATCGGCAAGTATGACCCTTGGTTTTGTAATGATGGCACGTGCTATGGCAACCCGCTGCATCTGTCCTCCCGACATCTGTTCGGGAAGATGCTCCGCCCATGGTTTCAGCCCCATACGGTCAAGTAATTCCATAGCCATAATATTTCTTTTCTTGCGGCTAATTTTCTGATAATATAAAGGTAACGCTACATTTTCAACCGCGCTTTTAAAAGAAATAAGATTAAATGACTGAAATACAAATCCAATGTGCCTGTTGCGGTAAACCGCTGCCTTTTTCTCCGATAACTGCCTGTTGATAATCTTGTTATCGAAATAATATTCGCCTGCATCATAAGAATCAAGGATGCCTATGACGTTTAGGAGAGTCGATTTACCTGAACCTGATGATCCCATGACCGAGACCATTTCTCCCGGATGGAAATCAAGGCTGATCCCTTTTAATACGTGAAGTTTGTTTGAACCGTTTATATATGATTTATGTATGTTCCTGAGTTTAATCATTCGTTGTTCGATTATTTGGCAAAGTTAAAATTTATTCGTTTTTGCAAGGGCTTCTCTTTATTATATTAAGGTTCTTACACTAAATACAGCGTTTCACAGAAGAGTTAAACTACTTCGTATAAAATGCTATATTGAAATACGATATCAAGCCGGATAACCCAGGATTTCCGTATTGATTAACGGTATTTAAACCGTTTTATTTTCTGTTATACCAGATTGAAATTAAATTTGTAATAGTATAACTGACTTGTGTCAACAGTAACCGGGTTAAAATTTATTGTTTCCAGTTGTTTGCGAACATATTCTTCCAGCTCGGGCTGAATAGAATTCATTCTTGTCACTACGAGATTACCTTTTTGGTTGATTTTAAATTCAACAACAACAATTCCATTGATCTTTTTCTCGATGGCAAACTCAGGATATTTCACCTTTTCAATAATTGCCTCTTCAATTACATCCGATAGCTCAGGGGCTCCTGCAATTGCCTGTTTTATACCTGTACCTGTAAGAACAAACAACAGAATGATAAATAAAATCATTTTAGTTTTCATACCCTTTTAAATATAAAATAAATAATTAAAGTAATTCAAATATGAATTTATAAAACCTGATTTCATTAGCTAATTCATCAGTTGTATTCCCGGCATCAGATACTTTGATATTATTCAGTTGATTGATCACATAATTTTTCAGCAGGTCATTGTCCGAATTCACCTGTTTCACCTTTACGCTACCCTCTTTATTCACTCCAACTTCAACCAGGACAAACCCGGTGATTCCTGCATCTTTTGCTTCTTTAGGATATTTAACTGATGATTCTACAGCTTCGTCAATATTTTTACTGATCGAAGTGTTAACTGCCTGTGCTGAAAGTGAAAAGAAATTGATCAGGATGACAGTTGTAATTATTGCAAAATGTTTTGTTTTCATGGTTTTTAATATTTAGATTACTATTAAATTTTTTGGTTACAGAATGTTTTAAAATCTGAACCAAAATTAATCCGTCACAACAGTGTATGAAAATTAATTAGATGACACTCAAACAATTCAGGTTGAGAGGAACATTTGACACTTTGACTAATTAATCGTGCAGACAGAGTTACTTATTGGGCAAATTATTCGTTTTGTCGTATATATATACTAATGAATATATTTTATTTTTTCACAACACATTGTATTGCTTTTATTTATAATTGCATTCCAGTTAAGTTATTATTTTCAATATTTTTTTGAATTTTGTTTCAAATAATTTTAATTTAGCTGAACCAAAACCAATTTATGAGAACAGCAAAACTATTCTTTATCACTCTATTTCTTGTATCAGCATGCACTGTTTATGCACAACAGCATTATTTTAAAGCTCAGGCACACTGTCATACAACAAACTCTGACGGAGCGCTGGCACCTGTTAACGTTTTATATCAATACGGAATTAAAGGTTACCGGATATTGTTTATTACCGACCATGGCTATATGACTGACGGAGAGGCATTAAGCAATCCAATGATGCTGTGTATCAATTCGGAGGAAGTAACATTTAAAAACCATGTCAATGCTTTCAATCTGAAGCACACTATTGACGATGCCAATATGACCATTCAACCTGCCCTGGATTCGATTCACGCCCAGGGAGCAATGTCCATGATAAACCATCCTATCCCAAGGTTTCCCAATGACTGGAGCTTATCGTGCCTTGATTTTCAATATCTGAATAATATTGATTTTATGGAAATCCACAACGGTGGTACTGAATTGTATGCACCGGACGACCTTACCCTTTGGGATTGTGTGCTTTCAGGGGGAAAAAAGATTTATGGCCTGGCTACCGATGATTCTCATGATCTTGATTTATTCGACCTGGGTTGGATAATGATAAAACTCAACCCCGAAAATATTAATAAACAGGCTGTTATCAATGCAATGAAAAACGGTGATTTTTATGCTTCTGATGGTATAGAAATAACAAACTATGAACTTGTTGATAACAAAACTATTCATGTGTCCTGCTCCAATTGTACTAAAATCCGCTTTGTCGGGCCCAACCACCAAACCTTACAGGAAACGAACGGAACGTCAGCATCCTATACAAGGAACGGTGAATTATATGTCAGGGCTGAACTCGAAGATGATGGCTTGCTTGTTGCAAAAAAAATGGCCTGGGCACAGCCCGAGTTTTTTGACAAGCCCGCATCTGTGTATGAAAACAAAGGATTTAACACGATAGACTTCTTTCCCAATCCCGTTCAAAACAAGACAAATGTTTCTTATTACTCACCTGATGGGAAGCCTTCAATGCTTAAGTTAACCAATCTTCAGGGGCAAGAAATAATGATATTACCTCTTGTTCCCTCTTTCACAGGAAATAATTCTTATGTATTGGATATTAGCTCTTTGAAAGACGGAGTCTATATATGTTCCATAAAAAGCGGGGATATCCTTACGAATTCGAGACTTGTTATTACGAGATAAGATTTACCAACGGTTAATCACATCTTCGGCAAATCCAAGCAATTTATTTATTGCCAGCGATGTTCCATCGTCAAGTATAACATTTCCGGTGAAATAACCAAAGACCTGATGTTGCTTTGATTTAAGGATAAGCAGGTTGGTATTGGAAAAACGATCAACAACCGGGAAAAAATCAAGTTCAAATCTACCGTCGTTACTGCTGAATTTCCAGGGTTCCAGGTAATTTTTTGTATTGATATGAAATGTTACCTGATCAAGCTTATGTGCAATGCCATTATAAAACAGCATATTTTCGGAAGCGGCGGATGTGTCACCAAAACCGTATCCGATATTAAAACCAAAAGGGCTGCCTTCAACCATGCCTGAAGCCGATCCCCAGTACCAATGGTTGCTGTATGTCCATACTCCTCTTCCCCAGTCGAGTACCCCGAAAGAGTTTTCAGGATTAAATATATATTCTTTATCTCCAAAAGTAAATTTTCCTGTAGCCTGCAGACAGTTTATCTTTTGATTATAGTAAAAAGCATGAGGATTTTCTTTGAACGGAGTGGCAATCACCATGCTCTCTTTGTTTAAGGGGCTAAGTTCAATTTCACCCCTTATGGCAGTCTCTTTATAGAACATGGGAAAATTGAAACTGATTTTTCTTTTACCATCAATATGTTTAAAGCTTGCCTGAAATTTTTTATGGTCAAGAACAACATCACCTTCCGTGGAGCTGTTTGGCATATTCAGCTTTCCCATACTGAACGGCTCAATTACATATCCCGTAGTTTCTGTCCGGTTAATAAAATCGAAAAAGGTAAGTGCGTAAAAACCCATATAAGCATTATCAGCTACCGTAATGGCTATACCGTATCCTGGGTGTAAGATGCAATAATAATCCCATTCCTTGATACGCAGAGTACCGGCCTTAACCCTGTTGCGTTCGTATTCAAGTATGGGGTTTCTTGCCCAGCCTTTCTGAGCTATAAAACCGTCATCATTCAATAAAGGTCCGGGTGAAGTTATTTCGGTTTGCATTATTTGGAAATTATTTTCTATAAAGATAATAAATTTCAGATCAATAATGAATTATGAGAAGTTGTAACTAATTATAATTTATTCTGATTTCTTATAAACTCTGCTGTAATAATTGCATGACTAACAGCAACATTAAGTGATTCAGGTTTGCTGCCTTCTTTACCCGATGCAGGAATGGCAATCTTTTTGGTAATAAACGGCAACAGCTTCTTACTGATCCCCCTGGCTTCACTTCCAAAAACCATGACCGATTTTGAAGAAAATCCCGTTTCAAAAACACTCTCGCCATCCATGAAAGTTCCGTAAATATCTGTTTCAGGAGGAGCGTTTTTCAGGAAACTTTCCAAATCGGTATAATGAATCCTCACACGTGCAATAGACCCCATAGTTGCCTGGACGACTTTGGGATTGAATACATCAACACTATCTTCAGAACAGATGATATCTTCAATACCAAACCAGTCAGCGGTCCTGATTATCGTTCCCATATTGCCCGGGTCACTTATGCCATCCAGAACAATAAGCAGTCGATTAAAAATTGTTTCTTCATCTAAAGTGAAGTAAGGAATGTCTGCAATAGCAACAACAACATTAGGTTCAGCCAGGTTGCTGATTCTTCTTAATTCTGAATCCGTAACAGCATACGTTTGAATATTACATACCAGATAGGAGTTTTCTTCCAGCCATTTTTGAGTACCAAACAATTCAGCCACTTTAAACTTCCCTTTAATCAGATCGCTTACCAGCTTACTGCCTTCAGCGATAAATTGATTGCTTTCTTTTCTGAATTTGCTGATTTTCAGAGAATTTATATATTTTATTTTATTTTTTGAAAGCATCTGTTCAAAAATACAAAAAAAAACCTGCCTTATGGATAAAGACAGGTTTCAAATATGAATTTTTGAGATTATTCAGCGACGACTTCAAAATTAATAACGGCTTTAATGCCTTTATATAATGAAACGGTAGCTTTGTATTCGCCTAATTGTTTGACGGAATCGCCTTCAATATCAATCTTTTTCCTGTCAATTTCAAACTTATACTGTTCTTTAATCGCTTCAGCTAACTGAATGGTGTTGACTGAACCGAAAATTTTACCGTTTGCCCCGGCTTTTGCGCCGATTTTCAGCGTGATGGTTTCGAGTTTTTTAACCAGGGTTTCGGCTTCATTGCGTTGTTTCTCTTCTTTATGGGCTTTTTGTTTCATGTTTTCAGCATGAATTTTCTTATTTGTTTCGTTGGCAAGAACTGCCATTCCTTTGGGAATAAGGAAATTGCGCCCATATCCGGGTTTTACTTTCACCGTATCGTTGGCATATCCCAGGCCTTTTACATCATGTTTTAAAATCACTTCCATTGGTTTTCCCTCCTTATTTTAATAAATCTCCAACATAGGGTAGCAAAGCAATATGCCTTGCTCTTTTCACTGCCTGTGCTACTTTTTTCTGAAACTTGGTAGAAGTACCGGTTATGCGGCGGGGTAATAATTTACCCTGTTCGTTAACAAATTTCATCAGGAAGTTAGCGTCCTTATAATCAATATATTTTATTCCGCTTTTCTTGAAACGGCAATATTTCTTTTTCTTGGTATCAACTGCTATCGGAGTCAGGTACCTTATTTCTGAATTGGGTTGTCCGGCCATGATCAATAATTTTTAATGATTTATGATTCTTTTACAATAACTTTTTTATTCGATTTTTTCAGGTCCCGTTTCTTCTCGCTGTAAGCAAGGGAATGCTTATCGAGAACGATGGTAAGGAAACGAAGCACACGTTCGTCACGACGGAACTGCACTTCAAAGTCATTGATCAGTTCAGCAGGAGCTTTGTATTCAATCAAATGATAAAAGCCTGATGATTTTTTCTGGATAGCATAAGCAAGCTTGCGCATGCCCCAGTCCTCTTCATAAATAATTTCAGCTCCTTTCTCTGTTAGAAACTTCCTGAACTTATTTACCGTTTCCTTTACCTGATCTTCAGATAAAACGGGAGTTAAAATGAAAACGGTTTCGTACTGTTTCATAATTAATAAATTAATTTTTAATTGTTTATTAAATGGTTTTTAAAATGGAGTGCAAAGATATGAAAAAATACATTACATCCAAACTGTATGAGAAAGAATTCTTCTACTAACAAATTCTACGACACCTTCCGATAGCGTCGTACTGCAAGCGTCATAATGATCACAGCATAAGTTGTTATATACAGAAAATGGTGTTTTACATCGCTGAAGCCAGAGCCTTTTAGCAGTATCATACGGATTACGGCAATAAAATCAGCTACCGGATTAATGATATCTATACGCTGCGCCCATACCGGCATACTTTCCACAGGGGTAAACAGCCCGCTCATTAATATGAAAACCACCATAAAGAACCAGGTGATGAACATGGATTGCTGCATGGTGTTGTTCACGGTTGAAATCAGTAAACCCAAACCCAGGATAGCTGTAAGATAAATGGCTGCATAAGCAAATAATAAAAAGATATTACCGATGACGGGTGTACCAAAAAGCAATTTCCCTATAAGCAAGCCGAAAGCCAGTTCCGACATGGCTATAATCCAGTATGGCACAAGTTTGCCAATAATAAACTGATACTTTTTCACAGGGCTGACATTCAACTGATCAATGGTGCCAATTTCCTTTTCCCTTACAATGTTAATCCCGGCCATAAAAGCTCCGATCATGGTCACCAGCAAAACCAATATACCCGGAACCATAAAGTTTTTATAGTTCAGTTCAGGGTTAAACCAATAACTGTAAGTTATATTTACCGTAGGCATGACGGTGCCTGCAAACGGTAAATTAACCCATAATGTAATCAGCTCTTTGTTATAACCTGAAACGATGGACGAAGAATATGCAAAAATCAACGCTGCTGCAGGTGCATTGATGCCGTTTATCAATAACTGAACAGAGACTTTCCCTTCCGTTCTGAGTTTTTTTTCAAAACCATACGGAATATTTATTAAAATATCGGCTTTATTTTCAAGCAGTTGATTCAAATTATCCCGATCGTGGCTTTGAATATCTACAATGTCATAGAAAGGTGAACCGCTGAATTTGCCGGTAATCTGCCTGGATATGCTGCTTTTATCAGCATCCGATACATATAGCCTGATATGTTTCATTTCATACGTGGCAGCATGAACAAGGATAAGGAGCTGAATGATTGGCATCAATATGATAATGGGCAGCATCACCCGGTTATGTTTGATCTGCCTGAACTCTTTCTGTATAATATATAATATCGTTCTCATCTTACTCCAGCCTTATTTTGAAACGTTTCACACTTACCGTGACAAAGAAAACGGTAAGCAATAAAAGAATAAGCGTTTCTTTCCATAATATTTTCAAACCTACACCTTTCAGTATGATGCTCCTTATGATGATAATAAACCATTTTGCAGGAATGATGTTGCAAAACCATTGTAGTACAGAGGGCATGTTCTCTATCGGGAAAATAAAACCGGAAAGCAGTATGGACGGCAACATCAGCCCTGCCAGGGAAAGCAACATGGCCACCTGCTGGCTCGGGGCTACAGTGGATATCATTATTCCCATAGATAATGCCATAACTACAAAAAGAATGCTTTCAGCCAATAGCAAGATTAGGCTCCCGTGAATGATAAGCCCGAAAACAAAGTGCCCCATGGATAAAATGACAAGAGCATCAATGAATGATAAAACAATGTATGGAATTACTTTCCCTGCAATGATATGAAAGGGCTTGAGCGGGGAAACCAGCAGCACCTCCATGGTACCCGTTTCTTTTTCACGGGTGATGGAGATGGATGTCATCATGGCGCAAACGAGCATCAGGATGATTACCATGGTCCCGGGAATGAACATATACACGCTTTTCATTTCGGGATTGAACATCATTCTCACATTCTGTTCTATACGGTATGGTACTTTTGCATCTTTTGACAGTTCCGACTGGTAATTTGTGATAATGGCAGTGGTGTAGCTTACAAGCAGGCTGGCCGTATTCGGATCGGTAGCATCAGCAATGATCTGAATACCAGCCCTCCCTGTCTTATTCAGTTTTTCGGCAAAATTACTTTCAAAGATGATGACCTCCTTCACTTTACCCTTTCTGAAACTTTTTTCTACATCTTTTAAATTACTCAGGTTTTCGCTCAGTTTGAAATAACCCGACGACAGCAATTTATCAGTTATCTTCATGCTGGCAATGTCTTTTGAATTATCGAGTATGGCAATCCTGGCATCTTTTATATCGGTAGTAATTGCATAACCGAAAAGGAGGATCTGTATAACCGGCATGCCTATTAAGATCACGAGCGATCGGTAATCGCGAAAGATATGATAAAATTCTTTCCTTATGAAACCTGTAAATTTCATGTGATCTGTTTTTCTTTTATTCTTTCCGCGTTGCTTTTTTCCTTGCCAGTTTCAGAAATACATCGTTCATACTGTCAGCATCATACTCTTTTTTAAGGACTTCAGGTGAATCAATAGCTTCGATGCGGCCGTCAACCATAATGGAAACCCGGTTACAGTATTCGGCTTCATCCATATAGTGTGTGGTAACAAAAACTGTTGTCCCAT
>Ga0247841_10014205_pt1 | contig 10007 bp, 13 predicted proteins | sample LaCruzMarch2015__2_FD_192410 | JGI IMG/M metagenome (GOLD analysis project Ga0247841, IMG submission 192410) | Freshwater microbial communities from meromictic Lake La Cruz, Castile-La Mancha, Spain - LaCruzMarch2015_18m | ecosystem: Environmental > Aquatic > Freshwater > Lake | place: Spain...
GGACTTGGCCAGGTCCGACAGGTTCTCCGTCAGGAGAATGCGTGTCTTCTCCAGCAGGTCCGAGCAGGTGAACAACTGGTAGATCGTCTCCGTCCGCGCGAGATCGGAACCGTCCCGGAAGTAGTCTGCCAGCAGATCGAGACAGATCTCGACCTTGTGTAGGAACTCCTCCTTGTTGATGCCGTCCTGGTTGATCCCCACCGGGATGCCGGCCAGGATCACCCGCTTGGCGCTTTCGGAGAACTCCGGGAGTTTATCGCCCATCGCCTCATTGCGCGCCAGCTCCACGGCGCGAAACGCCAGCAGGTTGCGATACATGAACCCCAGGCGCCGGCCGTCCAGTTTGACTTTGCCGTCCGTTTCTTTCATGACCAGCATGCTGAACCGGCTCAGGAACATGCCCAGGGAATCGAACTGCGCGCGTAACCGCACGAAGTGTCCGGCGGCCCGTGTCAGGACCTGGGCAATCTTTTGCCCGGTCTCTCCGGTCTGTGCCGAACTCACGGTCCGGCTGTTTATGCCCTGAATCCACTCACTTAGGCTCGGGGCGTCATCTCCGTTGATATGTTCCACCACCCGGATACGGTCGTCTTCCTCCATGTCCAACGCCTCAGGCGGGTACAGGAAGATCGCGAACCGGCCGATTAGGGCCGCGTCCATGATCTGTGTCCCGTTGTACCGGCTGTCGGTGGACGGGTTCATGGCGGCCCAGACCCACTTCACTTCGGTGGGGAACCCCATGATCTTTCGGCTGCGAATGATCTCCAGCCACTTGGCCTGAAGCTCCGGCAGCGCGCGGTTGATTTCGTCGATCAGGATAAACTGCTTATCCCAGACCGTGACCGCGCTCGGAACGTATTCGACCCGGCCGTTCTTGAGCGATTCCACATTTGGGAACCCCAAAACGTCCTCGAAAAGCGCCTTGCTCGCGTCGTACGCGATGAAGCGCTTGTTTAACGCCTGCGCCATTTTGTAGGCGAGGTGCGTCTTGGCTGAACCATGCGACCCGATCATCAAGAGCGGATCGCCGGTCAGCAACGAACTCAGGACGAGATTCTCGTCATCTTCTTTCCATCCATAGATGCCCATTTGCTTCAATAGACTCTTCATGTTGTCTGTACCTCCATGCTTTCGGTTGATTGCCGTAATGAAAAAGGCAGACCCCGGTTGGCCAGGGTCTGCCTTTGTTTTCTGTTCTTTGTCTGATATCAGATACCGAGCGCTTTACTTCCAAACTTCTCATTGCAGGCCAAGCAGACAAACTCACGCGGATTACTCGTAGGTCTCTGCATGTCCCAGTCCACTTCGGTCTGTCCGGCCCATTCCAGCGATCCGTCTTCCTTGACGCCGCCTATCCGTGCGTAGCCAGGAATTAGATCGATCTGTGCCATGCGGTCCGATGTGCCGCACTTCGGGCAGACAAGGGACCGCACTGTGTCTCCGCCCGCCTTTTGCACTTTCTTTGCAGGAGAGGCGTCGGCTTTTCGTTTATTGCGTTTGCTCTTCATCAGCTCGATTTCCTTTCGCTCGTTCTTGCCTTCGTAGGTTGCTACGCAGGCGCCATCTTCTTCCAATTTGTCTTTATCGCATCCATCCGTATCGTAGTCGCGTATCTCTACGACTACACCTTCCGGGCAGTTGGCGACCTCCGCCACGCCGCCGCGCACGATAACCACAACTTTGTCAGACTCCTGCTCCATGTAGACCAGCGCCCCGCAATCGGGACACTCTGCGCAAGGAACCGTACCGCCTGGTTCGATTCTCACGAGCAGATCCGGGATGTCCGGGAAAACGTGCCGACACTCAGCTGTATTCGCAAACACCCTCCCGCAGTTATCGCACACTATGTTCATTGGTCGTTCTCCTTCTTTGTGTTTTTTGCCGCGACGCCTGCACGGGAAGGAGCAATCACTGCTCCTATCGCCGCACGGAACGCCCTCATCGCTCTATGCCAGCCCCATCCGTTGCCCCAGTATTCCCGACCCATCACCCGGAGCCTGGGCAGAAGTCCCTCATGGTTCTTTCCGAATGGCCCGTAGGCATCAAAGAACGGTGGGATTCCGTCCAACGTGCGGGAGAGTACATAGAGATGGCCTTGTTCGTCCTGATACCAGCGTTCGCTGTGTTTATTGATGGCCCGTGTATCGTGGCCGTAGGTCTCTCGCCGGATCTCCTTGAGTGCTCTCATGCTTCGTCCTCTTCCATAAAAAATGCGCCACAGTATGCGTCGATGGTTGGCACACCGCTCGTGGGTTCCACGTCCAGCATAAAAATGCCGTGATCCCGACCATGCTCCCGGCGCAGTTCGCGCGCCTTCTTGTCGCGTTCGTCCCCGTCAGCAAACGGGCCAACGATCCGCGGCTTGATGTCGCCTTCCACAAAGACGAGGTAGATCCCCGTCTGGGACTCCTGAGGCTTGCCTTCCACCTCCCGGTAGTTGCCCGCCTCGTCCGTTCCCTCATAGCCGGCCATGTGGTACACATCTCGCCAGGTCTTGTGGCAGTCCCGGCATTCAACCTCTTGCCAGCAGTCGCGGCCATCTACTTGAGGACCTTCAATGACTTCCAAATCGCCGCTCCCGCAGAAGGGACAACTCACACCGGCGCTGGCCACATATTCTGCATCGCTCATTGGTTGCTTCACGTCACACCTCCTTTTCATTCGACCGTTACCGCGGTCATGGTTTCCAGCCACTCGTGTCCGACATGTTCGAAATACCGATCCACTGCCTCCTTCTTCGGCAGATTTGCCGGCAGTTCCTCGTCCGGAATCTCGCTCTCCCACCACTGCTTCACGTAGGCATAGAGCTGATCCAGCAACTTCCGCTTGGTCCTTGCCGCATACACGTTCTGACCGTGCCGATGTTCAACCACTGCAATCCAGATTCTCATGGTTGCCTCTCTTTCAGTATTCCGCGCAGGTAATCCGCTTGGGTTTCTTGGTCAGTTGGCTCGCCAGCTCGTATATGCCGGCCAAGTCAACTTCGCGTCGTTCCTTTTTGTTGTTGATCGCTATGGCATATCCCACCAGGTAACGCATCTTCTCGTACCCATTGGCCATCACGACCGCGACTTCATGGTCCGCCAGATGAACGGCCAGTTCGCTGGCGAAGTCCACCTCGACATGTTCTTCCATGCCATCTGCGTCCGCCACCACCCACTCTGAAGGGAGACCTTCTCCAGCCAGGAAACCGACCCGACCCTTGTCATCCTCGATCATCTCCACCGCGCCGCCGAAGCGTTCCAGAAACGCCCGGAACGCCTCCTTGTCCTTCACCTTGAAGTAACTCGATCTCGCCTGTTCATAATAGTTCGCCATGGCTGCACTTCTCCTTTCTTCAGTTAGCTCTCAGCCTTCCTCTGTCACTTCTTCCAGCTTCACGACTTCCCCAAACGGATCGAATTCGGGGCACTCCTTTTTCTCGGCGAAGAGGATTGTCAGGATACGGCTACCCGCTTTCTTGAGCGCCGCGCTGTTCTCCTCCTTGAGCCCGCCGTATCCGTCTGTGATCACCACAGCCCGTTCATACTCCTTCTCCAGGATCGTCTTTGCGATGCAGTCGAAGTCCGTGCCGTAGGTTGTCTGCACCTTCCCCTGGCACACGGCGCCGAATGGTACCTCCACGACCTTATTGCTGAAGAGATGGATCGTCCTGATACGGTCCCGGAACCCGGAGAGGATGCCGATGATCTGTGGCAGGTAGTCATTGACTGACCCCGACACGTCCAGGAAGATCGCAATGCCTGTCTGCTTCCGAATGACCTCTGGCTGCCGGTTCCTGAAAAACCCCGGCCAGATGCCGGCGCTCAGGAGCACAAGGTCCCGGCGCGAGGGGTTAATCGGGAATGGCGACGTGATCCGTCGCATCCGCTGGCCCTCATCGAAGAAGCCCTCCAGCTTCCTGCGTGTGGTGTAACCCATGAGCAGGCTCTGTCGGATGGTCTTCTTGGTCTTGAGCACCTCTACCAGGAGTTCCTTGAGATGATCCCAGCAGCCGGCTCCGTTTCCCGTAGATGGCAGCCTCTGAAGGAAATCGTTGGAGATGCCCTGAATCGTGGCTACCGGAATCTGCCCCTGGCTTTCGCTTTTTGCACCACCTTGGCCGTGCGACCCGAGAAGCAGGATCTTCACCGGGACGGTGGGTGCCAAAACCCTGAGATTCTGGATGATTTCACCGGCGCTCAGCTTGGTCTGCTGGCATGCGCGGGGATACAGATATTCATATAGTATCTCGTATCGGCTGAAAGACATGCGGCTGTCCGGCCGCAGAATGGCGGGCAGATCTTGTTCCGGGTAGATGCGCTTGAAAAGCGATCCGCTTCCAGATGGCTCCACGAACAGGTTGCTGATCACGGAGTTGATGATCGCGTCGCACGCGATATTCGCGATCTCATCGTTCGGGTGAATGAAATGTCCGAACGCGGGGTGCAGCACTTCGTGGAAGATTAGGCAGAACAGGTCCACCCCGGTCTTCACGTTTTTCCGGACAAAGTCCGGATTGTACCGAATATCCCCGTTGGCGTTGATGCTGGCCGTAGGGGTGTTGGGATCTTCGATCACTGACTTCACGAATCCGGCCGTGAACGAATCATGGCCAAGCGTGGAACGCAGAATGTCTCGGACGGTCTCTATCGTGATGCGCATTTTCTGTACCTCCCCTTTGAGCCCGGCATAGCCCGTCAGGTGACGGGCGGCGACGGGTTGTTTTTCCGCCATAGCTTGTAGAGCGACAGAGGATCGTTGTTTGATTGGCATGAAGAAAACCAAGCTCACCATTGGCGCTTGGCCATCAGCACGGCCTGACTCCAGTCGAGTTCAGATGCCGCGCGATTTTCCACCGGGGTTGATACAGCCCAAAGGCATAAATCCAGCCGGCGCATACTAACGCGGGCGAATGAGCCGCAACTGGGAATTCCAGTGTTCTCACATAATGCTCCTTTCTGATTGAAAAAGGGGCAGTCAGGTCTTGCGGAACCCAACTGCCCCTTCGACCTTTGTTCCGGTCGGAATAGACCGGAATCGTTTATTTCAGGCTTGTTTCAGGCCTTATTTCTGTGTCTCAACCTACTTATTCCGGATGCATCGAAAGCCGGTTCTTGACCGTCTCAGAGCATAATGTGCCCCTTAAACGGACTTTCACGGCTTTTGGTTCCGGTGATGGGAGAGGCGGCGGGATTCAGGCAACCGCGTTGCACGGTTCTGATTCAGGGGGGCTGACTGCCGGTTGGCAGGTGACCAGCTTCCCCTGTGGCAGGCTGTTTGAGGCGAGGGCTGTACGGATCACGCCGTTTACCAGTTTGGTCATCGACATTTTCCGGTCCTTGGCCATGAAATATAAAGCGTGAACAAGGTCCTCGGATATCTTTGGGGAATACATTAAGACATTTTCCTTTCTCGTGTTTCAAAACAGCGCCAATTGCTCGACCTTGGGCATCTCCGTGTTCAGCCGATCTCTACAGGGGAGAATGACGGCTTCAGAGATGTCCGGCATAACCGGCGCATGGGTTGTGTCCACACAAGTCTCCACCGGCGTTGGTTCCGGCGAGGCTTTCTGTGGTTTTTTATTTTGCGGCAGACTGCCGAGCAGTCCCGCCATACGGCCAAACGTATCCAGGCCATTCATGCGAAGCTGTATCCTGCACATCAGAACACAACGTTGGTCTATGTCTGTGCCGTAGAGCTTGAGCTTACCAAGGCCTTTGCGGCCCAGTTCGTCGTGTACGACCTTCGCGAACGCCAGGAGCATGACGCCCGATCCCACGGCGGGATCGCAGACCGTCACTTCTCCTTTTTCCGCGACAAGCGCTTCGAAACGTTCGCGCGAGAACTGCATGCGCGCCATCATCTCCGCAATCGGCCAAGGCGTAAAATACTGCCCGCTTCTGGCTGAGTTCACATCCAGCCGCATGAAGAGTTCTCCGAGAATGTCCCGAAAAGGCATTTCCTCGACGGTGTCCGTGTAGACCCCGAGCAGTCTTCCGAACTCTGCGCCCTCTTCATGCTTGTACCTGTCCAGACATTCCTTGAATGCTTCCGGATTATTGGCCGAATCCAGAAACGCCCAGACTGCCTCCAGCCATTTCCTGTAAAGGTCATAGGACTGCATGTGCGCAAACACAGAGCCGGCCTCAAATCCTTTTGCGAGTTCCTCGCAGGCTGTTCTTTGCTGGGCTTTGCCCATGATTCATCACCTCCGTCTTGAAAAAACGAAGGGCAGGCTTGTCATGTGGGACATGCCCGCCCTTGCGTTGTTATTGATGTGTGACTGATTCAGGTCTTCCCGAAATCGCAGAGCCCCGATTCTCTCATGCTGAGGAATCCTTTTGAGGACTCTGTCGCTTTTCCGATGATGACGTGATCCTGAACCGCAACCCCGACGATTTTTCCGGCCTCAATGATCTGCTTCGTGATCCGGATATCCTCGGCACTTGGCGTTGGGTCACCGGATGGATGATTATGCACGAGCACAATGCACGCCGCATTGTCCACGATGGCAGGCCGGAACACTTCCCGCGCATGAACCAGCGAGGCGTCGGCAAGTCCGACAGTCACAAGATGCCGGTTCATCAACATGTTCTTGGTGTTGAGAGCCAGCGCTTGGAACGTTTCCTGTGCCAGATCGGTCATGTCGGCACACAATCTGGCTACATCAGCAGGGCTTCGTACCCGCTCTTTGCCGGTCTCCCTGACAAGAGGGAGTTGGACCAAAGCCGTCATGTAGTTCATGTCTCGCCCGTTTCCGCCGTTTGTCCCTGTTCGGAGCCAACGTGCACTTGCAGCACACGGATGCTTCTCTCATCCACAATGACTTCCGTGCTGTATTTTGTCTGGCCGTGTGACTCAAACCGCGACGTGTTGACCCTGCCTTCCAAACCAATCAGTATCCCTTTGGGATCAACCGTCAGGAGTTGTACAGTCCTTTCCGTTGGCTTGAACACCACGCATGGAACATAAGCCCAGCGGCCCTTGTTGGTTTTCTTGTTATGACCGATCAGCGTGGCCAGGGTGAACCGAAGCACTTTGTACTCCGCTCCGTTCAGCACGCCGGGCCTGGGCAACGATCCGACTCCAATGAATCTATTCATTTTCTGATTCCTTTCATGTAATTCTTCGATTTACCGATTCATTTAACTTGTAAACACCTTATTAACACCTTGTTCCGCGTTATTGGAAACACATGGAATAACCTCCTTTCTGTATTGGCTTCACGGAAGCTCGTGCTCCCGTGAAGATTTGCCATTCTTTAGAATCAAAACGCTCCGGATGCGGCATCATCCAAGTCAGCGCCACGTGAAGGACTTCTTCACGATTTCAGCGAACAGAATATCCTGCTCATGAATTTTGGTTTCAGAAGTAGGAGGCAAAGGAAGTATTTAAGCCTTCCGGTGGGATGGACAAAACCAGCCGTTTTGCACTGGATTCAGCCGAACCGGCAGGACCGGAATAACCGGTATCAATAAGAGTACCTATCCGGTAGGTAATAGAGAGCGATAAGGAAACAGCGGAAGGACCAGTCCTTGCAGGGTGGATTTGTCTCCACTGACCTGTAGTCACTTTTCCGGGACAATATTTAAGAACTTTCGATACCTTATTGCTATATGGCCGGACTATTCCGTCCGTCACATCATCACCCATCACATTCACAAACAATCCTGACTATCCTATGCCGAAGCGAAAGAGCAGACCCGAAAAGATCATTATGGTTGGAGCTTGCAGAGCGAGCATATTCCGAAATATCTGCCTGAAAGACGGCCAGGAGATCGAGATTCCAAAGGTGGTCTTGGAAGTCCGTTACAAGGACAAGCAGGGCCGATGGCGGGGCACGCAAGGAATGAGCATCAGGGAAATTCCGAAGGCGATTATGGCGTTGCAGAAAGCGTTTGAGTATCTGACTGCCATACATTCCTGAACTTGGATGCCGATGATTGGTTGATGTTTTTAGTGAGAAAACATTAAATTGTTGTATAATATAGCTAAATTATAAGGAGGGTGTATGACGATGAATATTAGAGACTTCTTTAACAGCCCAGTGATGGCGCTTCCTCGTGATCGCACTGATCCGGATTATGAACATTTTCTTCGCTTGATGTTCAAGAATTACCTCGCCACAGTTGATGCTCTCGATGTCAATTGTCACATTTGTCAAAGAATTCAGATACGGAAAGGGGCAATACAACAACTTGTCCGATGGATTTGCGGGTCGGTTCGACATTACTTGGAGGGGCTACCTGCTAAAGCATACAAACAACTTGAGCACGGGATAGACTACGTCTCACATTCGCAGACGATAGACTCGCAAGTCACATTGTCGGTTGGTAATGATGCGATCAGATCTCTTTATCGAATGATACCAAATGTGACGAACCCAATTGATAAAAACCGACTATTTCACTGTCCTTTCAATGATCGTCACAAAGTAAAACGACACCGCTATGGCATTCCTGGTTTCCCGTGTCTCTATCTTGGCGGATCTCTTGAGGTGTGCCAAAGAGAATCACGTGTGGAAGATAAAGATTTGCCGTCTGTTGCTGTGGGCGAATTCGAGTTGCGGTCCCCTGTTAAGCTTCTTAACTTTGGTTATCGTCCGTCGGGTTTAGCCATGATAGCAGGTGGTAGTTCACTTCGACCTAAAGGCGCAAATTCTGATCTTGAGAAGATGCTTATTGACTACGCCATTTGCTGGCCCCTTCTCGCTGCAGCGTCTATCATAGTTATGCATGACCGAGCGCCATTTGTGCATGAATACATTATTCCGCAGATGATCCTTCAATGGATCATGCTAAATAAAGATTGCGATGGTATAAGGTTCTTTTCGACTCGTTGGAATCCGGATCCGCTGGTCATACGTGAAACAGCAAATTACGTTTTCCCGGCTAAGCCACCACCGAATGCCGCCTGCTTTAGCCAACCCTTAATAAACAAGTTTGCTTTTACTGACGTTCTCATGTGGCGAACAACCACTGCCGGAGTGAATCTCACTCAAGAACGGACCGACAACGTCGCCATACTTCATGGCATGCCAAAAGCACCACTACGATGACGACGATGAGTTGACTTGGTTGTAGGCATCGCCAACCGCTTCCTCGCTGGGGTTCAGATAAACGCTTGTCGCCTTCAGCGTCCTGTGCCCGACCTGTTTCTGGACGATCGAGAGCGGGAGTTTATAGACATGGATATAGTGCATGATGTGGCTGTGGCGGAGCGAATGGACAGTAAGTTGATGGAGCTTGCGGCCTTTGGAATCCATGCCGTATTCCCGGTCCAGACCGGCCTTTTTTACGTATTTCTGAAATATTTGGCGGATACGGTTTTCAGAATAGGCCCTGGCCGACTTCCTTGACCGGCGGAAAAGAAATTCATCCGAATTCAGCACGGCATCCGATCGCTTAAGCATTCGGCCGTCGCGTTTCAAGATGCTTTTAATTTCGTTCGTCAAGCCAACCGGTACGTGGCTGGTCCGGCGATGGCCGGTCTTGGTGTTCTCGGAGGGGAAGAACACACTGCTCCGGTTAAAGTCCAGGTGCTTGAGCTGAATGCGGACAAACTCACCCACACGACAGCCCAAGTGATAAATCAGCCGGAACATGAGTTTGTGCCGGTAATCGTCAATGCAATCGGTGAGTTTCTGCCATTCTTCTAAAGTCAGGTAACGAATAGTTTCGCCAAAACGTTCGTAATTTTGTGATTGTTTCACATTTGCGGATTTATGCCCGGTTCCCGCTTGTCCGCCACCTAAAAATCCTTCATTTTTCGCCATTCTCTTCACATTCCTGTCCTAATGTGAAGTCGCGGCCCTTTTTATATTTTGCGATTACAGCGTGAAAAGTGCGAGTTGCGGGAAATAGCTCCCAGGCAGTGAAGAAAATACGCCGCAAAGCTTAAATACTCACCGCACGTTGCCATTCCAGAATGACAGCAAACAAATACACACCGTTTGAATCGAGACTTGAGCAGATGCTCCGTGGCATCGACTCCAATGTGCGGGAGATGAAAGACACCGTCTCCGG